>Ga0105099_10001443_pt1 | contig 14954 bp, 14 predicted proteins | sample PPLLak3cmMay2015_2_FD_79138 | JGI IMG/M metagenome (GOLD analysis project Ga0105099, IMG submission 79138) | Freshwater sediment microbial communities from Prairie Pothole Lake near Jamestown, North Dakota, USA - PPLs Lake P8 Core (1) Depth... | ecosystem: Environmental > Aquatic > Freshwater >... | reverse complement strand
ATTATTCCATTGCGTACAAGCAACCCAGTGGCCGGGAGCGACCTCTTGCAAGGACGGGTTTTCTTCCTGACATTTCTTGACAACATAAGTACAGCGCGGGTGGAATGGGCATCCTCGAAAGGCTGCCACCATTGTCGGAGGCTGACCCGGAATGGAGAATAATTTTTCTCCGTATTTTGCATCCAGGCGAGGCAGGGAACCCAGCAGCCCAACCGTGTAGGGATGACAGGGGACTTTATATAGATCCCAAACCGAAGCCTCTCCAACGATCCTGCCAGCGCACATCACGATCACACGTTTCGTCAGGCGGGCAACCACTCCCAGGTCATGTGTAATCCAGATAACCGCCATCCCCAACCGCTCTTGAAGGTGGGTAACCAGATCGATGATTTGGGCCTGGATGGTCACATCCAGGGCAGTGGTGGGCTCATCGGCGATCAATAGCTTGGGGTTACAGGCCAGTGCCATGGCAATCATGACCCGCTGGCGCATACCGCCTGAGAACTGGTGGGGATAATCATGGATGCGCTCCGCCAGGCGAGGAATACCAACCATATCCAAGAGTTCGATCGCCCTGGCTTTTGCTGCTTTATCAGCCAATTTAAGGTGTTCGTGGAGCGCTTCCGTGATCTGCAAGCCAACCGTGAGGACGGGGTTGAGGGAAGTCATGGGATCCTGGAAGATCATGGCAATCTTATGGCCACAGAGTTTCCGCAACTCGGCATCACTCAGTTCCAACAGGTTTTGACCATCGAACAGGATCTCGCCTGAGACGATCTTCCCCGGCGGGATGGGAATCAGCCCCATGACTGAAAGCATGGTGACGCTTTTCCCACACCCGCTTTCGCCAACGATCCCAACCGTTTCCCCCTCCGCGACGGTGAAGGACACATTTTCAACTGCATGGACGATTCCATCCTGGGTGTCGAAGCGGGTGGTGAGGTTCTTCACTGTCAGCAAGGTGTTCACAACCTCACTATACTATCGACATTTACATAGGTAATGAAGTCATCTTATTCGTATGTGTGCGTTATACTGCGTACACCCCTCTCGTACCATGCGGATGCGCTTCTCAGGGGAGTGGAATACAGGAAAAAATTGACAATCCCTGACTTCTTGTGGTATGGTTCACCGTATCGGTAAAAACGGAGGTTTACGTGGCAGAACAACATAAATCCTCGGCAATACCCACAACAGCCCTGATCGGCTTGGTTGGCACGTTCCTGACTGTTTGTGGCGGACTGAGCGGTGCACTGATCTCCAGTGCGATTGCGGTCTACCAGGTTGAACGTGAAAACCAACAGGTCGCGGTGGCTGCGCCGGATGGCGGGGAAGCATTGAATGTGGACACCAGCACCATCATCATCACCCGCCAGGAGGCGGCCGGCCTCGATCCGGAGGTGTATTATGTCAACCTGGAGCATGGGTTCATCCTGCACCGTCCCCTCACGGGGTGGGATGCGATCGAGGAGATGACCGTCGAGGAGCAACTGGCTGAGGACAACATCACCTGCCTGGTGGCTTGCGAGCAGCCCGTTTTCCGGATCCGCTACGGAGAGCCGATCGAGGTTGAGTCCGACCGGGCAACCACGGTCAACGGCCACCCGATCCCCGATAACCTGCTGAACCAGAAGGAAATGTTCTACGGACAACCTCCATGGAGAGTTCCCTTCTACAGCCAGATGATCCTGAATATTTTCAGCAAGGAAGTTGTGCAAGAGCTGGGAATCAACAACCTGGCTGACATGATCCTGTTCATGACCAGCTCCTTCGCCCGGCAGGTCAACCGGATTGCTGCGCCGGAAGGCAGCCAGTTCGCGCTGGTCCAATTTACGAGCACCTATGAAGGTGTTCGCCTGGCCGGGGAAGCAGCCAGGCTGACCGTGGATGACTGGATATTGTTTGCAGAGACGAAGGCAGCCTATTACATGATCGAGATCAGCTATACACCCCAGAGCGGGCAGTCCATCCAGGTGTGGGATAACCTGCAAACATACATCGACGAATTCCGCGTGATCGAATGAGGCCGCGAGGCAAAGGAGCACCTCCATGGAAAGCGAAAAAGAGAAGCAGAAAACATCCTCCCGGGTGGCGATCATCGGATTGATCGGCACGCTCCTGACCGCTTGCGGAGGAGTGGCCGGCGCGCTCATCGGTGGCTTAACCACGATCTACCAATCCAGGCTGGAAGCGCAGAAGATTGCCATCGCTGCCCCGCAGAGCAGCCAGCCGCTGACCGTGAACACCCGCCAGGTTGCCATCAATTCATCGGATGCCGCGAAACTCGATCCGGCGGATTATCTTGTCCTCCAGGAACTGGGTTTTGTCATTTCTCAACCGCACCAGGGATGGGAAATAAGCCAGAACAACCAGCAGTATGAGGATCTATTCTTTGAACAGGCGACAAACTTATCGCCTCTCATCCTATTCTCCACCTGGGTCGATACGACCTGGGACAATCAGCCGGTGCGACAGTTGCGTTACACAGAACCGGTAACCGTTCAATTCATCGAAGGCTCCACCGAAAACGGAATCCCTGTAGATCTTGAGGATCTCACCCATGAAACCGTTTCTTTTTACAGCCAGATGACCATCCTGGCACTCGATAAAGACACTGCCCAAGAACATTTTACCTTGTACGGCCTGGCACTGGCCTGGGGTGGGTTACACCGGGGAGGTGTGAACGCAATCGTTGCCAACCCTGATAGCCAGTACGTTTTCGAACAGGTATCCTGGGAACTGAATAATGTACGGGTGAATGGTATGCTGACTGATATTTCGCTGGAACGGTGGGGGCTGTTTGCCGAGGGAGCCGACCGCTACTACATCATCGAGGTGCAATACGTGCCGGCAGCCGGACAGTCGGTGCAGGTCTGGGATGACCTGCAAGCCTACCTGGATGCATTCCGGGTGATCGAGTAAGGTTTCTGCAGCATTGATCTCATACACGCAGCGCTGGATGGCGTTAATCAGATCATCCGGTACGTGGGCTGCTTCGCCTCCGAACATCACCCAGCCGGCAATCCCAGGGGTATATGACAAAGATAGTGAAGATCGCGAAGATAATGACCGTATGCTTTCATATACCGGTTTTTTTCTTTCCGAATTCCTCAGTTGTGAATCAGTCTGTTCCGCTGCCTCTCTCGTTGTGTACCGATACAATCGTGTCAAATGACGAAACTATTGAGCTTGCTCTTCACCCCCTTGCCCCCCACTCCATAAGTAAAGAGGGGGGAATTGTGGAAATGGTAGATAAAAATGACGACGCGGGAATCCTCCGCGTCGTCCAAAAGGCATATATATCTGCTATGGCAATATCCGGATGGCATCCACATCCACCACTGCTCCACTGGCATGAACAAGCTTGACTATATGCACACCCTTGGTCAGTAACCCACTTGTCCACGTTTTCTTCCAGGTCAGGCTGCTGGCGTACTGGTTCAACGAGTACACTTTCACGTTGTCCACATACACATCCAGAACACCCCGGTTGGTATAACCTGTATAGGTCAGGACAAACTTTGTGCCCTCAAAGGTAAATTGGGTCAAGTTACCAGAAATCTGAGAGGTGTGCAGGGTATTGTTGGATGGACCTGCACCCGAGTACGCCGTCCATGCACCCGTGTATATCCAGACGCTATGGGTATCATCATATTTTCCTTTACCAACACCCTGATCAGTCGCCGCAATTGCACTTGGGCTATTCCCCAATCCACCCAGGTTCGCCTCCTCATCCTGTGCCCGGATGGCAAAGTAGTACGTCATCCCGGCTGTCAACCCACTCACCGTCATGTTTTGTCCTGTGTTCACCGCAGCCGGCGCTGGCACACCGGATGTTACCGCTGTGGCAGCATTCCAGGCAGACTCACTCGTGATGGCGCTGGCACTGTAGCGCACCTGGTAGGATGTGGCTGTGCCCATATAGCCGTCATCCCCGGGCGCCGTCCAGCTCAGGTTGACCGTGCCATACGAAAGGACAGTCGTCGCTCCCAGAGTCGTGATCGCCGCAGGCACAACCAAGTCGCTCGGGGTCGCCATTCTCGTTGATGTAGCCGTCAAGATCGGCGCGACTGTACTCGAAGCCGTCGGTGTAGGAGTAAAGGAGGTTGGAACGGGCGTATTCGTCGCCGTTGGGGTGTTCGTCTTTGTCGGCGGGATCACCGTATTGGTCGGCGCGACCGTACTCGAAGACGTCGGGGGGATAGTCGTAGCGGTGGGCGGGCGGGCTGTGGCCGTTGGAGGCACCACTGTCGGCGGATTGTCCGACGTGACCGAGCTAAGCTCATAGCCAATCTCTCGCATTTGCCCCAACGCCCAAGTCGAAACTGTTGAGGCGGTACGGCTTGTATAAGTTGTCCGGTAGTATTCTTTGGCCGTCGATGCAAAATCGTAATAGTTCCCATTCAAGATCAGCGTGCCATAATCCGAATTTTGGAACTCCATCCAAAAGGCATACGAGTTTGTAACAGAGATTTTGTTCCCTGTAATTCTCCAGTTTCGACAGTAATAATCGTAATTTCGGCTTAGTCCAACAGCCCCGAAGTATGTCCTGCTTGTGTTCGTATTGTAAATTGTGTTATTGATCGCACTCCCACCCGGAGCAGAACGGCACAGGATACCTTCCGCTCCTGTGTCATGGATGACATTATTGCTGATAACGTTTCCCGTATCGGTAAGCCTGTACTCCTGGCTGGCAATGTGCGACCCGGTCAACCCGTAGGAAACCGTATGCACTCCCGTTGTCACGTTGTAAACCGTATTGCCATCCACCAACGTGCCAAAATTGTTCTCCAATTGAATGCCCACGCCCTCACCGGTCACAGCGTAAATCGTATTTCCCCGAACTATGTGACTTTGCTCGCCGTAGGAAGCACCGTCAAAGTTTATCCCCCACCCGCCGATGTTATAGATGGTGTTGCCTTCCACTGTGTCACGGGCCGTCATATCCATTGACCATATCCCCCGACTGGTATAGTCGTGGATCCTGTTATTTCGGTAGGTATTATCATGGCTTGGCTTATCCCGCTCATGGATGCCAGAATGAGCAACCCCGCGCCCGTTGAGTTCCGAGTTTTCGACAAGGTTATTGTGCCCGTAGAAATTGACCCCGCCCTCCACATACAGCCCGCGCAGGATGAAGCCATTGTTGCCAGTATCACCGAACCTGTCCCACCCGCCCTGGAAATCAAGGGTGTATTCAGAGCGGGTAGAGATGAACTTGATATTCTCAATCGTGTAATAGTGAACATTGCTCCCCACATTGATGGCTTCGTTTGCTCCGCTATTGACCGTTACCCCGCCATCACCATGCAGGTAAATCGGCGCACTGACTGTACCACTTGTTTTCAATGTCAGGGATTCGTTATACGTTCCGCCCATGATCTCGCAGGTATCTCCGGGCTGTACCCGATCCAGGCATTTTTGGATTGTTTTCAACGGTTGCGCCAACGTGCCAGGATTAGAATCGTTTCCTCCCACAGAAACATGATAGGTAATGCCTGAGGAAGCTGCCGAAGCGATGGTGCTGTTGGTTACCAATAACACTAACACCATTAGACAGGTGAGTATATTGTACACTCGTTTACTTGTAAACATTGGAACTCCTTTTCTTAGTTAGGGATCTGCAGAAAAAAAACGTCCTGGGCAGGCCAGGTCGTCAGAATAGGCATAACGATTTTCGGGATACCATTTGACTGGCAGCCTGGCAACCATAGCAACTCTCTGCTTTAGATCCATGGCTTTGCGCCCCCGGCTTTCACCGGGTTTACCTTTTTCAGTTTTTAATTCTTCTACCTGACCTGAACGAATAAGAAAACACATTCTGGTCAGGTGACATAGCCCATTATGCGAATGAACGCACTATTATGGAATAGGAGTTCGGTACCGAAATCGCCTCTCAGATGTGTAAAGGGGGGGCATAAGTACTATGTAAAGCACTAATTTTGGGTGAAAATACCCATACAGACCGCCCATATTGTGCGAAAAAGGGGTATGGCAGGTGAGGAGAAGGGGGCATCGAAAACGGCTATAATCAGCCCATGCACGAGCTGCCCGTCACCCAATCGATCCTGGAGATTGCCCTGCGACATGCAGAACAGGCAAACGCCAAACGGATCACGGATATCTATCTCGTAATCGGCCAACTTTCGAGCATTGTGGATGAATCGGTGCAGTTCTATTGGGAGATCATCGCCAAAGGTACGATCGCCGAAGATGCCAAATTGCATTTCGAGCGCATCCCGGCCAAGATTTTGTGCCTGGACTGCAACCAGGAGTATGCTCCGGGGGATGAGTTGGTTTGCCCCAACTGCGAGGGCATGCACGTAAAGGTGATCGCCGGGGAAGAGTTCCGCATGGATGCAATTGATGTGGAATAGAAAAATATACTGGAGCAGGTAACCGCATGAGTCAAAGAGTTTCCGTTGTCGAGAATATCTTGAATGCAAATGACCGCCTGGCGCAGGAAAACCGCCAGCGCCTGGATACAGCTGGAGTCTTCAGCCTCAACCTGATGGCCTCGCCGGGGGCAGGAAAGACCTCCCTGATCGAGCAAACCCTGCCGCGCCTGGCAAAGAAGCTGCGCGTGGCTGTCATCGACGGGGATATTGCCACCTCGATCGATGCCGACCGGGCGGCTGCGGCCGGTGCACAGGCTGCGATCCAGATCAACACTGGCGGCGAGTGCCACCTGGATGCGGTCATGCTTCAGCAGGCACTCAACCAACTGGATCTTTCCCAGTTCGATCTGCTGATCGTGGAAAACGTCGGCAACCTGGTTTGCCCGGCCAGTTTTGCACTCGGCACGCATAAATCGGTGCTGGTGGCTTCCGTACCGGAAGGGGATGACAAGCCGTATAAATATCCCGGCATGTACCGCGGCGTGGATGTGCTGGTGATCAACAAGATCGACCTGCTGCCCTACATCGATTTCCGCATGGATTATTTTCGCCGGGGCGTGAAGGTGCTGAATGCCGACCTGGTGGAATTCCCGCTCTCCTGCCGCACCGGCGAAGGCCTGGATGCCTGGGTGGAGTGGATTCTTGGTCAATCAAAATGAACTGGCGTTGATATTAAACACAATTTCCAGATGCAACGCTCAAAGCATCTGGAAATTTTATTTGCCAACATCCAGCGGTGGAAGCTATTGCCTGGCTGTGCTGGCTCTGATCAAGGCTACCGGATACCCCTGTTTACGGGCGAGACCAATTCCAGGCTCCAGTATTGTTCAGCGACCAGTAGGCATCCGAGAGGATGAGGAAATGGGTGTGCTCTTCGTCTGACAGCTTGATGAACATATCATGACCCGCCTGATCAGGAACCTTGATTGCCAGGGAAGCATAGGCATCCTGGGCCTGTTTCTCAAGTTTCAACGCATCGGTGATGATGTGCATGACGCTCTTTTTCTGGGGTTCCTGGGCAGCCAGGATCTCGAACGCGGGAGGCAGGGGAAATTCCTTGCCTTCGTATTGAATATAGAGACTGGATTCCTGTAGAGATTTCTCCAGGGCAGTGAGCTTATCGTAATGGAATTTTTCGAACTCGCTCAATTGCTCGAATAATTTCCTGCCGAAAGGATTGGTGATCTGGGTAGCGGCTTTTGCGTAACTATCCATTGCAATCTTTTCATTTTCCTTGACAACGCGGATTGCATCGTTCAGGTTGGTTTTAGGCATAGGGTCTCCTTTGGATTTAACCGGGAAGTGTATTTTACGTCAGGAGATATTCTACACGATAAGGGAAGATTCCAGCAGGGTTGAGCGGGAAAGGCAGGGCATTGACAAATCCGAGGTGAAACACAAATATGCAGATAATGTTTGGAACAAAGGGATAATAAAATTCGTCTGGATATTGGAGGAGTCCGTATGAAGAAAACCCGGTCTTGCCTCTACTGGCTTTTGGGGATCATTTTTCTATGCCTGGTACTCGCTGCTCTAGCATGGAAGCCTTTCTTCCTGAAGACCTCCGATGTGAATGCCTGTGTGGTTGATTTGGATTGTATCATCGTGCGGCCGGTAGGATGCGGGTATCCGAATTCAATCAACCAATCCTCCCTTGCCCTGTGGAACCTGCATTATAAGCTGCGGCAAAAGTTACCCTTTCCACCCATTATTGGAGCTTGCGCGCCCAGCCCGCCGGTGGAGGCCTTTCAACACGAATGCCTGCAGGGCACCTGCCGGGCGATCGTGATCTCCGACCATGCGTTCCTGGAGTTTTCGCAAGAGCCGGTGCTGGGGGTGCCGACTGACTTGTTCTTCCGGATCAGAAGCTCATCCGGATTGGAGGACAGCAACGCAACGATCGAGTTCATGCCCAACCTGGTCACCGTTCATTCCGGAAACCTGACCTGGGAGGGAACCCTGGCTCCCAACACCGAGGAACAGATACAACTCTCGGTCATTTTCCCCAAGCCGGGCTATTACCAGATCCATGGAGAGGCGCTTCCTATTCAAGGAGACTCGCTACAGGATGATGTTTACCTGCTCATCACGGATGAAGGGGTTCAGTACGGTGAAAAACCGACCAACCAATGGGATATATCCCATTCTGCCTATCCGGTTGGAGAGAATGACCCCCGCCTTTTTCGAGAGCTTGTACTGGATCCTGTTCCAGTTCTAGATGGCCAAACAACCATCACTTACCGCATCCGTCCCGCGATTGACCTGAGCAGCGTAACCATTCAACTGGTCCTGCCACCGGGGGCATTTACCGTGGGGGATGTGGAATACCCGGCAGGTGGTGAACAAGGGGTATATGGTTCCACGCAATATTATTGGAGCGGATCCGCCCAGGCGGGTGAAACACTTGAGATCCGGGCGACGGTCAAAGTGACAAAAACAGGGTGGGGGTACGCTTATGGCGATACACGCTCAACGGAATTGCCCGAGAACGTGATCATGGCTTTTGTGTATGTGGATGAATACAACGGATATTGTGAGATCCGGGAGAGGCCATGAGGCAATTATTAGGGTGTGGTGGACGGGTGTAACCCGTTCACCACACCCCCAACCATCCCACTCAGCTTTCTTCCGCCTTGCCAAAGAGTCCCTGCTTGTCGAACCACGGTTTGAGGATCAAGTACGCGCCAAGGATAAGGAGCAGGAGTGCGCCATTCAAGTCAAGCAGGCCAGCTAATTCGATGATACCGCCAAGTAGAGATAGGATACCCAGGAAAGTGGTGAAGCCGCTCATTTTGATCTTATTGAAATAACGCGCCGCATTAAGACCAAGGAAGAGCAAGCCAACGGCAATGGACCACAAGCCCTTGGGTGCAACCTCGTCAGGGATGAGCCACCAACCGCCGAGCATGATGAGGAATAAGCCCCAGAAGACAGTTTCGAGGCGCTTGTTCAGGGCGGCCTTTTCGGGATCCACAACCATCTCCGGTTTTGGCTGCTGCGCGGCGGCTTCTTCGCTGCGCCGGGCGTACCAGGCTATAACCAGCAGTCCAACGCCTACCACGGCGAAGATGATTGGTCCCAGCCAGGGCATGTTCTGGTCACCGATCATGAGCATCAGGCTTTCGGGTGGCAGGGTCAGGTTTGCATAGAGAAGTCCTGCCGCGACCAGCAGGCTGAGGATGCCCAGGAAGAGATATAGTTTTTTCATTTTCGTTTCTCCTTTTCAGGGTATTGGTAGTTATTGATGAATCCTGGAAATAACTGCAGGCAAAGGATTACATGGTATCGGCGGCGTTTCCGCCGCCGATACTGAGGGGGAGGAGCGGGTTACTTTTTCTTTTCGATCTGGGAAACCTTGGCGATGCCCATGAATAACACACCCAGGCCAATGAAGAACACACCCAGCCCGATCGGGCCGCCCCAATAGAGAACGAGCCACATGTCCATGATATTTCTCCTTTCGTTTGAATGATATTGGTTGACTCCTACGCTCCTACTTTACATCTTTTCATGCGAAGGGTCATCTACCGAATGGTAGAGGTGGGAGTTGAGAAAGGGTAGATCATGGGTACAAAAAAGCGATGGTCAGTTCATCCGACCATCGCCCTTTCAGCATGGAAAAAATGCCGGTTACATCAGTCCCAACTCCCTGGCCCGCATCACCGCCTCAGTGCGGTTGCGGACGCCCAACTTGCCACACAGGTTATGGACATGGCTCTTTGCCGTGCCGAGGCTGATGTACAGGCGCGCCGCGATCTCGCGGTTGGAAAGTCCCGCGGTAACCAGCCTCAACACCTCGATCTCGCGCTCCGAAAGCGGATCAGCTAGGGTTTCGGGCTGGATCGCCGGTACCAGGCTGGATACGCGGCTGAACTCGGCCACCACCTTGGCTGCCACCGAGGGATCGAGGATCGACTCACCACGCGCCGTCCTGCGGATCGAGTCAGCCAGTTGCACCGAGCCGACATCCTTAAGCAGGTAACCCACCGCACCCGCCCGCAGCACATTGAAGATGATCTCCTTATCATCGAAGGTGGTCAGCGCGATGACACGGCATTCGGATAGGGATTGTTTCACCCGTCGCGTCGCGCCGATCCCATCCAGGACGGGCATTTGCATATCCATCAGGATCACGTCCGGGCGAAGTTCCAGCGCCAGGTCGACAGCTTCCTGTCCGTTCGACGCCCGACCGACCACCTGGATATCTTTGTGGATGGAGAGCAGCGTTTCCAGCCCTTCGAGAAAGAGCGCCTGGTCGTCAGCAAGCAGAACGCGGATGCTCATATCCCACCTTTTTCAGGATCAGGCAAGGTGACTTCGAGCCGGAAGCCCTGCCCGGGTTGGGTCTCGACCTTGAAATCACCCCCCAGCATAAGGATTCGTTCGCGCATCCCAACCAGGCCAAATCCGCCGTTGGTATCGGTCGCGCCCACCCCATCGTCGCGCACGGCAAGGCGGATCCTGCCGGGGTGGGAAAAATCCAGTTCCACATTTACATGCGAAGCGCGGGCATGCTTGCATACATTGGTCAATCCCTCTTGCGCAGCGCGATAGAGCGCCAGCGCAACTTTTTCATCCACCGCCCGCGGCAAGCCAAGTACTTCGATCTGCGCATCGAGGCCGGTAACTTTCGTTTCATCCACCAACTCGGCAATGGCTGCCTCGAGCGAACGGTTTTCCACCGGCGAGACGCGCAACGCGGCAACCGACTCACGCACGCTGGATAATCCCCTCCTGGCAATTTCCTGTGCCTTTTCCAGCGCGTCCAGGGCACGCGGTGGGTCGGAAGCAAGTGTAACCCTGGCAGCCTCGATCTGCACATTGACGATGGTCAGGTAGTGCCCGAGATTATCATGGATTTCACGGGCGAGTCGGTTGCGTTCCTGGGTGACAGCCAGTTCCTCGGCTTGCGCGGCATATGCGGCCAATTGGCGGTTGGCGAATTCCAAATCCCTGGCAAGGCCTTCGGCCTTTTTTCGGGCGCGCTGCTCACTCATCCTTAACTGCGAAGTAAGCACCACGAAAAAGATGCCTGTGGCGATGACAATGGCGTTCATCCAGGCTGTTTCCACCGTGGAGTAACGCAGGATCGGCAGCACGATGGCTGCCAGTAGCGTGATGTAAACCGGCCAGCGCCAGAGCGGTTTCAGCCATTCCACAGCCACGCTCGCCAGCGGGAGGCCGATCAGCCAGGTGCCGCCGGGGCCGAGGGTCCAACCTATGCCGAAGACAAGGCCAATCTGGATCGAAAAGAACAAGGCGTGGTGCGCGTTCTCCGGGAAACGCCGCAAAATTTCCGCTTCGAACATCCCCAGGATGATATAAAACACTCCAAAAAGCACACCGACTACAACCTGGAGCGCGGTGAATTGCGTTTCTCCCCAAGCCGCGGTGAGGAAAGTGAGGATATAACCTGCCACCACCAGGAAGATTCCCAGGGTTCTGGTCTGCTTTATCAGCGAGGAAGAAGTGGAACCGGTTTCCATTTCAGAATTCATGTTTTCGTTCTTCATGCATACTCCGATACGATTTTACCCCTCGTAATTGGAGTAGGATAGAGTGTCTGGTAAGGAATCCACACCGCCTTGGCGGTCGACTGGCCTTGAAAAGGATTACCCAGAGCCGGTATCGAAAAAATACCGGGATATTGAAATAAGCGCCTACCCCTTCAGGGCCAATTGCACTTCTTCAGCTAAGGCCTTGAGCGATCCAGATGATGGTTCATGAAGACTTACAAGGATTGACTCCAGGGCCATGCGGTAGGCAACCTTGAATGCCTCTTCCTGTGGCACTGAAATATCCGGGATGACACCGCAGCCCTCCCAATTCGTTCCGCTGATGGGATTGATGGCGCGGCCGTTGGATATGAACGCTTCGAAGTGCGGATGGATGCGATGAGAAAAGCCCGGATGAGCACCTCCGCCTGTGGTTTCGCCGACCAGCGTGGCGCGCTGGTAAGTTTTGAGGTCGTATGCAAATGCCTCGCCACCCGAGAAAGTTTCTTTGCTGATCAGAAGGTAAATTGGTTTATCCCCAAAGTGTTTACCAGGAACATGAGGGAGAGTCCAGTATTCCTGCGTAACATCTTCATCCCGCCAGTATAGGCTGGTAAGCTGAATGCGCTTTCCGCCAAAAAGGTAACTGCAAACCAGGGCGATCGTGTCCGGATCCCCTCCCCGGCACTTGCGAAGGTCAATGATCAGTCCGCTCGTATTTGCCAGGAAATTCATTGCAGCCACAACGGTATTGCCGGCCCAGGATGCGACGTAGAATTCGCGTATGTCAAGATAGCCTAGATTTCCGGGTAATCTTTCCGCCTTATGAATCCCGTAATTGTCGAGTTCGGCTTTCTGACGCCGATCATCCTGCCATTCCTGATTTTGATACATTGGACCGTCGTAATCAGGAAGGCGTTCCGGATGCCACCTGACCCACAGGTGTTCATCGTGGTTGATTTCCTGTACATCTATGGTCAAGGCCAGGGCAAAAAGATTGGCATCGGTGGTATCGGCGTATTCTCCAGCCTCCAGGCGGTTTTGAAGGTAGGCACAGATCTGTTCTGCAACATCCGGGAATACGTAGTAGGCCCTCAATTTCTCCATGAGGCGATGAACGATTTCCGCCTGAGTATTGACATCGATGGGAACTGGATCGGCAGCCATATCGCGTTTATGTTAATCCAAACTGCATTCATTTCAACCAGCGAACGCTATTCGAGCGGCACTGGGGACAGGTGCGCTCCACATTCGCATGATAAATTCCCTGCCAGGTATGCCCGCAGCGCAGGCAGGCGAAACGGGCCGGCTGGCCTTCATCGGCGGGGCGCGGGTTGTGCGGGCTTGGGGCCTTGGCTTCCAGCAGAACTCTTCGCGTCTCATCGATCTCATCCGGAATTACGCTCTGGCGCACCTTCTCTGCCTCTTTCATGATCGTCTGCCAGCGGGAGCCTTCGGCGGCCGAGCACCATTCCAGCAGGAGCCGCTCGGGGCGCAGGCCCAGCTTTTCCAGCCCGTCCCACAGCCCATCCAGGCGGCGGGTGGTGCTGCGGTTGGCGTCGATGTAATGGCAGTCCACGTAATGGCAGCCGGACACCAGCACGACCGGGGCGCCTTTGCGGAAGGCATACCAGACGAACTCCGGGTCGACCCGCCCCGAGCACATGGTGCGGATGATGCGCGCATTCGGCGGGTAGGCCATGCGGCCAACCCCGGCTGTATCCGCACCGGCATACGAGCACCAGTTGCAGGCAAAGGTGACAATCTTGCCCAGGGGATTTTCATCCAGGATGGCATCCATCTGGGCGTAGATGGCCTGGTCGGAGAAGTGGCGCATGGCAATGGCACCGTACTTGCATTCGGCCGCGCAAGTGCCGCACCCGGAGCAGGCCGCGCTGGCAATGCGGGCAACCTGTTTCTTCTCCCAAGTGATGGCGCTGAACGGGCAGACCGCCGCGCACTGGCCGCACATCTTACACAGGTCATTATCCACTACAGCCGTGATGGCCTCCACGGTCAGCTTGCTCTTGTTGAGCAGGATGGCTGCATGCGAGGCCGCCGCGCTGGCCTGGGTGACGCTCTCGCGCACATCCTTGGGGCTTTCGGCACAGCCGGCAATGAAGACTCCCTTGGTGGGGGTGTCCACCGGGCGCAGCTTGGCATGCGCCTCCTTGAGGAAGCCGCTCGGTGACTTCGACAGGCTGACCATCTGGCGGAGCGACTCAGTGTGGAGCGCCGGTTTCGCCCCCACCGCCAGCACAAGCATATCGAGCTCGTGGGTCTCCAGGCGGTTGCCGGTGGTGTTTTCCACGGTCACCCACAGGTTACCTGAAGTTGGATCCTGGCGCACCTCGCCCGGCAGGCCGCGCACATAGCGCACGCCGTTGCTCTTGCTGCGCATGAGCAGTTCTTCGAAACCCTTGCCAAAGGCGCGCAGGTCCATGTAAAAGACGGTGCTCTCGATATCGGGATAGTTATCCTTGAGGTACTGGGCCGCCTTGATGGTATTCATGCAGCAGATGTTGGAGCAGTATGGATTGCCCTGCTCCGGATCGCTGGTGCGTGAGCCGACGCACTGGATGAAGCCGATGCGCCTGGGCTGGGCCAGGTCACCGGGACGGCCCAGGTGTCCCTCCAGCGGCCCACCGGTCGAGACCAGGCGCTCGAACTCCATGCTGGTGACCACGTTCGGGTAACGGGAATAGCCGTACTCATCCAGGGCGGTTGGATCGTACACATCCATGCCGGTGGCGACAATGACCGCCCCAACCTCCAGGTTCAGGATCTGGTCTTGCATATCGAAGTCGATGCACTTCTTTTCGCAGGCTTCGATGCACTTGCCGCAGGCGATCGGGTTCTGTCCCAGGCATTCATCCGCATTGACGATGTAGGCCGCCGGAACAGCCTGCGGGAACGGGATGTGGATCGCATGGCGGCTGCCCAACCCGATCTGGAACTCATCCGGCACGACCACCGGGCAGACGGCGCTGCAATCCCCACAGGAGGTGCACTGGGTTTCATCTACATAGCGGGCCTTCTTGCGCACCCGGACCTTGAAATT
>Ga0105099_10001442_pt1 | contig 14954 bp, 10 predicted proteins | sample PPLLak3cmMay2015_2_FD_79138 | JGI IMG/M metagenome (GOLD analysis project Ga0105099, IMG submission 79138) | Freshwater sediment microbial communities from Prairie Pothole Lake near Jamestown, North Dakota, USA - PPLs Lake P8 Core (1) Depth... | ecosystem: Environmental > Aquatic > Freshwater >... | reverse complement strand
GCCTTGCCAGTCAGGCGGCGGTAAGTGAGCGTCCAGGCGCCGTTGAGGAAAGTCTGCAGGACAGCGTTGACCACGAGCAGGATCGGCAGCAAACCCAGAGTGCACAAGCTGGCGATGAGCACGCCGCCGACGACCACTGTCTGCTCTTCGCTGGCCAGCGCCACAAACAACGGCAGCATCAGCAGGAAGATCGGCACGGCCAGGATCAGCGCGACGATCAGACCACCGCCGAGCAGGATCAGCCCCATCAGCAGCGCCGGGCCCGGGCTCGCCCGGAGCACCGCCCAACCGCGACGGAAGCCGTCCAGCGTCCGCTGCTCGTCATCGATTAGGGCGACCTGGGCGAGCGACACGTAGACGGTGATCAGAAAGGCGAGCGGGATGCCGATGCAGATCAGAGGGATGAGACAGATGCCCAGGCTGCCGATGGCGGCCACCAACACCAGACCGGCGAGCACGACGCCGAAGAGCAGCATAACCAGGCGGAAGCTGAGCAGGCGCCAGAAGTACCTGGTGCCCAGGCGGAATGCCTCGCCGAGGCGCACGTCTTTCCCCTCGTCGGCCTGGCGGAACGCGGCGATCAGTCCCCCCGTTGCGATCACGCCCAGGACCAGGAAGAGCAGAATCAGGGCCAAGGCAGCCACGCCCAGTGCGATCCATACCCAGCCAGGAATTCCCAGCATGGCTTGCCCAATCTGGCTGCTGTCTGCGGAGTATTCCCACCCTGAGCCGCTTCCGCCCCCGCCGCCCCCGCCGCCACCGGTGCCACAACCGGCGAGCAGGCCGAGAACCCACAGGCCCTTGTAGCGCCAGGTGATCTGCCAGGTTCTTGTCAGGATCTCACCGTAGTCAACCATCTTTCCCTCCTTGGCGTGCTGCCGTACCGGCGCGCTGGCCCCAGAGGGGACCACCGCACTTCGGTCGAAACCGTACGGCCAGCACCTGCAATGACTGTATCATGCCCCGGAGTGCAACGGCCGCCTGACCTCTTCCACCTCGGATGGCTGACGATGCGGACCGGCTCCCGTCGGAGCCTCAGTGGTCAGGGTTGCGGGGGATACCGGAACGCGGCAGCACGGGTTGACGGTAGCCCTTCGAGGGAGGGGCAGGCGGCAAGGATAGCCTGCCTGCCGGCCGGTTGGCCCCGCAGGCAGGGACTGTATAATTGGGGTGTTTCCACGCTTTCTCCAAGTGCGGGCCTTGGCCCATACCTGTTCCGGCTCAGATGAAGCACGCCAGATTCAGACAGGGCATGAAGTCTGGCTGCCGCATGCTTACTTTCTTTCGCATAGACAATTCGCACTGAGGGCTTCGACGATGGGAAATGACCTCCAGGCATCGGCCTTCCTTCCTCACACTGGCGCGCCGGCTACCGGCTGCAGCACTGCCCAAGCATGGCCGAAATGAAGCCTCAGACAGTCTCAGTCGAAGAACTCCAGGCGGTGCGCTCGATGCTGGGACCTATCGTCCACCTTGACCTCAGCGCCGAGGACACGCCTGCTGCCCACCGCAGGCTAGGCGCCGAGGTGAAGGAGCAGGTAGAGGCGTTTGTCCTCAGCCGCCTGCTCATCTCTCCCCACGATCTCCTCCAATCCGAACTCCTGAGCGCCCGCCAGACCGCGGGCGAGTGCCGCCGTCGGCTGACAGCGGCCAAGGTCAACGGGCAGGTGCGAGCTGCCATGGGGGTCTATCTGGCCAGCCTGATGGCGTGGGCGGAAGGAGCTTGTCTGGGCGACCTCGTCGTGCAGGAGATGCGGGATCTTCGAATCGAAGGAGGGGCGGTCACGGCGCTCGACTTGGCCTTCCTACTGCAGGGCGAGACGATCGGGTGCCAGACGGGGATGCTGCGTGATCCCGATGGCGGGGTTCACATCTGGCACACCGAGGAGGATCGTGTGTGGCCTTCTGGCAGCCGATTCGATCGACTGCGTCTGTTCACCTGCAAGTCATCCCCCGATGCGCGCTCGCCGACGATGACCGCCTTCGTGTACCCCGACCTGTTGCCTGGCCCCGCCTTCGGCTGGTGCGGTCCCGGGTATGCCCAGGCGGTCGATGCCCTCTACCTGCAGCCTGGCGTGGGGGCGCCGGGTGTGCCGGCCAACGCCGTCACCTGGATCTGCCTGTACCTCGGCGGCGTGATGCCGACCGCGCAGGTTGCCGCCGACCTCGCTCCGATCCAGGGTGGCCACGTGCTGTCCAGCCTCACCCGCCAGGCAGACGGGATCCAGGCGGAAGTGGCTGAGTTCCTCGACCAGTCCTGCCTGACGGCCGAATTGGAGCCGACGCCCGGGGCATGGACCTACCATGTCAATATGCTTTCGCCGCTGGCGGCGCAAGCCGCGCCGGGCCAAGAGAGTCTGGAGCCCGAGATGCGTGGCGCCCAGGTTGCCCGAGTCCAGCGCGCCCAACGGGCGATGAGATTGGTCACTCACGCCGTCGGCGACTGGGATGCCGCGCTCCGAAGGCTGCTGGCGTTTCGGGTGGGGGGCGACTTCGCATCGTCAAACCCATCGGTTATAGCCACCTTCCTGGGGCGCATGTCCCGGGAGTCCACGTCCTTCCGGGTTGATCCCGGCCCGGCCCTCTGGCCATCGGCGGGTGTGCCTAGCGCCGACGGCAGCTACCTGCTAGAGGTTCTGGAAGAGGCTCGCTCCTGACCGGTGGGCCCCCGCCTCGAGCGGGGGAAGTAGGTCCGCCGGGCTGACCCGCGCGCAGGCCACGCCCATTCGGGAAGAACAGGCTCCCGGGGCTGGGGAAGACCGTGAGGCAGACGGACGCTGGGCAGGTCCGCTTGACTGCCGCGGCCAGCAACCAGCCATCCGTCGACCAAGGCGGCATTCATGGGGTTGAGGCACCGGACACCGCCATATATGGGCCTTCTGGCTGGATTCCGGGCTTCCCATCGCAGGGGTGGGGAACCCGCGGTATACTCTATCAGGCTCTGGCTGGCAGGCTCCCGGGGATCGGAGTGGGAGCTTGGCCGGGGAATAGGGCTGTGCCAGTGGTGTCCGGCACTCCTGCTGCCCGCCAGCAGTCTACAGATCGTCCTCGATCGACCCTCGCCAACAACAGCATTACCGAGGTCCTTCTCTCGGCTACTCCTGCCGCCGGGGAGGCGTGGGTGGCTAGGGTGATGAACGAGTTTGCGGGCTCTCTCCTCGGCAGCGGCCTGCGCCAGATCCTGCACGCGTTTGTCGGGCACGCCGACTCCCTACCGAACCGGGCGCGCTCTTAGCCGCCGAAGTTGCCGGGGGGATCCACCCGGCACCCGAGCCGACCCGACAAGGGGCCGTAGCCGTCACGGAGACGCCCCCGCACGGCAAGTTGGTCGATGGAGTATGCGTATGAATCCCGTGCTTGTGAAAGAAGAGCGAAACGGCTGGCCCAGCCAACCACTCCCCAAGCCCCGTACGAAGCTGCCCGATCCCTGGTCGGTCGAGCTGCTGCTCGGCGTCCAGCAGGTCCGCCACCATGCCCTTTCCCCGGATGGTTCGCGACTGGCGTTTGTCTGGGACCGTGAGGGCAACAGTGACCTGTGGGTGATGCCGGCGCGCGCGGGTGCCTGGCCGGAACGCTTGACTTTCGACCGCCCGGCAATCGCCCCCTGGATCGACATCGCCCCGCGCTGGAGCCCCGACGGCAAGTACCTGACCTACGTCTGCCGCGATGAGATCTGGATCGTGCCGGCTGAGGGCGGACGCGCCCGCAAACTGACCGACCACGGCCACGAGAGCACCGAGCCCATCTTCAGCCCCGACAGCCGGCGGGTGTACTACGTCAGCAAGCGAGGGACCTACGGCAACCTGGCCGCAACCACACCCGAGGGCGACTGGCCGGTGGCCCTTACCCGGTTTGAGGGGGATGTCAGTGACCCCAGGCCTTCTCCGGATGGTCGGCGGGTCGCCTTCGTCTATCATCCACCGTCGGATCTGAACCGGTCCGAGATCTGCCTGATGCCCGCCGCCGGAGGCGAAGTGCGCCATCTGACCGGCCAGCCCGGAGCGTGGGACGTTCGGCCGCGCTGGGCGCCGGACGGCAGCCGACTGGCTTTCATCTCGAATCGCAGCGGATTTCGCGAGCTCTACTTGCTCGACCCCGAATCCGGCGAGAGCCTGCAGTTGACCGCAGGCATGGCGGATGTCCAGGCCCATGACTGGAGCCCTGACGGCACCCAATTGGTGCACGTGGCCGGTCACAATGGCGCGGGCGACCTGCATTTGGTGACGGTCGCCACGCGCGAGGATCGGCGATTGCGCGGCGATTCTGGGTGGCACTCACTCCCCCAATGGTCCCCGGATGGGAAGGCGATCTTCGTCGGCTTCGAGAGTTCCCTCGACGCTCCCGACCTGTGGAAGGTGCACCCCGATGGTGGCGAGGCAGAGCGCCTGACCTGGTCGATGCCGCCGGCGCTGCGCAAGGCATCCCTGCGTGCACCCCAGTTCATTCGCTACCCGAGCACGCGCGGCGCAACCATCCCGGCATTCCTCTACCGCCCATCTGCCGCATCAGCCGAGCGCCCGTGCCCGGCGATCGTCTACCCTCATGGGGGTCCGACATCCGAGTACGTGCTCGACTGGGATCTGATGGCCCAGTGGTTAGTTGCCAAGGGCTACGCCGTGCTCGCTCCCAACTATCGCGGCAGCACTGGCTATGGTCTTGATCACCAGCACGCCCTGCACGACGAGTGGGGGATTGTCGACACGGAGGACATGCTGGCGGCAGCCGACCATCTGCGGGGGTTGGACTGGGTCGACGGCGACCGGCTGGGCATCCTGGGATTCTCCTATGGGTCGTACCTGGCACTCCTGGCTCTGGCGCGCGATCCTGATCCCAAGGCTCGGTTCAAGTGCGGCGTGTGCGTGTTTGGCGATTGCGACATCCTGACCTCGTGGGCCCAAGGGGATCGCGTTGGACGGGAGGACCTCGAGCGGCAGATGGCCGATCCCTCGCAGAACCGGGCGGGCTACCTCGCCGGCTCGCCCGTGTACGACGTCGAGAAGATCCGCTATCCGCTATTGATCTTCCACGGCGAGGAGGATAAGCGCGTCCACCCACTCCAGAGCGAACAGCTGACAGAAGCGTTGAAACGCCATGGCAAGACCTATGAGTACTTCGTCTACGGCGGCGAGGGCCACGGCTTCTTGCAGGACTCCAGCCAGCTGCACTTCCATGCCACCGTCCAGCGGTTCCTGGACTGGTACTTGATGTGAGCCAGCGTCGAGCGCGAGTCGAGGATCGAACCGATGGGTTGCGGCTGGGCTCGGGGACAAGAATCTCCGCCTGACCCATGCGCGAAGAGGCTCCGCCGGCCCGTCAGGCGGAATGGGCGCATCGATTTGACTTGAGGGGATGTGAGCGTAGCGCTGTATGCCGAGCTGAGTTGGCCGCAGATCGCCGCACTTCCGCGCGATAGCATGCTGTGGGTTCCACTGGGCATGGACGACGAGCAGGGCTGCCGCATCGCCCGCTCCGGCGGGCGAGACGTCGTCGTTCTGCCTGCAGTCCCGTACGGCTTGGCCTCGCCCGGCAAGGCGGGGCCAGGGTTGCTCAAGTTGCCGCGAGCGCTCATGCGCCGGGTGTTGCGCGCCATCGAGCGCAGCCTGCGGGTCCAGGGCTTCACCAACGTGCGATTCCTCGACCCCTGGGGCGTCGAAGCGCAGCTGGCGCCGTCCGCGCTGAGCTTCACCCCCGTCACCGCCCGTTCTTCCGCTCCCTTCGAATGGCCGCCCGACCTGGGCCAACGCGTGGTGGTGGTCAGCACCGGTCACACCGAGCAGCATGGGTATCACCTGCCAAGCGGCGTCGATACGATGATCGCCCAGGCCATCGCCGCAGGCGTGGCCGCCCAGGCAACGGAACAGGTGGTGTGCCTGCCCACGTGGCCGTACGGCGCCAGCACGCACGTGCGGGAGTTTCCGGCTACGCTCAACCTGGGCGGCCGCCTGCTGGAAGACCTGTTTCTCAAGGTGGTTGGTGAATTGGTGCGCCGGGGGGCCCGGCGCATCCTGTTCTCGAATGCCCACGGCGGCAATCACTCTTACCTGGTCAACGTCATCAAGGCCGCCGGGGAACGCTGGCCGCAAACCTTCACCGCACTCGAGTTCCTGCACACGACGGGCCCGGCGCTCGAGCAGCTGCGCCAAAGCGGGCAAGGGGGGATGGGGCACGGTGGCGAGCTGGAGACCAGCTACATGCTGCATCTACGGCCAGATCTGGTCGACATGCGCCAGGCGATAGCCGAGACTGACTTCATTGCCACACCCAACTACTACATGGACTGGATCGAGGGGGGACGCCTGATCGCCAATCCGCCCTGGACCGACGACACTCAGAGCGGGATCTATGGGGATGCGACCTTGGCCACAGCGGAGAAGGGCAGGCTGTGGCTGCAAGCGGCGGTGAGCGAGAAGCTGGAGAGCATCGCCGAGATCAAGGCGCAGCACCAGCGGCGGACCGAACGCAGGGAAGCGGGCTGAGGTCGGGTGTCTGTCCGTTTGTCCCTGTTGACTCCTGGGGCCAAGGGTGCTAAACACAACCTACCGGCAGTCGCGGTCAAGCGGGGCTCGGCAGGCCCAGAAGGGCTCTCGAACTTGCCCAAGTGCGGCACCAGCGCAATGCGTGTAGGACCCGGCCGGCTGCGATTCTCCCGCGCCATCCCCTCGAACCCCAGAGCGCTTGTCGCATTGGGCCTCAACCCCGATCCACTCCCCGCCCACCATCCGTCCTTCCGATCCACTAGGCACCGATCGAAAGGAGATCAATCATGAGACGCCGAACCTGGTTGCACGTGCTGGAGGCACTGGCCGCTCTGAGCCTGCTGCTCGCCGCCTGCGCCACGGGCGCAACGCCCGTTGTCGAGGAACCAGCTGCTCCTGCCTCCCCCGACGCGCCTGTCGTTCTGCGCGTCGGCCTGCCCGGCTTCCCGGACTCACAGAATCCCGGGAATGCCTGGCTCACCGAGGCGACCGACCTGACCGAGTTGGTCTACAGCTCGCTGGTCAGGATGGACTTCGCTGGAGACTACTACCCCGACCTGGCAGAAAGCTGGTCCGTCTCCGAGGATGGGCTGACCTGGACCTTCGACCTCGAGCCCGAGGCTGTTTGGTCGGACGGCACACCGGTCACGGCGGAGGATGTCGCCTTCACGTTGCTGGCTTACCGGGACTGGGGCGAATTCGGCTACATGAGCGGCTACACCACCCACATCGCCGATGTCCAGGCAACCGAGGCGCACACCGTGGCGATCACCTTGGACACGCCGCTGCCCAACTTCGAAAGCCAGGTGATGTACGCCTACATTCTGCCCAAGCACATCTGGGAGCCCTTCGCCGGCGACCTGGATGCGGCGGTCGCTTTCGAGAATGCCGAAATGGTGGGCTCCGGGCCCTTCCGTCTGGAGGAGTTTCAGCAAGGGGAGTACTACCGGTTGCGCGCCAACCCCGACTACTACAACGGCCGCCCGGTGATCGATGAAGTCATCTTCCAGGCCTATGGAAACCTGGACGCCCTCGTTCAGGCTCTGCGCGCCGGCGACCTGGACATGATCACCGAGATGCCCCACACGGTGGTGGCCTCCCTGCGAGGCGACCCCAACATCACCGTGGCTACCGGAGCCAGCCGCGGGTTTCGTGACTACATCTTTAACCTGAGTTCGGCTGAGACCTGCCCGGTCGAAGACGGAGGTGTGTGCTCTGGGCATCCTGCCCTGCGAGACCTGGTGGTGCGCCAGGCCATGGCCCACGCGGTCGACAAGCAGCAAATCGTCGACGTGGCCGAACTCGGTCTGGCTACGCCCGGGCTGGGGCTTGTTCCAGCCGCCTTGGGGGAGTTCTACGCCAGCGAGCTGGAGGACTACGCGTTCGATCCGGCGCTGGCCAACCAGATGCTCGACGAGGCGGGCTACCTTGACACCGATGGCGACGGCATCCGAGAGTGCCCGGCCGGCATGGAATGCGAGGGGCGCCAGCTGGATATCGTGATGCAGATTCCCTCCGATATCACCAGCGGCCCGCGCGAGGCCGAGTTGCTGAGCAAGTGGTGGGGGGAGATCGGGATCAAGATGACACCCCAGATCCTCGAGCCGGACACCGTCACCGCCAATTGCTGCCCAACCTTCGATTTCGACATGCTGATGTGGGGTTGGACCAGCGATCCCGATCCGACCTTCATTCTGAGCATCCTGAACACGGAGGAGATTCCCACGGGCATGTCGGAGACGGCTTACGCCAACCCGGAGTACGACCGGCTGTTTGCTGCACAGGCGGTGGAGATGGACGAGGCCACCCGCTTCTCGATGGTGCACGAGATGCAGCGCTTGATGCTGGAGGACCTCCCGTATATCATCCCCTACTATCAGTCGGAGGTGCAGGCCTTCCGCATTGACCGTTTCAGCGGATGGCCGCTGCCAGCCGAGGGGAGCAACGAGATCCTGTATCTGCAAGACCCTCTTTCGCTTCGCTTCGTCACGCCGGTCGACTGATCCGGTATCCGGCAGGTGTGCAGGGGCGGCCTCGGGCCGCCCCTGCTGGTACGAGGCGCCATGCAACGCAGCGACTATCTGCTGAAGAAGCTGGGCTGGTCCGTGCTGACGATCGGCTTCGTGCTCGTGCTCAACTTCTTCCTGTTCCGCATTCTTCCGGGAGATCCGACGACCTCGATCGCCAAGGACCCTCGACTCACGCCGGAGACGCGGGCTGTGCTGGCAGAGCGGTTCGGGCTGGACAAACCGATCTTCGTCGATCTGGACGGAGGCAATCCGTTCGACTCGCAGTTCTTTGCCTACATCGGACGCCTGGTCCAAGGGGACCTGGGGACCTCGTTCAACTTCAACCGGCCCGTGTCCGACTTGCTGGGTGAGCGGCTGCTCAATACGGTGCTTCTGGTCCTGAGCGGCCAGATCCTGGCGATCGTCCTGGGCGTCGGCCTCGGGCTTCTGGCGGCGTGGAAGAACAAGACGGCCTTCGACGCGGGTGCCATCACCTTCTCGCTGGCTGCATGGTCGCTCCCGACCTTCTGGCTGGGTATCCTGCTGCTGATCATCGGCAGCGCCGTCTTCGGGCTTCCAACCGCCGGCAAACAGACGGTCGGCGTCGACTACGCCTCCTGGTGGGAGCAAGCCCGCGACGTGGCCAGGCACCTGATCTTGCCTACGCTCACCTTCACCATTGTCCTGCTCGGCGAGTACATGCTGATCATGCGCAGTTCCGTGCTGGAGATCCTCTCGGAGGATTACATCCTCACCGCCAAAGCCAAGGGGATGAGCCACACGCAGATCCTGCGCCATCACGCCATGCAAAACGCCATGCTGCCCATCGTGACCTTGATCGCCCTCAACCTGGGCTTCACCGTGGCAGGCGCCATCCAGGTGGAGACCGTGTTCTCCTGGCCTGGCATCGGGAGCATGATCTACGATGCCGTGCGCCGGCAAGACTACCCGGTGCTGCAGGGCGCCTTCCTGCTGATTGCAGTCAGCGTCGTCCTGGCCAACCTGGCGGCGGACCTGGTGTATGGCTACCTGGACCCAAGGGTGAAAGCGCCATGAGCATCGGCTACGAAGCGATTAGGGCAGTCCAACTGGCGGCTGCGGGCTCCACCCACCGGGAGGTGACCCGAGGGGCACCTGGCCATGCTCCCCAAGGGCCCGCTTGGCACTCCTCTCGTGAAGGCCGATCACCCGATGCGAATCCAGCGGCGGGTGTGTCGGCTGCTGCGCTGGAGCGAACCGCGTGACCCCTCGTCTGCAACGCTGGCGCCAAAGCCTGAAAGCCGGCTGGAAGCTGCTGACCCAGAATCGAATGGGCCTGGTGGGGGTGATCATGCTGGGGTCGGTGATCGGCATGGCCGTCTTCGCTCCCTGGATTGCGCCCTACGACCCAAACGAAACCAGCATGGTCACGATCGATGACATTTACGCCGAGCCCAGCCGGGAGCACATCATGGGAACGGACGACGGAGGCAAGGACGTCTTCAGTTCCTTCGTCTACGGCGCCAGGGTGTCACTGGTGGTGGGTTTCACGGCTGCGATGATTTCCATGATCATCGGCGGAACGATCGGCCTGACCGCCGGGTTCCTGGGAGGCCGCATCGGCAACTTCCTGATGCGCTTGACCGACATCTTCCTTGTGATCCCTGATCTCCCGCTGATGATTGTGATTGTGGCGATCCTCGGGCCGAGCCTGTGGAACATCATCCTGGTCATCGGATTCTTGGGGTGGACGGGAACGGCGCGCATCGTGCGCGCCCAATCCCTGAGCGTGAAGGAACGCCAATTCGTCACACGGGCAAGAGCCATTGGCGCCGGCAACTTCTACATCTTGCGCCGGCACATCTTTCCGCTGGTGCTTCCGTTGATGGTGACCAACACCGTCCTGGTCATCTCCCTGTCGATCCTCGATGAGTCGACCCTGAGCTTCCTCGGGCTTGGAGATCCGACGACGTTGAGCTGGGGAGGGATGATCAACTATGCTTTCACGCGGGGCGCGATCAGCGCCGGGGCATGGTGGGCGATCGTGGCGCCTGGATTGGGCATCGTCTGGGTGGTCCTGGCCTGCACCCTGGTGGGCAATGCGCTGGAGGAGGTCTTCAATCCGCGGCTGAAGACCCATCACCTTCAGGGAGAAAGCAAGATGATCCCGCATCGAGGACTGGCCGAGCCCGTGGTGACGGATGACCATGTTGTTGCCTGAACCCCCGCTGCTCGAGGTCCGCCGGCTTTCGACCAACTTCGAAACCGAGGAGGGTACGTTCAAGGCCGTCGAGGACCTTAGTTTCGAGCTGCAGACCGGGGAGTCGTTAGGTCTGGTCGGGGAGAGCGGCTGCGGCAAGACCACCGCGATGCTCAGCCTGCTGCGTCTGCTCCCGGCAGCGGGTCGGATCGTCTCCGGCGAGATCCGCCTGGCTGGCCAGAATCTGCTGGAGTTGGACGAAGCCCAGATGCGCCAGGTCCGTTGGCGCCAGATTTCGATGGTGTTCCAGGGGGCGATGAACGCCTTCAATCCGGTGCGCACGATCGGCCACCAGATTGGCGAAGCCTTGGTGCTGCACGCGATGGCGCCAAGCCTGGACGCGGCACGCCCGAGGGTGATCGAGCTGCTGGAAATGGTGGGCATCCCGGGCAGCCGGGAGACGCTCTATCCCCATCAATGCTCTGGCGGGATGCGCCAGCGGGCGATGATCGCCATGGCCCTCGCCTGCGGCCCGCAGCTGATCATCGCCGACGAACCCACCACCGCTCTGGACGTGATGATCCAGGCCCAGATCCTCGAGCTGCTGGAGGGGCTGCAAGCGAACCTGGGACTGTCCATCATCTTCGTCACGCACGATCTGAGCATCGTCGCCGAGGTCTGCCACCGCGTGCTGGTGATGTACGGCGGGGTCTTGGCGGAGTATTGCGATGTCGACACGATCTTCAACAACGCGCGCCATCCGTACACCCGAAGATTGCTGGCGGCGTTTCCCGATCTCAGCCGGCCGACAGGACGATTGATTTCCATCCCCGGTCATCCGCCTCGGCTGAATGACTTGCCGCCCGGGTGCCGCTTCGCGGCACGCTGCCCATTGGCCTTCGAACCGTGCTTCGCCGAACAGCCCTCCCCGCGCCTGCTGGAGGCGGGGCATTGGATTTCCTGCCACCTTGACAGGGGGGAGGTCGCATGATGCCGGCCGATCCCGGCCCATCCGCCTCGAGCCGGCAGGCCGACCTCATTCTGAAGGTCGAGAACCTGACCAAGGTCTTCCCGGTATCCCGCGGGATTCTGGGCGCCCTCCGCCGTCAGCCTCAGCAGTGGGTGCATGCCGTCGACGGCGTCTCGTTCCAGCTGGGACGAGGCGAGATCCTGGCGCTGGTGGGGGAGAGCGGCTGCGGCAAGACCACAACGGCGCTGACCCTGATGGGCCTGGAGAAGTCCGATGGCGGCAGGATCTGCTTCAACGGACAGGATGTGACGCATCTCGGCGAGCGACGGAGGCGAGCGGCCACTCCCTCGATGGCCGCGGTCGACGGCCAGGACTACCGGCGGGAACCTTCCGTGTCGCCTGACCTGACGGTCAAGCGCATGCGGCGCCAGATGCAGATGGTGTTCCAGGATCCCTACGAATCGCTCAATCCACGAACGACTGTGTTCGAGACTGTGGCCGAGCCGCTCCAGGTGCACGGATTGGCCGGTACCCGAGCGGAGATGGTCAAGGCCGTCTGCCAGTCGCTGACGGATGCCGGCCTCAACCCCCCGGAAGCGTTTCTCGACCGTCGACCCCACGAGTTGTCCGGGGGGCAACGGCAACGCGTGGTGATCGCCAGCGCTCTTGTGCTCGAGCCGAGCCTGCTCATCGCCGATGAACCGGTGAGCATGCTGGATGTATCAATCCGAGCTGAGATCCTCAACCTGCTCGACGCGCTGCGTAGAGAACGCGGCATCTCGATCCTGTGTATCACGCATGACCTCGGGACGGCGGCCTACTTCACCGACCGGATCGCCGTGATGTACCTGGGACGGATCGTTGAGATCGGTCCGACGCGAGCGGTGCTGGCCGCGCCGAAGCATCCCTATACCCAGGCACTGCTCTCAGTGATCCCGGTGCCCAACCCCAGGCTGCGCCGCCAGCGCACGATCCTTCATGGCGAGACGCCCAATCCGGTCTCCCTGCCTACCGGCTGCCGCTTCCACCCGCGCTGCCCCCAAGCCATCGAAGACTGTCGGCTCACAGATCCCCGGCTGGAGCCGCTCCAGCCAGGCTGGCAGGTCGCCTGTATCCGCGTTCCCTAGGAGCTTGCTGAAGAACGTGCTTTCGATCTCACCTCCTGACCCAATCTCCGCGGTCGGCACACGGGTACGGCACGAACCGTGGTGGAGAGGGGGAACAAGATCTGGGGGGTGGTAGGAGCTTGGCTCCCACCACCCCCCCCAGGAATACCACCCCTTCCCCTGCGGGACTCGTGTGAGTCGCAGATGTCGGCTCATGCAGGGGGAGGGGCTAGGGGAGAGGGTTGGACGATGGCACGGCGTTCTTCAGCAGCCTGCTAGACCCTTCGGCCAAGAGTGACGATCGCTCCCCAAGCAGGCGGATTCATGTGCAGGCCGGCCTGCTGGTTGCTCGTCTCTTCGATTGTGAGGCAGCTACCTTCGGCGACGAACGGCGCTGGAAGCGCGGGAACGCAGCCGCATAGGGCTGTGTGAACCCATCGACATCACCTGCGAAGCGCCCATCCGAGGGTGTTCCCTTTCGTCGGAGGATCGCACTCCCGACCGGCAGCGCGGCGTCGGCCGCATCCGCCGACAGAGCTCGCACGCGGGAGACTGCATCCTCGTGTGGAAGGCCGCGCGTGTGGGCTAGCAGGCAGAGTGCGGGGTCACCCTTCTGGAGTGCGAGGCGCAAGCCTGGTGTCCGTGACGATACCGCGCCTGCACGCCGGCCATGGTCTGGGTTGCGGTCGTCGTCGAAGGCAACCGCGCCCGCGCCGGATGTCTGGCGGCGCACGTGGATCTCCCATCGCAGACCAGGCTCTGGCCCGGATGAGAGGGGACCCGGCGGAGCCTGGGTTCGGCTGGGGTTGTCTCTGGCTCGCTCAGTCCGCGGCTGCGGTGAACAGGCGCGCCGCCCGCTCGAGCGCCAGACGAGGGCTGGAAAGAACCGGACAGGCCAGCTCACCTGGCGGCAGACGATCGGCGACCCGCGCCATCGAGGCTTGCGCCAGGACGATCACGTCGTTGTGCAGGGACAGCTCGCGCAGCGTGTGTTGCACGATCGCGTCGTGGCGCTCGGGATCGCCCCCAAACAACGCTGCGTAGGCTCCCTCGGCCAAGCGGGCCTCGACGCGCACCTCCTGGCCGAGAGCCAGCGCGCGGGCCTGGATCAGCTCGCCCGTCGGTCGCAAGGTCGTCGGGGCGGTAGCCACAACGCCAATGCGCTTGCCCAGCTCGAGGGCGCGGTCGACCATCGGCGCATCGATCTTGAGCACCGGGATATGGACCCGACTCTGCGCGGTGTCGGCGCAGGGTGAGATCGAAGAACAAGTCAGCTGGACGGCAGTGGCGCCGGTCTGCTCGGCCGCGACGGCGTGTTCACCGACGCGCTGGTGAATGAACGGCGATAGACCACCCTGCGCCAGGACCACCTTGAGCAGGATCTCGTCGGCGATGTGCCACGTCTCGACGCCCTGCGGCAGCAGCTCGCCACTCAGCCGGGTGAACAGGTCAACCAACGATGGAACTGTGTGGACGAAAACGAGTCGGCGCGGCATGCTTTCCCCGTTTCGCTCAGGCCAGTGCCTGTGCCGGCGCCTCGAGCAGTCCAACGAGCTCATCGAGCAAGCGCGCCGCCGCTGCGCCGTCCAGCACGCGGTGATCGACCGACAGGCTGAGCTTCATGGTCGGGACCAGGCCGAGCTTGCCGCCTTCGGCGAAGGGCCGCTCGACCACCCGCCCCGTGGCCAGGATGGTCGCCTGCGGCGGATTCAGGATGGCGTCGAATGAGTCGACCCGGAAGGCTCCCAGGTTGCTGAGGGTGAACACACCGCCGTCGAAATCCTGCGGCAGCGACTTGCCGGTGCGAGCGCGCTCGACCAGTTCCGTGCGCAGGCGCACCAGATCCGCAAGCGGGAGTTGATCAGCGGCGTGGATCACCGGGACGACCAGCCCGTTCGGCGTGTCGGCCGCCAGGCCGATGTTCACCCCCGCAGCCGGCCGCAATCCGTCCGGCGAGTACTGCGCCATGGCCTGCGGATGCCGGACGAGGGCGCGGGCGCAGATGCGGACCAGCAGGTCGGAGATCGTCACCCGCAATCCGTGGGCGGACTCCAGCATCGGCAGCAGTTCCTGGCGCACAGCCAGCAGGCGGCGAGCGTTGACCTCGGCGTGTAGATAGAAGTGGGGGGCGGAAGTGAACGACGTCACCATCCGCTCGGCCATGATGCGCTGCGTGCGCGTCAGCGGAGCAGAAGAGGTGGTTCGGGGCGGAGT
>Ga0105099_10001441_pt1 | contig 14958 bp, 13 predicted proteins | sample PPLLak3cmMay2015_2_FD_79138 | JGI IMG/M metagenome (GOLD analysis project Ga0105099, IMG submission 79138) | Freshwater sediment microbial communities from Prairie Pothole Lake near Jamestown, North Dakota, USA - PPLs Lake P8 Core (1) Depth... | ecosystem: Environmental > Aquatic > Freshwater >... | reverse complement strand
TGGTTGGTCCCCCTTGCTTTGCTCACCGAAGTCCATTTTGTTCAGGACGAAGGTGAGGGGGTCAGGGACGTGGGGAGGAAGGTTGCTGGTTGCTGGTTGCTGGCATTGCCCTCCGAAGCCTTGGCGAAGGTGGGTTGCTGGTTAGCTTTGATTAAAACTGAAATTGCAATGAAGAATGGAATTGGTATTTTACCACTCTTATTACTACAGCTGCTGATAGTTTACAGCTGCAAAAAAGATACTGTTAATCCGGGTGTTACTTTCAACGGGCGGCTTTTTGAGGTTGCTGAAGATACTCCGTCGGGTTCAGTCGATATTGTTGTAAGATTGTCCGAACCGTCAGATGAGACCGTAAGCCTTGATTACAGCACCGAAGACAGTACGGCAGTTGCCGGAAAGGATTATACTTCAGTAACTTCGGGAAAAGTGACTTTCCAGCCGGGAGAGACTGCAGGCTCAGTCAATATCAACATCCTGCAGGACACCGCACAAAAGAAAGACGTATACTTCAAAATAGTTTTCAGCAATCCGGTAAATGCCCTCATCAACCAGGCATCCATAACCGTCAGGATCATTAATGTTGATTTTGCCACCCTGGTCTGGAGTGACGAGTTCAGCGCATCATCCCTCAACACCCAGGTATGGAATTATGAACTTGGCGCCGGAGGATGGGGCAACAACGAACTCGAGACATACACAAATTCAATAAACAATGTTCATCTTGATTCGGGATACCTGCATATTACTGCCCTCAATCCCGCACCCTCATCATACACATCCGGCAGGCTTACGACCCAGGCAAAAAAGGACTTTACATACGGGAAGGTCAGAATAAGGGCGAAACTGCCCCAGGGAAAAGGCATCTGGCCCGCTCTCTGGATGCTGGGAGCCAATTTCTCTGCCGCAGGATGGCCAAAATGTGGCGAGATTGATATAATGGAACTCTTAGGTCAGTCACCTTCAGTTACTTACGGAACCATCCACTGGGATGCAGGAGGCTATACCAGCAGATCGGGTAGCTATACACTAAACGGATCAAGCTTCAGTTCCGGGTTTCATGTTTTCACCTTTGCCTGGACGCCCAATAACCTTAAGTGGTCGGTCGATGACCAGGAGTTTTTCAGTCTCAGCCGCACCGAGGTATCAGGTTTCCCTTTCAACCTGCCGCAGTTCTTCATCTTCAATGTGGCTGTTGGCGGCAACTGGCCTGGAAATCCCGACCAGACAACAGTGTTCCCTCAGCATATGATAGTGGACTATGTCAGGGTGTATCAATAAGCCGGTCTCCGGTTCCTGACTTTAAAACCGCTAAGCCCGAAATAGAAAATAAAGGCAAAACAGACCAGCGGAACAATAAATCCGAGAGCCATATTTGATACATCTGCAATGCGTCCCATTATTACCGGGACCAGTGCTCCTCCTACTATTGCCATTACAAGGAATGAGGAACCCTTCTTTGTAAGTGGCCCCAGCCCCTTGATGCCAAGAGCAAAGATCGTCGGGAACATAACCGACTCGAAGAAAAAAGTAGCGAAAAGAGCTATAACCGATATCCATCCGAGCCCTGCAACTACCAGGCTCATTGTTATAACACACATCATTGCATAGAAGGCCAGCAGGTTATTGGGTTTTATTATCCTCATGAAAAGTGTACTCCCTGAAAACCTGCCCAGCCAGAAGAGGCCGAATCCTCCCAAACCCAGTATCTGGGAAGCCTGAAGATTGCTTATTGACGGCATCTCCTCGGTTACGTAATTAATGAAAAAACTGTTGATGCCGGTCTGAGCTGCAACATAAAGGAACTGAGCAATTACGGCAAGAATAAAATGCGGATATTTCAAAAGATCATATATCTTCCCGGTTGATGTTTCATCATTTTCTCCCTGGGTTTCTTCCTTTACAGCCGGAAAGTGCACACGCCAGAAAAATATTGCAACGATGAGTACAAGCGTGCCGATCAGAAGGTACGGGAGGGCGATGGATGAAAATTTATTCCCGCTGTTGCCATTAAAGGAGAATATAAGCATCCCTCCCACCAGCGGCCCGGCTATCCACCCCAGACCATTGAATGACTGTGAAAAGTTGATCCTTCTTTCACCCGATTCCGGCGGCCCGAGTACCGTGGTGTACGGATTTGCAGCCGTCTCAAGACATGTAAGGCCGCAGGCAATTACAAAAAGACAAAAGAGGAAACTGCCGAAAGTCTGTATCATTGTTGCAGGAAACATCAGAAACGCTCCTGCAGCAAAAAGCAGCAAACCGAAAATTATTCCTTTCTTGTACCCGACCTTCTGCATGATAAGGCCCGCAGGCAGTGCCATCAGGAAATATCCTCCGTAAAACACAAACTGGAGCAGGGCCGATTTTGCCTTCGACATGCTCAGCAGTTCCTGAAAATGCTTGTTGAGCACATCAATGCATCCGTGGGCAAAGCCCCAGAGGAAAAAGAGGCTTGTTACAAGAATGAAAGGGATGAGAAATCCCTGGTAAACAAATTTTTGTTTATTGGCTGAAGCAGAAAAGTCACTTGTCATTCAATCCTGTATTTTATTAATACAAGATTATCATGATTTGTGACTTTACCAAAGTTTTCATTAAAAAATACTCTGTGAACCTCTGTGTCTTCTCTGTGGCCCTCTGTGTAAGTTCTTAATAGCTTTTTGTTACACAGAGGGTCACAGAGGTGTCACGGAGATCCACAGAGAAAAATAATAAAACAATTACTTTACTAAAAGATTAACTTTCAGCTTGAACTCGTCGTAGATGGTCTTGTCGCCGAGGTTGTCAAAGAATGAACCCGAGCCGTAGCGGACATTGTATTTGGTTCGATCAACAACGATGTTTGCAAAAAACCATGTTCCGTCATCCTTTTTCTGCATGGCCGCTTTGAATTCAACAGGATTGGTAATGCCCTTTATTGTGAGGTTGCCCTTCACGGTTCCTGATCCTTTTTCAAAAGGTGTGCTCTCGGTAATCACAAGTTTTGAGGTCGGATATTTTTCAACGCCGAAGAAGTCATCTGACTTAAGGTGACCCTCCAGTCTTTCACTGCCGTCATCATCCTTTATGGTTGTCATATCAATAAGGAATTCACCCGCAGTGATCCTGTTTTCATCCCATGTCAGCCATCCGTCCTGAAGCCTTATTGTTCCGTTATGCTCTCCCAGCACCTTTTCTCCTAGCCAGTGCAGAGCAGTCTTATCCTTGTCTGTAATTAATTTATCCTGTGCGTTCATTGTTCCTGTTATTAAAAAAAGTGTTGCAAATAATAATATGTTCTTCATAGTTTCTGTTTTTTGTGTTACGGTAAATAAACAACATAAATCAGCAGATTGTTCAAAAACCCCCCCAAGCCCCCACTTCGCTCAGTGCGAGCTCTGAAGGGGGGTTAAAACCCAATATCCACATTATCCATGATTATGGATATTGCGGACCAGAATCTTAAACGACTATAATTTGTGAATATTCAGGCCGCCGCTGATATCGAATACCATTCCTGTTGAAAAATCCCAGTCACCGCGGGCAATAGAGGCGATCGCCTTACCGACATCCTCAGGCAATCCCCAGCGGTTCTGGGGCACCCGGCCTTCACTGATGGCCCTGTCCCATCTGTCTTTTACCTTTAAGGTCATGTCAGTCTGAATGATCCCGGGCCTTACTTCAAAAACAAGTATGTTCTCCTTTGACAGCCTGTCGGCAAATATCGTTGAAGCCATGCTGAGGCCTGCTTTTGACATGCAGTATTCAGCCCTGTTTGTCGAGGAAAGTGTTGCTGAAACAGATGTGATAAAAACGATGACAGGTTTATAACCTGAGATCTGACCTTTCAGGTAGATCATCTCCCTGGCAACCTTTTGGGCAAAGAAGAAGGGCCCTTTAAGATTAATATTCATTACCCTGTTGTAGCTCTCTTCCGTCATCTCCAATAGATCATTCCGTTGAAGGGGTGCCACGCCGGCGTTATTTACAAGAAAATCAATTCTCCCGTATCTTTCAAGAATATTGGCAACCACTTCTTTATGACATCCTGTACAGGAAATGTCCAGCCCGACAGGAAAAAACTCCGATCCCCTCTTCTCCACTTCGTTACTAAGGACTCCCATTCCCTCGCTGTTTGTGGACCTGGCAATTGCCGCGATGTCAAAACCCTCAGATGCAAGGGAGATTGCAATCGACCTTCCTATCCCTCTGCTTGCGCCGGTAATAACAGCAACAGGCTTATGGTTCATCTTATAAGGCAGTTATCAGGTTATACAGTAAATACGGCGGTAAAATTAACAATTTGGCTGAAACGGTCAACAGCCTTATGAATTATCCCTGTAAAATTATTCGGGTAATCAATATGGAATCAGTAACGGAAATTACTTCCGTTTCCAAACCTGGGATTGACTACATTATTGTAAATTGACCCAAAGGTGTAGGTGATCTCTATTCCGCCGTCAACACGGTATTTCGTCTCAAGTTCTCTCAGATGCAGCAGCCTTTCGGCCTCTGATATATCACCTTTTGCCAGATTGACCTGGTCGTTGATGTGAGAAGCTCTTCCGAATATTCTGAGTGATAATCCCTTGAAAATCCTTATATTGAGTGATGTGAACAGGTCAATCCGGTTTTGGGAAAGATTGTGAAAATAATTTGAACCTGTAAGGGATATATTCACTGAACCCCACTTATCCTGTACCTGGTAGGCTATCCCTAGACTCTGCATGTAAAGATGTTCCTGTATTTTGTTGTACACCGTGGTATCCAGATAGTTATTATATTGATATCCGGCACTGTAAAGGAACCGGAGCTGACGGTGAGTCGCTTCGGAATATGGGAACAGGTCATACTCTATTGAGGGAAGCAGTTCGGTCCTGAAATTATAGTTTTCCCTGGTCGAGGACCCGAGTTCCCATCTTAAGCCGGCTGACCAGTGATTGTTAAGGCTTTTTACAAACAGATTGTTCATTCTTAGCGAACCGGTAGAGTAAGTTGATATAAGCGTGGAATCGGTTTTGGGGTATTCAATATATTTTTCCTGCTGATAAAATTGGTCCATCCGGATTTCGAGTTTTATCTCCGGGGTGATTTTTGTAATATCTATTGAGTTCCTGAGGTTCATCTCCTTCTGGGTTTCCTCAGACTCAAACTGAGGCTCGGTTGACAACTCAAATACCCAGTTATTCCATCTGTCAATGACCTCTTCAGCTTCAAGGTTCTCATTGTGTATGATTTCAATCTCGTTGAAAAGTGGTGTCTTAGCCACATACCTCATCAGCCCCATCTTGAGAAGGTCAGTTCTTTTCTGCCTTGTTAATGTACTTGTCTGATCAGGACTGGATGTATAGGTCAGTGTATCGTCCATTCCATTGAATTCCATCTGGCCATGAAAAGTATAGGTATATTGCCTTCCTCCGCTGCCTGAATTCTGATCTGAAACAAGAATAACCACCTGGGCATCATGCACATCCCTTACATAATTGATATAAGGGATCTCCTGCCTCGTATAGTTCATATCACAGTTCCTGCAATCAAGAAAGATCTTTACCGCGTTCTTTCTCAATGTATCCTGAACATTTTCTGATATCTGCCCCGAAACGATCGTTGAGATGAATATCAGGCAAACAAGGATCAACAAGCTTTTAGTGTCTGTTTTTATCATGCATTAAATGATTTTTTGTAATTGACTGATCTCGGGCTCATCCATGATCTTCGCGCCAGGGAACCCAGGTAATATGAAATTAATTTTACCAGGAGAAGAGACCTGACAAAAAGTTTAGGTACGAAGAAGAAGACCAGTCCCGCAACTCCTGAAATTATCCCTGTTATTACATTATCCAGAACTATTAATCTCTGGATAGTGCTCCTTCGAAATCCTTTTTCGTGTTTATGAATATACAGATGCCGTGAAATCTGAACTTCACATTTTGCCATAGCCGTTGTTCGCGGGTCAGTCCGGGAGCTTGCACCATGATCATGGACAATAATAAGATCATTGTAAAAAGCAATCTCACCTCCTGAATTCCTCGCCCTCAGGCAAAGGTCAACATCTTCGTAATACATCCAGAAATCCTCATCAAATCCGTTAAGCTTTTTAAAAATATCCCTGCGCATCATCATCACAGAACCCGAAACCCAGTCGGGTAAGATAACACGGCCTGTATCTTTTTGTTTTGATCCGGCATAGCTCCAGGGAAATTTCCCGTAAGCTTTGCTATCAGTCCCGCTTTCTTTTATCTGGCGGCAGGATACAATATAGTATGAAGGATTTGATCCGGCTTCATTAAGCAGTCCGGTCACCGTTTCTTCAGTGACTATGGTATCAGGATTCAGTATCAGGTAATAATCCCCGGAAGCCATGGAACATCCCAGGTTGCATCCGTTTGAATAGCCTCCGTTTACTGTGTTATGAATAAAACGAAACCCGGGAAATCTGCTTCCGGTATCCCCGAACAGCTCATCACCTGGATTGTTATTTACAACAACCACCTCCATGCTGAAGCTTTTTTGTGTGAAAGATGCCAGCGACTCCAGGCATCTGTTAAGCTTCGCATATCCCTTATAGCTCACTATTACTATCGACAGATCCATTCCGCGCAATTTAACACAGAATAACTAATAACTAATAACCAATAACCAATAATTACCTGCTCTCCCCATCGATTTCTTCTTCATTCATCCACTCATAGACGGGCCTCTGAGGTCCCTCCTTCCTGTACCATACAGCAAGCGCGATCCCTGAGAAGAATCCGAGCATGTGGGATTCCCAGGAGATATTCTTATAGATCCCGGGGAATAAACCCCACACCATTTCGCCGTAAAGAAAAACAACCAGCAATGATAATGCTATCAGCCTGAAATATTTCCGGATTATACCGCTGAAGAACAGGAAAGATGCCAGTCCGTAAACCATGCCGCTTGCTCCGATATGCCATGCCTCCCTGCCGCCAAACCACACGAGGATGCCGGTAAGGATCCATGTCCATGAAAATACTTTAAGCGCTACTTCAGAATAGAAATAAAAAAGGGCCACGGCGAGAAGCAGAAGCGGGAGAGAATTGTTTAACAGATGTGTGAAGTCATCATGAATGAAAGGTGAAAAAATTATTCCCGGAAGCCCCTGCAGTGACAATGGATATATCCCGAGAGATGAAAGATCAAACTCAAATAACATCTCAATTATCTTCATAATCCACATCAGGAACACAAATGTCACAGGTATAATGAGGCTCAGGAAGAATTTCTTCCTGTAAAAGGAGGCTTCTGAAGTTATCTGTTGTTTTTTTTCTGTCAATTTATAAATCCTTTTAGTTACACAGAGAGCCACAGAGAAGACACAGAGCTCCACAGAGTTAGTTCATTTGCTATTTATTTTTCTCTGTGTTACTTCCGTGTCTCCTCTGTGTGACTCTGTGTAAGTTCTTCATTTCACTAGTCGCGTCCCGGGAATACAATACCGGCGGCATTTCTGATCCTGTCAAGCGTCTGCATCAGGTCAAGGCTGAGTGAGAGCGGCACAACGGGACTTTCAGTCAGTCCTTTGTCGAGGCATTTCATCACCTCCTCAGCTTCCCAGTGGTAGCCCATTGCCGGCGGATTGAAAGTGAACTCCTGTTTTTCGGTACCATGCATCTCAAGGATCACCTTCTGGTTCATATCCCTCCCGCGGGTTACTGTCAGGTTTCCTTTTTCACAGTAGATCTCGCATCCTATTCCAATGGCGGTCCTGAAAGAACTGTACAGGGAAGCCATCGTTCCATCCCTGTAGTTGAATATGACGCTGAGCGATTCTTCCGAGCCTGTTTCTCCGAATACGGCAGTGGCCTTGACTTCTGACGGAACTCCAAAAAAGGTCAGTGCATCGATCACCGGATAGATACCTATATCCAGAAGCGATCCCCCGCCCAGTGACAGGTTGAATTTCCTGTCGTTCGGATCGTATGGCGGCATGAATGAAAAATATGCGTCCAGGTGCCTGATCCTGCCCAGGATTCCCGATTTAAGAATCTCATGTGCCTTAATATAAAAAGGCTGAAAGGGCGGCCACAGAGCCTCCATCAGGAATACTTTCTGCTTCCCTGCTTCGGTGATCATCTCCTTTACTTCCCTGGCATTAAGAGAAAAGGCCTTTTCGCATATCACATGCTTGCCGTTGCGCAGGCACAACATCGTATGATCGTAATGATACGAATGAGGCGAGGCGATATAAACGACTTCAAGATCAGGGTCGGCAGCAAACTCTTCATAACTCCCGTAATACTTTTTAAATCCGAAGTCCTTTGCAAAGAGAACCGCCCTCTCCAGGTCGCGCGATCCCACGGCATACAATTCAGCATTATCAAGCAGCTTAAGTCCCTTCGTGAATTTGGCCGACATCTTGCCGGGGGCCAGAATGCCCCATCTGTGTTTCTTCATAGTTATTCCGTTAAACAGGTAAATATAGAGAATCCTGTAATAAATCTATCCAGGCTTAAATAACCACAATTCTGTTACCGGGAACCAACCCCCCCATCTCTCTGCTTCATTTTTCACACGTTCTCACCCCCCCATCCCCCCTCTCTGCTGAAGCAAAGAGGGGGGTGACTTCCCTTGTATATCACTGGTTATTAGTCACTTTGATTAATAAATAGCTTTATTCTTTTAAGCACTTCTGTCATATTTTCAAGTTCCTCGTTCTTAATTCTTAATACTCTTATTCCCAATTCCTGTAGTTCTGAATCCCTGAAATCATCATATTCTTCTGTCTTTTCATGAACCGGTCCGTCAAGCTCAACTACAGCTTTCTTTTCAAAACAATAGAAATCAGCAACAAAAAAATTGTACTTCTTCAGATTACCTTTATAAAGAATTACATGTTGCCTCAGAAATTTGAAACCTGATAATTTTCTATCCCTTAATTCCTTCCAAAGTGTTTTTTCTGACTCAGTCATATTAATCCTGAGTTCCCTGGCACGATTCCTGATCTTCTCAAAATCAAATTTCTTATGCCTGGACATACCTTTAGAATCCACATCTTAAATATACAAAATCCTGAATTTCCAATGTGAAACCTTCCCCCTCTTTGCTTCAGCAGAGAGGGGGATTAAGGGGGTGAGTACGTGTGACTTCAGCAAAGAGGGGGAAAGCCTGAGCGAAGCGAAGGAAGGGGGTGAGTACGTGTGTCCGGCGAAGCGAAGGAAGGGGGTGAGTACGTGTGTCCAGGGTCGGAGGGGTGCTTTCATATGACAAAAAGATAGGGTGAAAGCCTCATTTAAGTAAAAAAGTAGGCAGATACATCTTTTTTTTACAAAAACTTTCAATCTCTATCTCTCTCATTTTCTTTCTCTTACTAAAAATCTTCAAAAATATTATCATTTTTTTACTACTAGGTATTGCATAGTATTAATTATTATATATATCTTTGTATTATCATGTTGTTTGTATCATATAGTAGTAAATTATTAAAAGAACCATGAAAATAACTTTAAGCATTAATCTCGGCGGTTACTCATTCAACATCGATGAGGATGCCTATGCCGAACTCAAAAGGTACCTTAAAAACCTTGAACTTCATTTTGCAGCAGAGGAGAGCTCCTCTGAAATTCTCTCCGACATCGAGTCAAGAATGGGCGATCTTTTCCGGTCAAGACTCACACCCTATAAGCAGGTGATTGCAATGGAAGATGTCCGGTACGCGATATCAGTGCTTGGAACGCCCGAAGACATTTCCGACAATGAAACAACTTCCGCCGGTGAAAAATTTGCATCACGCGGGTATCACAGGATGTACCGCGATCCGGATCAGAGGATCATTGGCGGCGTCTGCGCCGGAATGGGAGCCTATTGGCATATAGAGCCCTGGCTGGTGAGGGTTATATTCTTCATTCTTGCAATGATGGGGGGCCTCGGTATTCTCCTCTATTTCATACTCTGGGTGGTGATCCCTGAAGCAAAGACCACAGCCCAGAAAATTGAGATGAAGGGCGAACCGGTAAATATCCACAACATCAAGGATTCGGTGAAGAAGGAATTCGACACCGTTACGAAAAAAATGAAACTGTAATATACAGACCAGGAAGAATGATTATGGAGTGTAAAATTTAAAATTAATTATTATGGATCTGGAAAACACAAAAGCACAGATGCGGAAGGGGATCCTGGAATACTGTATACTATCGGTATTGTCAAGGAACTCATGCTACGCAAGCGATATCATCAGGGAACTGAAAGAGGCAAGGGTTATAGTGGTTGAAGGCACCCTCTACCCTCTCCTTACAAGGCAGAAGAATGCCGGATTATTGAGCTACCGCTGGGAAGAATCGCAGCAGGGACCTCCGCGCAAGTACTATGAGCTTACCGCCGAAGGCAGGGAATACCTTGCCGACCTCGACAGGTCATGGGAGGAACTGGTTGAATCGGTCAACCTTATCCGTTCGAAATAAATATTGTAAACCAGCTAAAAATCAGAAAGATGGACAAGACAATAAAAATAAATCTCGGCGGAACTCTATTCCAGATCGACGAGGATGCATATAAGATGCTTCGCGACTACCTGCAGGCTATTGATCGTAAATTCAGAAATGCTCCGGGCGGCAACGAAACGATTGAAGACATTGAATTCCGCATAGCTGAGATTTTCCAGTCACAGAAGGGAACAGCCGGGGTCATCTCAAAGGAGAATGTTGAAGCAATGATCTCTGTTGTCGGTAAACCGGAGGACTTTGACCAGGAGGGCGGAGGGGCAAATGCATATGATCACTATTCAGTACGAAAAAAGCTTTACAGGAATCCCGATGACCGGGTTATAGGCGGTGTATGCGGAGGAATAGGCGCCTTCGCTGAAACCGACCCGGTATGGTTCAGGATCCTTTTTATAGTGTTTGCATTCGGATTCGGCCTCGGGCTTTTTGTTTACCTGGCTCTCTGGATCGCGCTGCCGCTTGCCGATTCTCCTTCAAGAAAACGGGAAATGTATGGTAACAGCGCCAATCAGCTGAGGTCGCAGGACGGTGAACTTATCCCGCGTTATGAAACAACCTCCAGGATAGGAAACGCCACGAACGAAGTCTTCCGGGCTCTCGGAAAGGTATTGTTCATTATTGTCCGGACCATCCTGATAATACTGGGAACCGCACTGGTTCTCACAGGATTCATGGCGTTGCTAACCTTCATTATGGTCTTTGTTTTTGAATACCCGGGCGCATTCTCAACCAATATTGAGGGGGTCAACCTGAGTTACCTGCCCGATTTTCTCAATTATGTAGTATCTCCCGCTGCTGCCCCATGGATAAAGGGTCTTATCACGCTTGTGGTCTCCATTCCTTTTCTGGCAATGATCTATGGAGGGATCCGGCTCATCTTCTGGTTCAGGGCACGCGACGGCTATGTCTGGCTCGCAACCCTTGTAATTTGGGTAATGAGCATTGCAGCCCTATCAATAATAACTTTCAATGAAGGTGTTGGCTTTGCCGAAAATGAAAAGACAACTTCAACTGAATATTTCAGCACGGTACCGGATACATTATACATCGTCACAGGTAAAAAACTCTCTGACCTGAATGCGGAGAACGAGATATCCATCCCTGACAATGAATACAGGGTCATGATCGATGACGATAAAAAGGAGGTGTATGTCAGAACACGACTGATGATCAATCCTGATGAAGGTAATTCTGCCAGCGTGGAGATCAAAAGGCGGTCATCAGGCAGGAACAGGCTTGACGCCATCGAAAACGCTGAAAGATTGCAGTATGGTCTGAATATCTCCGGTAAAAAACTTATACTCGATGAGTTCTGCACGATCCCTCCGGATTCCAGGTGGTCTTTTGATGAGCTGTGGGTAACCGTAAATATGCCGGAAGGAACCATAATATTCATGGACAGAACCGCAGAGAGCATGTTCCACTCCTGGCACGATGATGATTTTGTAACAGATTCAAAAAACAGGTTCTGGGTTATGACAGAAGATGGGTTGGACTATCTGGAGCCTGACAACTAAAAAGTTGCTGGTTGCTTGTTCCTTGTTGCTGGTTATATTCAATAAAACCGAACCAGCAACCAGCAACCAGCAACCAGAGCTTCTTCCTGGTTTTTCATTCCTGTATTTTCACGAAAGAGGGTGTCTCCAAAGGACATCTTCTTTTTTTGGTTAATGATTTGTTAAACCCTGATTTTTGTATATGCTGTTTGGATTCAATGGCTATCTTCGTTTCCGTTTTATAAATTGAAATTAACCAGCCATGAAAAGAATTCTCGCTTTATCAGCAGGAGTACTGCTTTCAATAAATCTATTTTCACAGGAAACATCCCAATCGGATACGTTAAGGAAAGATGCGCTTAATGTATTTATGGAATCAACCGATTTTATAAGAAAGGAGATCCCGTATATAAACTATGTAAGGGACATAAAAGATGCATCCGTTTACATCATTTCAACAAGTCAGAATACCGGCTCGGGTGGAAAGGAGTATTCATATTTCTTTGTCGGGCAGAAGGAATTTGGAGCGATGAGAGACACTCTCTCGTTCGTAACCACTCCCGATGAAACCGATGAAGGAAGAAGACAGAAGGAGATCAATACCCTGAAAATGGGATTGATGCGCTATGTATCAAAAACACCTCTCTCAAAATATATGAGGATCTCGTTTTCAGAACCGCTTTCAGAAACAGTCTCTTCCGACAGGTGGAACAGCTGGGTCTTCAGGTCATCAATAAATGGTTTTCTCCAGGGCCAGAAGACATACAAATCTTATTACCTGTCGGGTAATGTAAATGCCTCAAGGATAACGGAAGACTGGAAAATCAATCTCAGGTCTTCGCTCAGCAGGACAGAAGATAAATTCATTATAGATGACACTACAACAATTACAGGTCAGAACTCATCTGAATCATTCAATGCACTGATTGTCAAAAGCATCAACGACCACTGGTCTTTTGGCGGAACAGCAAGGCTCGGAACATCGTCATACAGCAATCAGAAATTCGCATATACGGTGATGCCCGGAATTGAATATGATGTATTCCCCTACTCCGAATCAACCCGGCGCCAGCTCAGGATACTCTACAGTGCAGGATTCAATTATACAAGCTACACTGATACTACTATTTACGATATGATAAAGGAAAATCTCTGGATGCATTCGCTTTCTGCATCCTATGAGGTTGTACAGAAATGGGGAAGCATTGATATCGGAGTGGAGTACAGCAATTATTTTCACGACTGGTCAAAGAACAACCTGTCAATTTTCGGTTACCTCGATCTTCGTATTGCCAAAGGATTATCTGTTACCCTGGTGGGAAGCGCGGCAATGGTCCATGACCAGCTTGGCCTGGTGAAGGAGGATATCCCGGTTGACCAGATACTGCTTCAGAGGAAAGAGCTTGCTACCCAGTTTGAATACTTCACAAGCTTCGGATTCACCTATACTTTCGGTTCAATATATAACAACGTTGTGAATCCGAGATTCGGAAACTCCGGAGGAGGAGGTATTTCCATTTCGATGAGTGATTAAGGTGCAGAAATATTAATTGGTTTGGTAATAAACCATTGCGTAACTTCGTTATCGCTAATGATTTATCTAACCTGACCAATAATGAAAAAAGCAAAAGCCATTTTGTTTTTTATGGTCGTTTGTTCTGCTGTATTTTGCCAGGAGACAATTTCGACCGCCGATACACTCCGGAAAGACGCTCTGAATGTGTTCATGACCTCAAGCAGCTATATTAAGAAGGAGATTAACTTTATTAATTATGTCCGCGACCTGAAGGAAGCTGATCTATATATCATTTCTACTTACCAGGCAACCGGTTCCGGTGGTGCAGAGTACACATATTTTCTGGTTGGACAGAATAAATTTACCGGGATGAATGACACAATCAAGGTCTATTTTTTCACTGACGACACTGAGGAGAATATAAGGATTAAACAGGTTCAGGCTCTGAAAATGGGACTGATGAGATATGTTCTTAAAACTCCCCTCGCAAAGTTTTTTGATATCCGCTTTACCGAACAGGTGAGCGAATCAGTTGCAACAGACAAATGGAAGAACTGGGTATTTAATGTGAGCCTGTATGCATATCTTGACGGGGAGAAAAGTTATAAGATGGCTTTCCTGGACGGATCTTTTTCTGCAAGTCATGTGACTGAGAAAAATAAATTCGAGTTTGACTATTCGTATGGATGGAACAATTCAGATTACGATATAGACGGTACTATAATAAATAGTTACAGTCGAAGCCAATATGCCGAAATGCTTTATGTCAAAGGACTGAATGATCATTGGTCAGTCGGGTCAATGATCGAAGCCAGTTCGTCAGTTTACAGTAATTACAACCTGTCCCTGTCCCTGAGCCCGGCAATTGAATATGATATTTATCCTTATGCCCAGGCTAATCGCCATCAGCTCAGATTGTTATACAAAGCCGGGTATGAGTTCAACAATTATCACGATACAACAATATATAATAAGACTTATGAAAGCCTGGGCTTACATTCATTCCAGGCTGCGTATAAGGTTGTAGAAAAATGGGGGTCAATAAATCTAAAACTTCAATGGAGCAACTATTTTCATGACTGGAGCAAGAATAATCTGGGATTAAACGGGAGCATGAATTTCAGGATTGTTAAAGGGCTTACATTTACAATTGGCGGTAGTGTAAATCGGATTCATGATCAGCTGTCACTTGTAAAAGGAGGCGCATCATATGAAGAGATGCTTCTCAGGAGAAGAGAAATAGAAACCCAATATTCGTACTATACATACTGTCAGTTAAACTATACCTTCGGATCAATTTATACCAATGTGGTGAACCCGCGGTTTGGTGACAATAGTTATTATTGAATACAACCAGTCTTAAAAAATTGTAATTTGCAAAAAATTCAAATCTGTCAAAGTCTAACAATTTAAAAGATATGCTTATGGCTAAATCATTGAAAGGAACCCTCACAGAACAGAATCTGCTGAAGTCGTTTGCCGGCGAATCGCAGGCCCGCAACCG
>Ga0105099_10001439_pt1 | contig 14960 bp, 12 predicted proteins | sample PPLLak3cmMay2015_2_FD_79138 | JGI IMG/M metagenome (GOLD analysis project Ga0105099, IMG submission 79138) | Freshwater sediment microbial communities from Prairie Pothole Lake near Jamestown, North Dakota, USA - PPLs Lake P8 Core (1) Depth... | ecosystem: Environmental > Aquatic > Freshwater >... | reverse complement strand
GACAGGGAGACCGCGTGGCTATTTTAAGTACAAATATCCCCAACTGGCCGATAGCGTACTTTGCAATAACATTCATGGGTGCTGTAGCTGTTCCGGTACTTCCCGACTTTTCGGCAACCGAGGCATTCAATGTTCTGGAGCACTCAGGATCAAAAGCCCTGTTTGTATCATCAGGGTTGTTACCAAGAGTTGAAAATTCCAGGCCCGGGACGCTTGAATATCTTATCAGGATCGAGGATTTTACAATCATCGGAACTGAAGATGAGAAAATAAAATATACTGCAGGATCCGCTCCATCAAATAATTATGAAGTTGAAGAGGATGATCTGGCATCATTAATCTATACCTCAGGAACAACCGGCAGATCAAAAGGGGTTATGCTTACACACAAAAATATCTGCTTCAATGCATTGAGGGGAAAAATGATCCAGGAAATTGATGAAAACGATAGATTTCTTTCTGTTCTTCCGCTTTCGCATACTTACGAAAATACCCTTGGATTAATCCTGCCCATGCTGGGCGGATCATGTGTATACTATCTCAGGAAGCCGCCTACCCCGCCTGTTCTGCTGCCTGCCCTTGAGATCGTAAGGCCTACAATGATGCTGACAGTTCCCCTGATCATCGAAAAAGTCTATTTCAATAAGATCCTGCCTGCATTCCGCGACAAGTTCCTGCTGAAGCTCCTTTACATGTTCCCCTTCTTCAGAAAGAAGCTAAATGCCGTTGCAGGCAAAAAGCTTTATAAAACATTCGGAGGCCGTCTGAAATTCTTCGGTATTGGCGGCTCAAAGCTCAACAGGAGCGTTGAAAGGTTCCTCAGGGAAGCAAAATTCCCGTATGCGATCGGATACGGACTTACTGAAACAGCCCCCCTGCTGGCAGGTGCCAATCCTTCTGAAACTGTTTTTGAATCAACAGGTCCGGCCATTCAGGGAATTGAGCTTATTATCAATAATCCTGACAAAAAGACCGGAGAAGGAGAGATATGGGCGCGCGGTCCAAACGTGATGAAAGGCTATTACAAGGAACCCGAAATAACGGCAGAGGTTCTTACTCCCGACGGGTGGTTTAAAACCGGTGATCTGGGTATTATGGACAGCAGGAATAATTTATTCATTAAAGGCCGCCTGAAAAACATGATCGTGGGCGCCAGTGGAGAAAACATTTATCCCGAAGAGATAGAAGCAGTCATCAATAATTTCCGCTTTGTTGTCGAATCGCTGGTAATCGAGCAAAAGGGCAAGCTTGTCGCCCTGGTTCATCTTAACATGGAGGAGCTGGAAAAGAAATATCTGCACCTGAAACATGATATGGAGGAGAAGTACGAAGAGAAGAAACAGGAGATCCTGTCAGAACTCAAGGATTATGTCAATACCCACGTAAATAAATTCAGCAAGATAAATAAAGTCATTCTCCAGTCTTTCCCGTTTGAGAAAACGGCGACAATGAAGATTAAGAGGTTTTTGTACTCATAGAAGATCACACGTACCCATCCCCCAACCCCCTTCCCTGCCTAGACATGAACCCACCCCCAAACCCCCTCGCTACAAGCCGGCTCTTCGCTAAAATAGCTCGCCGAGCTATTTTAGCGAGGAGCCAGCCTGCAGGGGAGGGACTAAGGGGGTGGGTACGTGTAGTTAGTATTATTTTACCGCTTCCCGGTATCTCTCGTTAACCACATCCCAGTTCACGACATTCCAGAAAGCCTCAACATATTCAGGTCTCCTGTTCTGGTATTTCAGATAATAAGCATGTTCCCATACATCTAGTGTGAGAAGCGGAGTGCCTTTAACCGGCGATACATCCATCAGCGGATTATCCTGGTTTGGAGTGCTCCCTACCGCAAGGTTTTTATCGGGTGTCACATAAAGCCATGCCCAGCCGCTTCCGAAACGGGTCTTTGCCGCATTACTGAATGCTTCCCTGAACTTGTCAAAGGAGCCGAATGTTTTCGTTATCGCGGCTGAAAGCTCTGCAGAGGGGCCCGATGAACCTTTTCCCAGATTCTCCCAGAAAATGAAATGATTGTAATAACCGCCTCCGTTATTCCTGACCGCATCTCCTGCCTTTGAAACCTCAGAGAATATTTTTTCAATGGGTCTGTTTTCAAGTGCTGTTCCTTTAACGGAATTCACGAAATTATTGAAGTAAGCCCGGTGGTGCTTGTCATAATGGATTTCCATTGTCCTCGCATCAATATAAGGCTCAAGGGCATCATAGGCATATGGCAATGCCGGAAACTCTTTTGTGTCTATCTTTTTCATATTGCTGTTATTTGATTCGTTTACCTGTCCTGAAAGGGATATTACTGACAATAAAACTATTGAGATCCCGGGTACAAGGTTTCTGAAAATGTTTTTATTAGTCATTGCTTTGTTTTTATACATAAACCACATATTGCGGAAAATGTTCAGTTTCTTATTTATAAAATGTATGGTTCCGTCAAAAATATTATTTATTATGCAACTTTTAACTTAAATTTGCCGTTATATGATCAATAAAATCAGTATACACATGAAAAAGGTACTCACATTACTGCTGTTGGCTGTTTTTATGGCCACTCTCCTTACCGGCTGCAAGAAGAAGAAAGGGGATCCTCCCGTAATGCCACCGGAAGAATCATTTGTTATTGATTTCAGCAATTTTGAAGCAGGCAAATCAGCTGATTTTTCCTCATTCAATAAAGGAGTTGAAAACAGCAACTGGGAGTTTTCGGTTCTTGTAACTGGTTATTTCAGGATATTAACGGCTGTTACGCTTATTGTCCCGATTGCAGCATTTGATGTGGCCGTTGACCAGACACCAGTATGGCTGGAAGAAAAGACATGGCAGTGGAGCTACTCGGTAACCGTTGCCTCGGTTACATACAAGGCAAGGCTTGTCGGACTGATCCAGACCTCTGACGTTCTTTGGAAGATGTACATCACAAAGGAAGGAACCGGCGGTTTTGCTGAATTCCTCTGGTTTGAGGGAACATCCGAAATTGACGGAACCGGCGGCTCATGGACTTTGAATGAAAGCAGTACCGTGCAACAGCCCCTGCTTAAAGTTGACTGGACAAAAACAGGAACATCAGTGAGTTCCATCAAGTATACCTATCAGAAAACCGGAAGTTTCAAGAACAGCTACATAGAATACGGAAAGACCACCGGAACTTACGACTCCTTCTATAACATAAACTACTATAACGGCACTGCATTTGCCGATATGGACGTTGAATGGAGCTCAACAGGATTAAACGGAAGGGTAATGTGTCCGTTGTGGTTTGGCGACAGCAGCTGGCACTGCTGGAACAGCAACCTGGCCAATATAGTATGCCCCTGAAATATAAATGAATTACTCTGGAGGGTGCCCGGACAAGACACCCTCTTTTTGTTTTTTGTCAATGAAAATTTTGTATTTTGCGGCACTCAAAGAAATGATTGCTGATGTCTGCAGGAAAGAAGTCCATACTTATAATCGTCCTGATCCTTGTTGCTGACCAGATACTGAAATTCTGGGTTAAAACGCATATGGTGATGGGAGAGGAAATTCCCCTCTTCGGCGAGTGGGGCATGCTTCATTTCGTTGAGAACAACGGCATGGCCTTCGGCATGGAAATGGGGGGTAAGGCAGGAAAGCTGGTCCTGAGCATCTTCAGGATCATTGCGATCACCGGAATAGGCTGGTTCCTTAATTCTATCATCAGGAAAAAAGTAAACACCGGCCTGATAATTGCCGTCAGCGTGATACTTGCCGGCGCCATCGGGAACATAATCGACAGTGCCTTTTACGGAATCATCTTCAGCGAAAGCTATTATCAGCCTGCCATTCTGTTTCCTGAAGGCGGTGGATATGCATCCTTCCTTCTCGGGAAGGTCGTTGATATGTTCTATTTCCCTGTGATCAACACGCAGTGGCCCGGCTGGTCGCCTTTTCGTCCGGGTGAATCTTTCATATTCTTCCGGCCGGTATTCAATATAGCCGATTCGGCCATTACCTGCGGTGTGATATCAATACTCATTTTCCAGAAAAGGATGTTCAGGGATCTTAAATGAACGGAAGCAGTAAGCCCCTGGCCCTATTTTGCTTATATTTGAGTCCAAGAAATTTCCATGTCAGTACTTGACGACATCAGGAAACCTGTAGCCAGGGAAATGAGTGACTTTGAATCGTACTTCAACAGGACGATGAAAAGCAATATACCGCTGCTGAAAATAATACTCAACTATATTTTGCGGCGGAAAGGCAAACAGATGAGGCCGCTGCTGGTATTCCTGACTGCACGGCTCAACGGAGAGATAACAGAGGCTTCATTTGTAGCGGCAACCATGATCGAGCTTCTTCATACGGCCTCGCTGGTTCACGATGATGTGGTGGATGATGCCAATGAGAGACGGGGAGCCTTCTCTGTAAATGCACTGTGGAATTCCAGAATTGCAGTCCTGGTAGGTGATTACATGCTTTCAAAAGGATTGCTGGTAAGCGTTGAAAAAGCACGCTACGACATGCTTGAAATAGTTTCGGAAGCCGTTAAATCGATGGTCGAAGGAGAACTTTTTCAGATTCAGAAGGCACGGAAACTGAATATCAGAGAAGAGGATTACTACAAGATCATAATCAGCAAGACGGCTGCCCTTATCTCTGCATGCACGGCAACCGGAGCCAGGTCCGTAACAGAGGATCCTGACACGATCCAGCTGATGAAGGATTTCGGTGAGAACATCGGAATAGCATTCCAGATCAGGGACGATATTCTTGATTATGAACCCAACGGTTTTACCGGCAAGACCATAGGCAACGATATAAAGGAAAGGAAGATAACCCTTCCGCTTATAAATTCGCTTGAGCTTGCCTCTGCCTTTCAGAAAAGGCACATACTTTCAATTGTCAGAAGCCGGAAGAAGACAAAATCCGAAATAAATGAAGTCATTGATTTCGTGACATCTTCAGGCGGACTGGAGTATGCTGAGCTGAAAATGAACCAGTACCGCGATAAGGCGCTGGCTATCCTTGACACATATCCCGATTCGGATGTAAAAGAGTCGCTGAAGAAATTCGTTAACTATACGACTTCAAGAAATAAATAATTCCTTCCTGAAATCATTGTGCGGCTTCAAGCTCAATCTTGACAACCTTTTCAAGATCCTTCGTGTAGAATGTTGATCCGATAAAGAACAGGACCGAACCAACGACGAGTATAAAAGGAAGAATCGACAGGGCGGTTTCAATATTAGATTTATCATATATCCTGCCGATGACCATCGGTGCCATCGCTGAACCAAGCAGGTTTTGTACTATTACACAGATTGAATATGAGACCGCCCTCATTCCCGGATGTATAACATCCTGGGTGACAGCTATTGCTCCGGCAACGAATAACATTATGGAAATGCCCATCAACAGAAGCAGGACGTACTGCAGGGTCCCGGGCTGCATTTTTAATGCAATAAACAGAAGGAAGGCTGTCAGAAGAGTTGATATCGCCGGAAAGAGCAATCTGGCATTCTGCTGCCGCTTGCGCCAGGCATCGGTTATAAATCCTCCAAGCGGTGCTCCAAACAGGGCCAGAACCATGACAATGCTCGCCTTTCCTCCGGCCTTATCCATTGGCAGGCCCTGGACATTCTGAAAATATGTTGAAAGCCATGTGATAAGCGCAGTGGTTGTAAAGACAACCGCCGCAAACCCGAAATAAGTGAAAATTACAGAAGGCCTGGTTGTAAATTCCCTAACCATGTCTTTCCTTTTCATCTTAATTCTGGTTGCCGTTCTGTCCACAAATGCAAGATCAACCGTCTTATAATCTTTTATAAAAAGGAAAAGCAATGCTATTATCAGACCGGGTATAGCCACTATTCCAAAAGCATGCTTCCATCCGAGATTTACAGCTATGATACCTCCCAGGAAGTGGCCGATCGCTGTTCCAAGAGGTATTGAAGCATTCCAGAGACCCATCATTCTTGCTCTTTTTTCAAACGGGAACAATCCTGAAATAACCGCACCTCCGCCCGGAGCATATCCTGCTTCTCCGATCCCGATCAGCGCCCTGGCCATGAATAACTGAACATAATTACCCGTCAATGCGCAAAGTGCAGTGGCAAGGCTCCACATGATTGCCATTATCCCTATTGTCTTTGTCCGGCTCCACCGGTCAACAAGCAATGATATCGGAAAAGTCAGCAGCACTATTGCCCAGTATACAACCGAAACCAGCATCCCTTCCTGCATGTGCGAGATCCCCAAATCCTTACCGATTGACGGCCACATGGATGTAATAACCATCCTGTCGATATAATCGAACATGTAAAGAAGAAACAGAAGGGTAAATACATAGTAAGAATATCTCTTTGAAAAAATATACCCTTTCGGAGTTTCGGAATTTTTCATAGATTACTTTTTACGACCTGATGACCAAGTAAATAAAAAATATTGCAATTGGTGTTTTTTGTTTTAATTTTAAGTCTTTATACTTAGTTTGAAGTTGAAATGAGGTCATATTTTCATACCCAAATAATTACAAGATGGTAAAACTTAAACAAATTGAAGATTTCCTGGCATCTGAACCAATTGCCCTTGTTGGTGCCTCTCGCAATCCCAAAAAATTCGGTTTCATGGCTTTCCGGGAGTTGAAAGAAAAAGGACTGAAAGTAATTCCTGTGAATCCTCATGCATCAGAGATTCACCAGGTAAAGGCATATCCGGATGTTAAAACACTTCCTCCTGATGTAAGGGGTCTTCTCATTATGACGAAAAAAGAGCAGACAGCCGGCGTGGTAAAAGAAGCAAAAGCAAGAGGATTCAAACAAATCTGGATACAGCAGTCATCGGAAAGCAAAGAGGCACTGCAGGAACTTGAGGGGACTGATATCAATTATATTACCGGAGAGTGTATCCTTATGTACTACAAACCTCACAGCATTCATAAATTCCACAGGGCACTCTTAAAGTTTTTCGGACGATATCCAAAATAGGCTTCATCTCCTTAACCGGCTATTAATCTGTCAGTAACTTAATAAAATTGTCTGAAAAAGGTGAAAATAGCAGTTACAGGGAGACTGCTCAGGATTTGCTGCCGGTATTGAAGCGGCGGACCGGAAATAATGCTTATGACATTTACCCGTCATTTAAAATTGCTGATAACCAGATTTTTACCGGCTTTGAATCTCTCGCCGAAAAGATCCTGGATAATAAATCGGTAACCATTGACGGTTACTCCGGAGTTTTTTTTGATCTCTTCATTTTAAAACTCAAATCAATCCTTGAGAAGAGAAATCTGTCAGTCAGAGTAATCAGTACTGCCGGCTTCCTTAAATCTCAGGCTGATATCGCTGAATTAAAAGCTCCTTTTTTGGGAGGTGATGATCCTCTTTTTGGTTTCAGGAGCAGTCTCAGCCTTGAAGATTTTTTTGTGCCCGGAAGTTTCGAATCAATTTCCCCCGATCCGGGTTCAGATATAAATATTATTGCAGGCCCCGGTGCTGCTCTCGCAGGATGGCCTGGTATTCTGCTGTATATTGACCTCCCGAAAAATGAGATCCAGTTCAGGGCCCGGGCAGGCTCTGTCACGAATTTGGGAATGACGCATGCTGAGGATCCGGCAAAAATGTACAAGACTTTTTATTTTGTCGACTGGGTAGTCCTCAACAGGCATAAGAGAATGATACTTCCTGAAATTGACTTTTATATCGATGGCCAGAGGCCGGAAATACCTGTGTTCATGTGTGGAGACGTATTACGGGGTGCTTTATCGCTTATGAGCCATTCACCAATCAGAGCAAGGCCATGGTTTGAACCGGGGGCATGGGGAGGAAAGTGGATGATGAAAAATATTCCCGGCCTGAATAAAAATGTTCCAAATTATGCCTGGTCTTTTGAACTTATCTCTCCGGAAAACGGACTGATAATTGAAAGCTCTTCCATTATGCTTGAAGTCTCTTTCGATTGCTTGATGTATTCCGAAGCCGAACAGGTTCTGGGAGATTGTTACCCGAAATACGGAACTGATTTCCCTGTAAGATTTGATTTCCTGGATACACTCGACGGGGGAAATCTTTCCATTCAGTGCCACCCTCGCCCGGAGTATATCAGGGATAACTTTGGTGAGCCATTTACCCAGGAGGAGTCATATTATATCCTTGACAGCAAAGACGATGCCTGTGTATACCTTGGGTTCAGGGATGATATCGATCCGGATCTGTTCAGACAGGAGCTGGAAAAAAGCCATATCACCGGGACCGAAATTGATCCGGGAAAATTTATTATGAAGCACCCTTCAGGGAAACATGATCTGTTCCTGATTCCTTTTGGAACCATCCATGGCTCTGGACGAAATAACCTCGTTCTTGAAATAAGCACCACCCCCTATATTTTTACTTTTAAAATGTATGACTGGGTGAGAAGTGATCTGAACGGGAAACCAAGGACCCTGAATATCAAAAGAGGAATGGATAACCTTTATTTCAACAGAAAAGGCAGATATGTCACGGAAACCCTGATTTGCAAACCAGAACTTACAGAGAGCGGAGAAGGCTGGGAAATATATAATCTGCCAACACACGAAACTCATTCCTACGGTATTCTCCGTTATCACTTCCGCGAAAATATTGAAATCAACACAGGCAATAAATGTCATGTAATGAACCTGACAGAGGGGAAAAGCATACTTGTGGAATCAGCAAACGGGAATACTGAAGAGTTCCATTTTGCTGAAACATTCGTTATCCCTGCTGCCGCCGGAAGAATTAAAATCTTTAATAAATCAAAAGGGAAAGCTATCCTGATATCAGCATTTATAAAATAACCGGAAATGAAGAAAACATTTACTTTTCTGTGCCTCATACTGATCACTTCTGTGCTTAACCTGGAAGCACAGGGCTTCATAAAGAAAACCGATCATATCATCAATGGCTACTCAAAAAAGGTGGCTGGTCTTGATTTCGATTATCACTCCTGCATTCCGGGTCTTCGTGAAAGCCTGCTGACAAGGGCAACAACCGGAAAAGACTACCTTGAATGGGAAACCGATCCGCTTACTGTTGATGCGAATAAACCCTGTGCTGCGGTAATCTGGATAACAGCAATCGGATCAAGTCCCGGTAATGCAAGGATGGACCTTACCACGGATGATAATCATCATTTCGTATTTTATACTGACGGAAAAAGATCGTGGAGTATCAATGGAAATGATGGTTCGTCGCTGAGCTTTCATTCAATAATGACCGACCAGCATGGTGACAACCATGGGTATATGATCCTTCGAATCCCCCGGGAAAAAGTCAAAAAAGATAAACCTCTGAGAATAAAGGTGACCGGCAGTCCGGCAAATCTGACTTCCTGGTATATGACTTACAGGAAACAAATAAAGACAGGCGTTACGCTTAATTCATTCCCGGCTGTGATAAAACAGAACAACCGGCTTCTCCAGTTCGTTGAAGCTGCTCTCTTCTACTTTGGTGATTCAGCTGCTGCCAGAATCTATGCAGATAACAAACTAATTGCCAGTACAACACTTGTATTTGGATATAACTCGGTTAATCTCGGGCTGCCACAGGTTTCCAGACCAACCCCTTTAAAGCTGAAAATCGTAGCCGGTGATTTTTCAAATATCAGCCAGGTCACTCTTTTCCCTGTTAAAAAATGGCAGGTCGACCTGATCCAGCATTCACACACAGATATCGGCTATACGCGGTCGCAGACCGAAATACTTGCAGAACACCTGAGATATATTGACTACGCCCTGGATTACTGTGATGCAACAGATAATTACCCCGAAAATGCAAAATTCAGATGGACATGCGAAGCAGCCTGGCCTGTTGATGAGTATCTGAAAAGCAGGCCGGCCGGTCAGGTTGAAAGGCTTATAAGGAGAATAAATGAAGGCAGAATTGAGGTTACCGGCATGTATTTCAATTTTGATGAATTGCCTGATGAACAAATTCTCGCAGCCTCATTAAAGGCTGTTGAAAGAATTAAAAGTAAAGGCATACAGGTAAATCTTGCAATGCAGAATGATGTCAACGGAATCGGCTGGTGCATGAATGATTATTTTAACCTTACCGGGATTAAATATCTGAATATGGGTACTCATGGACACCGGGCTCTTATCTGTTTTGACAAGCCAACCATGTTCTGGTGGGAATCACCATCAGGAAAGCGTGTTCTTACATTCAGAGCTGAACATTATATGACCGGAAATACTGTTTTTGAAATGCAATACGGCGATATTGGCAGATTCAGAAACAATCTTCTGAACTATCTGAAAAACCTTGAATCAAAACAATACCCTTTCAACGAAATTGCGATTCAACATTCGGGATACCTGACTGACAATTCTCCTCCGTCAATTACAGCCAGTGAACTGATCAGAAAGTGGAATGATATTTTCGAGTGGCCCAGACTTACAACCTCGACTGCAGAGACTTTTTTCAGGAATATGGAAAAAGATCACAGCTCTGAATTTCCTGTAATCAGGGGAGCCTGGCCAGACTGGTGGACAGACGGTTTTGGAGCATCAGCAAGAGAAACCGCTACAACTCGAAAGGCCGCAGCATCATTACTTTCAAACATGGGGGGCCTTACCTTGGCCGCAACTGCCGGAATCAGTATCCCGGCTGCAACCATTAACAAAATCTCTCTTGCCAACGAAGCGCTTCTGTTCTATACCGAACACACAGCAGGATATTCAGAAAGCGTAAGAGAACCTTTAAGTCTTCCGACAATGGAACAACGTGCTCTTAAAGAATCATATGCATGGGAAGCAAATCGCCGTGTTGCATCACTTGGCGAAGATGTTATGGGGCTGCTTCAGAGTAATTTTTCACGCGAAAAAGAGCCCTCGCTTCTTGTTTTCAATACCCTGAACTGGACAAGATCCGGTCAGGTGACAATTTATATCGACCATCAGATAGTCCCGAGAGGTAAAACCGCAGGGGTCTATGACAGGGAGGGAATCCGTTCGCCTGCACAGGCATTATCTTCACGGTCTGATGGAACATACTGGCTCGTCTGGCTGCAGGATATACCGGCATTCGGATATAAAAAATTCTATTTGCGCCCTGTTATGGAAGAGACTATCCAAAGTAAAGAAGGTTCAGATATATTTCTTGAAAATCAATGGTATAGAATCGTCCCTGACCTCTTAAAAGGGACTGTTATCTCTCTTTTTGACAAGGAACTCTCAATTGAGCTTGTTGATACCGCTTCACAATACGGATTGGCCGAATTTATACTTGAAAAGCTGGCTAACAGGAGTCAGATGGAGAGCAGAAGGCTCGATGCTTTCACAAGACTCCCCCTCGATACTGTCTGGTTCGATTCCATGATCAGGGGTGATGTTTTCAACAGTATAAAATTCCGCGGCGAAACGGAAACAGCTGAAAAGCCGGGTGGATTTACAATTGAGTTTCGTTTATATAATACGGTTAAGCGTATAGATATAAATTGTTCCATCATTAAAAAAAGTATTTTCGATCCTGAAAGTTTTTATATAGCATTCCCGTTCAACCTTGAAGAAGGGAAGCACTATACTGAACTTCAGGGCGGAGTAATTGAGACCGGTGTTGATCAGATAACCGGATCGGCAAATGACTGGTATACAGTTCAGAATTTTACTTCAATCAGGAATTTAAAAGCACAGGTTGTTATTGGTTGCGGCGAAATGCCACTGATGCAGTTTGGTGCAATAAACACAGGCCGTTACCAGGCCGGAGCAGCTCCCCAGAGCACCCATCTCTTTTCCTGGCCTATGAATAACTACTGGGTAACAAATTTCAATGCGGATCAGAGAGGAGGACACGCCTGGTCATATTATCTGACATCATCCGGAGATATTTCAAACGGTTTCTCCACCAAATTTGGTTGGGGAAGCCGGGTTCCTTTCCTTGCCAGGATAGTTCCCGGAGAAGGCCCGGGAGATAACAATAACATGGGATCATTTATCACAGGATGGCCTGACAATATTATCCTGATCAGCGCTGCCCCCGCCGAAGACGGAAAATCATTTATGGCGCACATCAGGGAAACAGACGGAAAAGAAGCTGCTTTAAAATTGTTCAACAGCATGACAGGAAAACCGCTTAAAGTAACTGAGACAAATATTACCGGGCAGATCATAAACAACATTGACAATATAATTAAACCTTTGGAATCGAAATTTTTCAGAATTGATCTCTGATAAAGGAATTTTAAGAATCTTTGTACCTTGAAAGATTGCAAATATTAATGAAAGAGACCCTGGATTTTTTAAGCACAGAATTTACTGTCAGGGATTATGAATGTGACATTCAGGGTGTTGTGAACAATGCCAATTACCAGCACTATCTGGAACATGCCCGTCACGAATTCCTGATCTCAAGAGGCATAAGCTTCGCACAGCTTCATGATGAAGGAATTGATCTTATTGTTACCCGGGTTGAAATTGATTATAAATATCCTCTGCGCAGCCGGGATAAATTTGTTGTCAGGAGCAGTGTTCAAAGAGAGGGAAACACGAGGCTGGTTTTTGTTCAGGACATATTCAGGATACCTGATGATAAGCTGGTGGTTAATGCAAGGGTAACCGGTGTTGCAACACGAAACGGCCGGCCTGTAAGACCCGGAGATATTGTCGTAAAAATGGGGTTGGATTAAAGCAGTATATTAACTTTGCTTGTTCCCTTCTTAACACATTAAAAGTTAAAATTATGGTAAAAAACAATCTGACACGAAGGCAATTCATTGCAACCGTGAGCGCCGGTGCCGGAACGGTTCTTCTTGGTTCCTCAGCATCAGCAATGGTCGCATACAGTGGCCAATTATCAACTGATCCGTTTCAGCTTGTAACCCTGGGTAAAACCGGGATTAAGACCACGCTTCTCGGAATGGGAACAGGCTTTAACGGCGGAAACCGTTCCTCGGCAATAACACGTGCCGGCAATGCAGAATCAATGATCCGGTATGCCTGGGACAAGGGAATCAGGTATTTCGACTGTGCTGATTCATACGGCACCCATCCTTTTATGGCAAAAGCCCTGAAAGATGTTCCCAGGGAAAAATATACTCTCTGTACCAAGATCTGGGTTACACCCGGGACAATTCCCGAGACTGAACGGCCCGATGCTGACATTGTGGTTTCACGTTTTCTTAAAGAACTCAATACTGACTACATTGACATCGTTCAGATCCACTGCATGACAAGCGCCGGCTGGACCACAGAATTCGGCAAACAGATGGAGATCCTTGAAAACCTGAAATCAAAAGGTGTGATCAGGGCACATGGCGTATCGGTTCATTCATTTGAAGCGCTTGAAGCTGCGGCTGCGAGCCCGTGGGTAGATGTAATTCATGTGAGGATCAACCCTTTCGGATCAGCAATGGATTCAAAGGATCCGGCCATAATCACCCCGGTGATTGAAAAGATGCACAAAGCAGGCAAAGGCGTTATCGGAATGAAGCTTATCGGAGGCGGAAATTTCAGGAATGAACCCGAAAAGATCGACCAGTCTCTGAAATTTGTTCTCGGCCTCAAAACGGTTGATATGATAATTATTGGATTTGAAAAGCCGGAGCAGATTGATAATTATACCTTGAGAATCACGAATGCATTGAAAAGCTGATCCCACGGACACTTATCTTTGTGCTCCTTTGTGCGTACTTTGTGTCCCTTTGTGGTTAAAAAAAGCAATAAATGAAAATAAGAATTATCATTACACTATTATTTGCTCTTGAGTCCGGATTCTTGTATCCCCAAAACTCCGGGCTGGAAGGAATAATTGCCAAAGACGCCGTGCTGGAAAAACTGGCTGAGGGCTTTCAGTTTACTGAAGGGCCTTCAGCCGCACCAAACGGAGATGTCTGCTTTACTGATCAGCCGAACGACCGCATACTCCTCTGGAGCAATAAAAACGGGCTTTCTGTCTTCATGGAACCTTCAGGCCGGTCGAACGGTCTTGCATTTGACAGCCAGGGCAATCTGTGGTCTTGCGCTGATGAAAATAACGAGCTGTGGAAGATCTCTTCCGATAAAAAGGTGAAAAAGATCCTTAATGCGTGGGAAGGGAAGCTTCTTAACGGACCAAATGACCTCTGGATAGCTCCTGATGGAGGCATATATTTCACCGATCCATACTACAAAAGATCGTGGTGGAGCCATACCGAAATGCCCCAGGAGAAACAATGCGTTTACTATCTGAAGCCGGACATGAAGACGCTTATGCGTGTTGAGGAAGACCTGCTTCAGCCAAACGGCATAGTGGGCACACCGGACGGTAAAAAACTCTTTGTGGCTGATATCAGGGGTAACAAAACATGGTCATATTCAATTAATCCTGACGGCAGACTGTCAGACAAGAAGCTCTTCTGTGAACTGGGATCAGATGGCATGACCATCGATTCTGAAGGAAATATTTATCTTACCGGCAAAGGAGTAACAATATTCGATAATACAGGTAGAAAACTGGGAAACATTGAGGTTCCGGAAAATTGGACGGCTAATGTCTGCTTCGGCGGCAGGAACCTTAAAAGCCTCTATATAACCGCCAGCAAGGGATTTTACAGGATGAAAATGAAAGTCAGGGGCACAAGGGGGTGATGTCCCTTCCCGAATAATTATTATACTTGTACTCTATGAACGGAACACGCAGGGCAGATATCAGGCCGGGAATAGAAGTGATGGTGGAGCTGGCAGAGCACAAGCGGACAGGAAAGCTTACCGGGGGCAGAGTAAAGGATATTCTTACAACATCACCGAATCATCCGCACGGAATAAAGGTCAGGCTCGAGAGCGGCCTTGTAGGGAGAATCAAGCAGATCGTTTAGGCTGCTGCAGGTAATATCCCTTACTGGAAGTACGGAGTTAATACCGTCTCCATATGTGTCAATCATTCAAAAAATTATCTAAATTTGCATTCCGCTAATATCATTATTTACAGAAATGAAATACGAGGATTTTCTTATAACCACACTTGGCAGGGGAAATGTCGTTTCTCCTTTGAAAGCCG
>Ga0105099_10001438_pt1 | contig 14964 bp, 14 predicted proteins | sample PPLLak3cmMay2015_2_FD_79138 | JGI IMG/M metagenome (GOLD analysis project Ga0105099, IMG submission 79138) | Freshwater sediment microbial communities from Prairie Pothole Lake near Jamestown, North Dakota, USA - PPLs Lake P8 Core (1) Depth... | ecosystem: Environmental > Aquatic > Freshwater >... | reverse complement strand
GTACTGAATTCCAGGCTCTTGAAGATGATCCCTCCTTTGCAAAACCGGGCCAAGGAGGGCAAGCTAATATTTTTATAGATCTCGTGCTCCAAAAGCAACCCGAAATTTTTGCGATCTTCCGGCAGCATGCCGATACCCCGGCGCACAGCCTGGGTCGGCGATTTAATTCTAACCTGTTCTCCGGCCACCCGGATTTCGCCCCCATCGGGCTGATCGGCCCCGAAAATCATCCGGGCCAACTCGCTTTTGCCCGCCCCGATCACGCCGGTGATGCCTAAAATCTCACCCTGATAAGCCGTAAAAGAGACTCCCCTGACCGTGCTGTCACTGCTGAGATTAGCGACCGCCAGGGCCGGTTTCTGCTCCGGCTGGGCAAATGCTTTTGACAGAACGGCCGGGTGCTCCGCCCCGATCATCATTTTGACGATCTCTTTTTGAGTCACTTCCCCGATCCTGCGGGTATCGATTTTCCGGCCGTCGCGTAAAACCGTCAAACGATCGCAGATCTGAAATACTTCTTCCAGATAATGGGTGATATAAAGGATGGTCACCCGGTTTTTTTTAAGGTCCTGAATGATCCGAAACAGCTGCCGAATCTCGTTTTCGGTCAGGGAATCGGTCGGTTCGTCCATGATGATCAGACTGGAGGCATGCACCATGGCTTTCAGGATTTCGGTCATCTTCTGCTGGGCCACGCTGAGGTTGCGAACCGGCTCGTCACGGGGCAACTGGAAGCCCAGCTTGGCGTTGACTTCGGCATAACGTTCTTCGGCCTTGTGCTTATCGATCAGGCCGAAATGGGTCTCTTCGATTCCTAAAAAAATATTCTGCAACACCGTCAACTGCGGGATCAAACTCGTTTCCTGATGAATAACGCTCACGCCCTTTTTAAAGGCCTCGCGCGGTGCATGAAAATCGCTTGATACCCCGTTTAAAAAAATGGCTCCCTTGTCTTTGCGGTACACCCCGGAAATGATCTTAATCAGGGTTGATTTGCCGGCGCCGTTTTCGCCCAACAAAGCATGCGCTTCGCCCTTGTATAATTCAAAATCAATGTTATCCAAAACCTTAACCCCGGGGAAGGATTTGTTGAGTTTTTGAATTTTGAGAATAATGTCTGTTTGTTCCATCATTTCTTTCCGATTATAAAATGATCCTGGGCTTTCCACAACCCGCCCCGGCCCATGACCTGGTTTTCTTTAACCGTGCCGGATGATAGCCTCACGTCTCTCGCCTCTTTACCCTGAATTTTTCTTATGATTCAAGACCTTGTTTTTTCTTAAATCAACTGTGAACCCCGGATGATGTTCCTATCATCCGTCTCCCCCGGATGATGTTCCTCTCATCCGTTTTTTTGAACTGTGAACCGTGAACTTTGAACCTGGAATTCTTGAATCTTATAATCTGCAATCTTGAATCAATGTTTTTGAACTATGAACCTTGGTTTCTTAATATCTTCAAATTCTCATCCGGAATATAAAGCAAATTCCACGAAGCCATGAACCCATCCGGGCTTGCCTGCAGCGAACTCAGATAACGTTTCAAAATTTTTTCATCAATATGAATTTTAAAGACGGGGTTTTGTACCGCCTCGATGCCGGCGAACACTTTGGTCCGGCCGATGGGCAACGCCTGGATCTTTTTCATCTCGAAACCGAAAAACTCTTCGTAAATGCCGTCATGCAACAAATTTTCTTTTTTTTCCGGCAAAGAAACGCCGATTAACTTTTCTAAAACAATCTTGGGACTTTTCAGGGCCGGACAAGAAATTTCAAGGGCTTGCCAGAGGCAATAAATCTCCAACGGCAGCGCGGCCGGTCCCACGGCATGACAATAGGACATAGGCTTGATCCAATCGCAGAGCGGACTCAGCAGTTGGTAGTCCTGGCCCACCAGAGACGCGACGGAAACGGAATATAAATCGAGACCGACTTTCAAGCCGCGGCTGCGGGCCGCGGCGCTGAATTTCTGGACAATTTCAAATATATTGGAATTGCGAAAATTTGTAAAGGATCGCAACCCGGCTGCTTCCCAAGCCGCCTTAAAGTCGTCCCGGTCGTATAAAGCGCCGTTGCCATGGTTCTGCAACCGGTCGATAAAAACGGCCACTCGATCTTTAAAAAGGGGCAAAGAAGCGCCATACGTTTTTTGAAACTTTTCGCAACAGGATTCGCAAAAACAGGTAAACAAGGTCTCAAAGCCGTTCACCGCCGAAGGGTAACGAATACGATCCAGCATCACACCGGTCAAATCCGGGTGTTGGACGGCTTGCCGGAAACCGGCTAAAACGTTTTCCACCGCATCCGGCTTGTTCGGGCATATAAAAAGAAAATCTTCTCCGCCCGTGCCGAGTTGCGGCCAACGGCCGATCGAGCCGACTCCTTTTTGCCCCGCGCACGTGACCACCAGGTCTTCTGCTTTAACCCGGTATCCGTTGACATCCGCCAATACCGGAAACCATAAATAGGTTTCTAGGCCGCGCTCCCGGCAAAACCGCATGATCCGGTCATAGAGTTCCGGAGCGCCTTCAACCCAAACAGCCAGTGCGTCCAGTTGCGCCTGGTCTTGGGCCCGCGCAATCCGTTCCTGAATGGCCGTGATTGAAAAGCGTTCTTGCTCTGCTTTTCCTACATAAAGCTGGCTGCCGAGCCAAAGTTCTTGCATGCCGATGAATATCCCGATGAAAGCCCCAAAAAATACCCAGCTAGAAAACCTTGGCTAGCTGGGTATTTCGGGGGGGAGAAAGGTTTACAGCTCTGGCTTTACTTGATCAATGTTGTCTTTGGATACGATAATGACCTTGGGTTCGATAAAAGTCGGGATCTTTTCGCCTTTCAAAAATTTGGCGGCCGCTTCCATGGCCATGAAACCGGTCTCCTCGACCGAATAATTGGACGTCATGTCGATTTTGCCGGATTTGATCAACGGCACTAATTCCTTGCTGAACTCCAGACCGGTCACAAATACTTTGTTTTTGTTATATTTGGCTTCTTGCAAGGCCTGGGACGCGGCCGCGGCCGCCGAATACCAATGCGTGGTCACGAGATCCACTTTCTTGCCGGTTTGCAGAAACGATTCCATGGCCGCCAAAGCGCCTTCTTTTTTCCAGCCTTCAATGGCCTGATTGTAGACGATCTGCCATTTGGGGTGTTTGGCGATCACTTCTTTAAAACCCTGAGTGCGCAAACGTTGCGGGGCTGTTCCCGGAGCGCCTTCCAAAAGCACGATATTGGCTTCGGCTTTGTTGCCGAGCAGTTTCTCGGCCATTTGGCCGAGCAGTTTGCCCATGTTGATTTCATTGGTGCCGATATATGAAACAACGCCGTCGAGGGAGCCGTCCGGATTCGGTCCGAGCGTATTCGTGAAAGTAATCAACGGAATATTCGCTTTTTTACAGGCCGCAACCGCCGGCATCAGGGCCTGGGGATCGCTGGCGCAAAGCATGATCAGATCGACTTTTCTGGCTACAAAGTTTTCAACCTGGGCCAACTGTTTGCCCGCGTCCCATTCCGCGTCCGAATAGATGACTTCGATATTGTATTTCTGGGCCGCCCGGTCAATGCCTTTTTTCTCCACGCTGAAAAATTCGACCGTGCCGGGAAGACAAACCGCCACCTTTTTCTTGGCCTGACCAAAGGCCGGGGACCATACCAGGCCCAGGGCCAACAAACCAACCAACCACACCAAAACCGATTTTCTCATAACTTTCCTCCTTAGTGATTTTATTGCGGATAATAACCTTACGGTATTTCCTCAAACCTTACTTGGCTCTTTTATCGAAAAGAGCGTTTGCTCTCTTCCGGGTAAAGCAACGAACGTGCCAAGCACGGTTCAGCCGGAAAGACCGAATATTCCTTTAAATACAATAAGTTTTCCAAAATGGTTATTACCCGCACTTGGCGACGTGCATTCCGCGCAACAGGGCCGTGGCCGAATGGGCAATTCTTTGCACGTTCAAATTAGCTGTAAGGTCAGGTGTAATAAAACAATTTCAGGAAGAAACTAGGCCCCGGCTCCTACAGAACTGTTTTTAGATGTATATTCTTTGCTTGGTTCCTCTACTGCGCGATATTAGTATCTTACAAGTTAAATTGCGCTCAAAATGGTTATAATTTTTATCCACCTTCAACGAAGTGGGGTTCGTTTTTTCAGACGGTAACTTCCTGAACACGAAACGTTATCGTAAGATGGGCAAGCGCGACACTTATGCTTTGCCGGCACCCGAATGATAGGGACTGTTACCGAATAAATTTAATCATTGCGGCGCTTGCCATTAATGCCCGAATGCCATTAGTTGTCGTCTGAAAAAGCGAACCCCACTTCGCTGAAGTCTTCCGGTTTATCCGGGTTGGGGGTTCAAAATTTTGAACCCCTACCGGTGAGGACATCTCGATACAAAAAAATATGCTTCTTTTATCCGGCGGTTAGGTGCGCACCAAGGGAAACCGGATTTCAAACCGTGTGTATTGCCCCGGCTCGCTCAGGCAGGTCATGAGCCCGCCGTGCGATTCCACGATGTGCTGGCAGATCGAAAGGCCTAAGCCCGCATTCTTTTTATTCACCTTGGTGCTGAAAAACGGGTCGTAAATGCGCGGCAGAATCTCTTGAGGAATACCGCAGCCGTTATCCTGAATGAAAAACTCCACAAACCCCTGATCCCGGTTGTTGGTAAAAACCGTTTCGATCCGGCCGCCGGCCAGGACCGCCTCGATCCCGTTCATGACCAGGTTCATGAAGAGTTGCTTGAGTTTATCTTCATCGCCCAAGATGAAAGCCCGGCTTTCTCCGGCCTCGCGTTTAACCTCAATAGCCTTGGCTTTGATGCGGTGATCCAGGAGCAAAACAACTTCGTCAAAAATATCCACCAGGTCCACATGGCGCATGGGCACTTCATTGAATTTCGAAAAAGAGAGCAGACTGCCGATGATCTTGTTGATGCGGTTCATTTCATTTTCGATTTTTTCCAGCTTGTTTTGGCCGTCCGGATCGCTCACGCGCATTTTCAGAAGCTCGAGATAATTGTGCACAATGCCTAAGGGATTGTTGATCTCATGGGCCACCCCGGCCGCCAGTTCGGCGATGGAAGAAATCTTTTCGGTTCGCAGCATATATTGTTTCAGGTTATGATCCCGGGAAATGTCTTCCACCAGCAGAATGGTGCCCAGGAAAACATAATCCTCATCCTTGAACGGCAACACGCTGATCTTCAAAATCTTGTTGCCGCCGAAAGCGGTCTCTTCCAATAAATACTTTTCCCGCAACCGGACCTTTTCCAGGATTTCGGCTTTGCTTTCCAAAGCCTTATTTTTCAGCAGTTCCTCGAAAGACTGCTCCGGTTGGTATTCCTCCTCCAGCTCCAGGATCTTGAGCGCGGCAAAGTTAATCAGGTAAATCTTGTCGTCCGGGTCCAGAATGATGACGCCGACCGGGATGTTCTTGATGATATTCTCGTTGTATTTTTTGAAATGATACAACTCCTGATTTTTTCTTTTTAATTCTTCACTGCTCAGCACAAAAGAATAGGTCAGCTTGACCAGCTTGAAGCGGTCCAGATCTTTGATCTGTTCCGTATCCACTTTATGGCCTTCTTTGAGAATGGTGACCCGGTCCGCGAACTCGAAGATCTCGTCGATGTTGTGGGAAATATAAATAATACCGGTGCCCCGGTTCTTAAGCGCCAGTATGAGCGTGTAAACCTTTTCCATCTCTTCCGGCGTCAGCTTGCTGGAGATCTCGTCCAGGATCAGCATCTCGGGATCCATGACCAAAGCCCGGGCAAATTCGACCATATGCTGTTTGGCCAGCGACAATCGGTTCAGAGGCAAGTTGAAGTCGAAGTTGAGTTTGAGTTCCGCGAACAGCGTTTTGGTTTTGGCGATAATGTCCGCATAATCGATGCCGCCATACCAGGTTCGCGGCAATTGACCCGCAAAAATGTTTTCCACGGCATTCAGAGAGGAAATGATATTCAGGTGCTGATAAACCGTTCCGATGCGGTGTTGAATGGCCGATTTGGGCGTGAAATAATCGATCTTTTTGCCGGCATATTGAATCTCGCCGCTCTGCTTGCGCAAAGCTCCGCTCAGAATCTTCACCAACGAAGATTTGCCGGCGCGATGCGCGCCGATCAAGGCGTGGATCTCCCCCTTGAACAAATCGAAATCCACCCCGCGCAACGCCTCTTTGTTCCCGTAAAAGAGGTGGATGTTCTTCATGGAGAGTAGGATTTGGGAATCGGATTTCATATCATTTTTTTACCACAAATGGCCAGGATTGCCACGGATGTTTATTTCTCTGCGGTCCTCTGCGACCCTTTGCGGTGGAATGATTCTCATTCCAGCCCGAGTTTGCGCATTTTATTATATAACGTTTTGCGGTGAATGCGCAAAAATTCGGCTGCCTTGTATTTCACGCCGTCACTCTTGGCCAGGGCCTCCGTTATTTTCTTCTTGGTAAGGGCGTCATACGTGTCGTCCAAATCGCCCGGATAATAACCCTCGACGATTTCGCGGTATTGGGCCGGCAAATGTTGCCGGCCCAATTCCTCTTCCCCGGCTTCGGCGAAGATCACGGCCCGTTCCAGGCAGTTCTTCAACTCCCGGATATTGCCGGGCCACTGATGCCGGATAAAAAGCGCCTTTACCTCTTCCGACAATTGGCGCACGTTTTTCTTGTAGATCTGGTTGAAATAATTCAGAAAATAGTCGGTCAAGAGGACCAAGTCGTCTTTTCTCTCCCGTAAGGGCGGCAGATGAATCGTGACCACCGAAATACGGTAGTAGAGATCGGCCCGGAAACGGTTGGGATCCAACAACTGTTCGATCTTTTTATTGGTGGCCGTGATGAGGCGCACGTCGGTGCGAATCGACTCCATGCCGCCCAAGCGCTGGATTTCACCGTCCTGCAACACCCTTAAAATCTTGGGTTGGGTCTGCAGACTCATATCCCCGATCTCATCCAAAAAAATGGTGCCGCTGTCGGCCAGCTCGAACTTCCCGGCCCGGGTTTTGATCGCATCGGTAAAAGCACCCTTTTCATGGCCGAACAGTTCGCTCTCCAGGAGCGTATCCGGAATGGAAGCGCAGTTGACCTTGATCCAGGACCGGTCTTTGCGCCGGCTCTGAAAGTGAATGGCGCCGGCCGCCAATTCTTTGCCGGTGCCGCTTTCACCCGTAATCAAAACCGGCGCGTCGGTACGGGCCACCTTGGTGATCTCGGCCATGATCCGGTGCATGGTTGGGTTTTGAGTGATAATCGGAAAAATTTCATTGCTTCTTTCAATCTCCGGCCGCGATTTGGCCAATTGCTGAATCTCGTTCAATAACTCCTTGATTTTAAGCGGTTTGATGTAAAAATTGAGCGCCCCATACTTCATGGAGTTGACCGCGTTTTCAATGGACGGATAGCCCGTGATCATGATGATCGGGATTAAAGGATCGGCCGCCTTGACGTTTTTCAAAAGATCGATGCCCTTGAGCTTGGGCATTTTCATGTCCATGATGATCAGATCGATCTTATGGGTGTTCAGGGTGGAGAGCACTTCTAGAGGATCGACCGTGTACAAAGCCTGAAACCCGTTGGCGGACAGAATTTCCGCCAGGGAAAGACACATCTCTTTTTCATCGTCCACAATCAGGATTTGAAAGCTCATGATCCCTTAACCTCCACGCAGAGCGACTTAAAAATCGGGACTATATTTTCATCTTAATACAGGATATCTCAAAAATCAATAATGCGGCATGAGGGAGCATTATTTTTCCAAGAGGTCCTGATGGTTATGAGCCCCCACGCCGAGAAGATGTGCGTTATCCGGGTGATCAAGGGCAAAGAGCGGTTTGGGCCAACCCAAAACCATGACCAAATTGTAAAAAATGGGACAGGCAAACTATGCACATTGGCAGTTAAATTTCCCTTTATATTTTGGCTTGTCACCCAAACCGAAATATTTTATATTCCGACTTTTATCCGTTCCGGTAAAGGAGGGACTATGGATTTCGGTGATGACCCGCATCTGGATGTCTGCCAGAATATGAATTTATAAAAAATTTTGTATAGCGCCAATTTTCCCGGATGGACATCGATGAAGCGAATGGAATTATCAAAAAAACAAGGTCTTCTTCCCCCAGTTTCTTGATGGCCTCGGCAGCGTCGGCTTTATCGAACAACCGCACCTCTTTGCTCATTTTTTTCTCCGTATGCGTTTCACTTTTTTCTTCGCCCTGAACCAGCTCCGCTCTCCCCAATGGAAGGCCAATTTTCCGAACATTTTACCGTCATCTTCTATCCGCGCCCAGCCTCTGCCGTTAATCTCATCCGTCTCATCGTTCCCGATAAAGGAAAATTCAAGGCGCGGCTTGCCTTCAACCGTCTCAATTTCATAATCCATGTCGCCGTGAACATAACCGAACTGAAAAATGCCCTGGTCGCCTTTGCCGAACTTAAAATAGCCTTGCTCTTCAACGTTGATGAAATCCGGGTCCCATTGCTCCATTTCAGTAATACGCCAGATACCCAAAAAAGGATTCCTTTCCATTTTTGATCCTTTCTTTTTTATTCGATTTAAATTATCTTAATTTCAGTCGAATTGTCAAGAACCGCCCGTTACCAAGACTGCTATGGTTAAGGCGCTTAGGACTAAAATTGACATGCCCGACGGGAAATCCATTACGAAAGGCCATTCATGAATCGTCCTGATGAATCCCCAAAAATTCCAGTTCTTTCCGAAATCTGTCTTGTTTGCCGGAATGATTCTTTTCAACTGATCCATCAAAAAAAACAATGGCAATATCTGCGCTGCCGGCGCTGCGGCCTGGTCAGCCTTTATCCCCGCCCAACTCGGGAAGACCTGCTCAAAGATTATGACACTTATCTGCCGGCCCAGGCTGAAAACATCGTGCAATGGGGCCGCATGATGAGTCGGATCAATCGCACATCCGCCGACTTGATCGAAGCCTCGGCCGCCTGCAAAGGCCGCCTCCTGGATATCGGCTGCGGTTACGGTTTTTTCTTAAGCGAGATGCAGCAACGCGGCTGGCAAACCGAGGGCATCGAGATCTCGGCCGTGGGCCGGGCCTATGCCCGACAAACCTGGAACATCCGCGTGCATGCCGAGACTTTGGAAGCCTTGACCTTGCCGGAAAATCATTTTGACGTTGTGACCCTTTTTTATGTGATCGAACACCTGCTTGATCCCCTCAGCCTATTGCGCGAAGTCCGGCGCATCCTCAAGCCGGGCGGCCTGATTCTGCTGCGCTGGCCCCATACCGCGCCCATGCTGAAAGTTCTGGGACCGTTCGTCAAAAACTACGACTACTTTCACACCCCCTTTCATCTCTATGATTTTTCACCCGCCACCATTGTCCAACTGCTCGATCAAGCCGGGTTTGCCGGAGTCGCCACCCGGATCGGCGGCTACTCCCTGCCGGCCAAGCGCCTCAACCGCTGGTTCACGGTCTTGTGCGGCACTCTGGCTGAAACCCTTTACTCGCTCTCGGCCCGGAAATTTCTGATGCCCGGAGTAAGCAAAACAACCCTGGCCCGAAAGCCAAGAATTGAGATCGGCTTAACAGGATAACTGAGCTCAGGCAGATAGCCCATAGGCGTTAAGACTGCGGGAAAAACAGTGGGAAAGATGACCCAATTTTTGATCCAATATCCTTTTTTCAGCCTCGACCTCCTGATGGCTGTGCCGGTGCTCGTCCTCTTTCTGTTTCGTGAGGATCTGCGCCGACCCATGCGGCGCATGGCGCTCTGGTCCCTGCCTTTTGCCCTGACCGAATGCCTGTTTTACCCGCGCTATTGGGACCCGCCGGTCTTGTTCGACAGCATTGCCTATCTCGGTTTTTCCCTCGAAGATTTCCTGTTCGTGGCCTTGTTGGGCATGCTCTCCGCCTTTAGTTATGCCGGCTTGAGCCGCAGCGGTTATAAACCGCTCAACCCTTGCTTTCCAACTAAAAAAATGGTACGAAAAGGCGCTCTGATTATTGGCAGCGCCTGCCTCGCGGCTATTTTCCTGGTCTATTGGGGTTTGCCCGCAATCTATGCGGCCGTGGGTTGTATGGAATGCGGCACGATTCTTATTTTACTTTTTGTTCGCAAAGACCTCCGGCGGCCGGCGCTTTATGGCGGTTTGGCCACCTTGGCCGTTTACACCCTGATCGCTTTGGTTTTGAATCTGATCATTCCCGGGGTTTTTACCCGGTTTTGGCATACCGAGGAGCTTCTGAATCATTATTTCGCCGGAATTCCTATTGAAGAGTTGCTCTATGCTTTTTCCGCCGGTTTCGCAGCCACGGTCTTTTATCCTTTTGTTTATTCATTAAAATTCTTCAGAAAGGTCAGCGCATGAAAAAACTTCTCTCCTGGCTCCAGGCTTCCCGGCCCGCTTCCCAGGCTTATATTTTCTTCCCCCTTTTACTGGGCCAGGCTTTCTGGGTGCAGCAGGGTCACAACCTGTATTGGCCTTTCGCGGTTCTGACCTGGCTTTTCGGTCTGGCCATTCAACTCTACATTGTCTATGCCAATGATTACATTGATGTCGAGGTCGACCGCTTGAACGTCACTTATACCCCTTTTTCCGGCGGATCCCGGGTTCTGGTCGAAGGCAAAATCAGGCGCGGTGCCCTGGCAATTGCCGCCTGGATCACGGTCGGCGCCAACCTGGGGCTGGCCCTGGTTTTTTCTCTGTCCGACCGGCCGTTGGCCGTTCCTTTTATTCTTTTCTCTTTACTGCTCCTGTGGCTCTACAGCTATCCGCCCGTGCGCCTTTCTTACCGCGGCGGCGGGGAACTGCTGCAGATGATCGGCGTGGGATTGGTTCTGCCCCTCTTCGGCTACTACATCCAGGCCGGCGTCTTGGGATCGTTCCCGGTCCGGTTCTTAGCTCCTTTTCTGCCCTTGCAACTGGCCTGCGCTTTCAGCACCACCCTGCCCGATGAACCGTCCGACCGCGTGGGCGGCAAAAAAACCGTTTCCGTGCTCTTGGGTTTGAAACCGTCCAAAGGCCTGGTTCTGTTTCTGCATGCATCGGCCATTGTATTGTACGGGTTATTCATCGCCCGTTTCCGTCCGGCACAAAACGCGCTTCCGGTTCTGGTTATCCCGGTTGCCGCCTGGTCGGCCATGTTTTATTTTTCGCGCCAAGCTCAACCCGGCACCCGCGCCATGTTTTTCTTTGTCTCTTTTTCCATTCTGGCCACCGTGGGCTTTACCGCGGCCATGGCTTGGGAGCAGTTTGGATGATTCTAAGCAGGGACGAACGACGTAGAGCCGACGAATCATTCGGCTCTACGGAGCCGTTCGCCCCTACTTAGACGAATAGGCTATAGAACATCAAAAAAATAAAAACCGATGATACCTGAAAATAAAGCGCTTAAATTAATAAAGAAATGCAAAACCGCTTACCAATATAAAAGTCGATCTTTATATTTATGGGGCTTGTTCATAGCCTTTTTGTTTTCTACGGTCATAGCCTTAATGATAGAAAATGATTTTCAATTCCCTTTTGTATTGTTTTTTCTTCTTACTTTCGCTTTTTGGCTCGTTGCTTTCTGGATTAATTTATCATCTAAAATCCTTACGATTCGTTTTCTTTTGATGTATATTCAGGATCTTATGTTTTTCCCTATGCCCTCAGATGACCAGTATGATCATCTTTTTATAAATAGGGCTTTAAGATCGTTTCACCCTCTTTTTAAAAATCATTCTGCCGTAATGTATGTATTGGGTCGAATCCTAATTTTTAAAAACCAAGCAAAAGCAGGGCTTGATCTTATCAACCTTGCGATTGAAAAAGATGCCAATCTGAACACATTCGACTTAAAATCTCGATTAAAAGAAAAAGATGCCGGGTACCTGATAACTTCCTTACAAAACGATCAAAAATTAAAAAGGGCCTGGAACATTTACCGAATATGGAACAACAAATTGGTTCGATACTCTTTAGTGATATCCTGTATTATCGTGATCGCATTAAATATTCTCGTCCAAACAATAAAAATATTTACAAAATAATTACTTACATGCCAAGGGGGTTCCTATGTACTACATTCTTTTTTATAAAACCGTTGAAAATTATGTTGAAACACGCGCACCTTTTCGCGAGGAACACTTGGCCCTGGTACGGGCCGCCCATAACCGGGGAGAACTCGTGATGGCCGGCGCCCTGGCCGATCCGGCCGATAGTGCCGTGCTCATGTTTAAGGGCGAGAGCCCGGCCGCGGCCGAGCATTTCGTGAAAAATGACCCTTACGTGAAAAACAACCTGATCGCGGAATGGAAAATCCGGCCCTGGACGGTGGTGATCGGAGGATAGACTGAAGACTGAAGCGATTTAGACTATAGACCAGCTTAACCGTAGAGGCAATTCTACCGCTTGCGGAAAGAATAGCAATCACCCTTCTTGGGCGATGATACCTTTTGTTCCGCCAATTCGGCGGAACAAAAATGTTTCTTCTTGTCTGCGATCATCTGCGTCAATCTGCGGTTAAAAAATTCTTTTTTTATGCGGGTCAGGAACGGCCGAACAACAAGACGAACATATCGAAAATATCTTTACGAAAATGATGCAACATCTCTTTTTTCATGAGTTTGAGGGCTTCAAAGGGCGGGAGCTTCACTTTATAGGGCCGTTCCGAAGTGAGCGCGTCGAACACATCCGAGATACTGCAGATCCGGCCGTAGAGATGGATTTCATCTCCTCTCAAATGATAGGGATAACCGCTGCCGTCTTCACGCTCATGATGCTGCATCACAATGATTTTACATTCCTTGCTTAACTGGTTCCTTTCCGACAGAATTTTAAACCCTTCCTCCGGATGTTGGCGCATGATCGCCATCTCTTCTTCCGTAAACTTCCCGCGCTTGTTGATCATAGCCGGATCGATATTGACCTTGCCGATATCGTGCAGAAAAAAGCCGGCGCCCAATTCGTGCATATTATGGTCTTTGGTGTTCTTGAAGAGCGCCTTGGAAAGCAATACCGACAAAACTCCCACATTAACCGAATGGGTGTAGGTATAGTAATCATGCGAAGTGATATTGAGCAGATGATGGGAGGTTTCATTGTCTTTCAGGATCAAATCAACGATATCGGTCACCCCGACCTTGAATTCGCCGATATTTTCATGCGTCGGGTTTTCGAGTAGTTTATTCATGATGCCGATGGAGATATCGTAAACCACCTGTGCTTTTTGAGGCGCGGCCATCTTCTTGTCATAGATCACTTCTTTTAATTCATTTGGAATCAATTTTTCCGGTTCCCATTTTTGGGGGATGGGCAGATCCACGTTGGTATAGGGCTTCACCTCCTCATCCGGGTCCCCGGCGCTGCCTCTCTCCGTATCGATCGTGACTTTGGCGATGCCGCTCTCTATCAGCTTGTTTATTTGCTTTTCCGAACGGATAATAAAACTATTTTTAAAAAACGGATGTTGGTGCCAGGATTGCGAAAGGATCACATACATACCGGTTTTTAAGTTTTTTGTACGAACCGTTTTTAACATGAACCGTGCCTAAAAAAACCAATATACGCCCATAAAAAGAGCACCTAATTAATGATTTTCAAAATTAGCGCCGCTTATATAATCTTAATTAGGCAATAATTATCAATAGTTATATTATCTATGAACATTCCTTAACATATATGATTAATGCAAAGGGTTTGCCAAATAAAAATATTCCGCCACAGGTCGCGGAATATTTTTATCCAATCCACCTGCGGCGGATTTATACAAAGGATGTAATGACCCGGGCGCGATAATACGCTCTCCGTTCACCCCGAGCTCTTCAACAAGCTCATGCTTTGACACGCTCAGCATGAACGGAATTGCCGTTCGATTTTCCCTCTCCGTTCGCCCTGAGCACATGATTTTGCATCCGCAAAATCATCGGTCGAAGGGCTCATAATAAGGGCGGTATCTGCGGCTAAAAATCCTAAGATTTTGTCCAACCCTTGGCGGGATAATATAGGCGGGTCTGCAGAAATTTGCGGTTCAAAAAACTCTTCTAAGGTACTCACATTCAGACGCACCTCCGTGCGTCTCTACAAACGAGCGTGCCAAAGTGTGCCCATACTTTCTCACCTTCACACTTTCTCACATTCTAACGCTCTTTCAATCTGTTGCACGACCTTCTCAAGATCCTTCAAGTGCTCGATCGTGTAGTCCGGTTCCATTAATTTAAGAACCTCGCCCGTGGTGTGTAGCTTTGAAAAAAACGGATACGCCTCTTCGGCACGCCAACCGCGCGCAAAAGCCTCTTCAATGGTTTCCGCGGCATAGTTGCCCTGGTTCACCTTGATCGTGATCATGCCGAGCCGCTTGGCGCCGAACATATCCTGCCAGAAACGGTCGCCGACCATGACCGCGCGCGAAAAATTAAACCCGATCTCTTTTTGCGCCTGCTCCCACAAATACGGATACGGCTTCTGGATGTTCCGCTCCTGAGATGCATAGAAATAATGTTTGTCCACGTTCATTTGCTCATCGTATTTGGAAAAAAAATGGCTGAGCCCCAAACGCACGATTTTACCCGCCTGCTTGATGGGCGGGCCGTTGGTGATGAGTGTGAGGGGATATTTCTGATAAAGGGCATTGAGCGCCACGTTGGCTTCGGGCGCGCTGGTCATGATGCCGATCTTGCAGTCCCAATATTTCTCCACTCCGGCTGCGACAATGAGCGCGTCATGTTCTTTATTAAAATGATAACAGAGTTGGTCAAAATGATCTTTGGCATTGGAATCACCGGAGCGGATCCGGTTGATCACGGCCATGGCTTCCGTGGGCCGGGCTTTCAAACCGATCTGGATCATGGCCTTGACCGACATGAGCAGGGTGGTTTCCAAAAAATCCGAAGGCATGTACAGCACCGAGTCCAGATCAAAGTGAATACATTCGATTTTTGCTTTTGTCATAGATCACCTCTGAATTATTCTCGCGCCACGACGCTAAGCCGCCAAGGTTTTTT
>Ga0105099_10001437_pt1 | contig 14966 bp, 13 predicted proteins | sample PPLLak3cmMay2015_2_FD_79138 | JGI IMG/M metagenome (GOLD analysis project Ga0105099, IMG submission 79138) | Freshwater sediment microbial communities from Prairie Pothole Lake near Jamestown, North Dakota, USA - PPLs Lake P8 Core (1) Depth... | ecosystem: Environmental > Aquatic > Freshwater >... | reverse complement strand
CGCCACTTTCCTGTTTTTCCCATTGGTAAGATAGAGTTCCGGTGCCGGTGGCGGTAACCGAAAATTGGGCAGTAGCGCCTTCAGTTGCACTTGTATTATCTGGATCGTCTTCAATCGTAGGTTGTCCCCACACCACCTGTATTCCTAAAAACAACAAAACCAACCCAATCAATTTCGCAATCTTCATACAATCCCCCAAAAGTAAAAAAAACCTCAAAATAAAAGCTAATTATACTTAATAATCTTCAAATAATCATTTTATTACTGTCAGCCGTGTATTAAAAATTTTCGTACCGATAGCAGTTTTCAATAAATAGGTACCGGTTGCTACTTTTTCTCCTGAAGTATTGGCAGCGTTCCACGAAATTGTATAGCCTCCGGGTGATTTTACTTCGTTTAATAGTGTCGCAACTGTTTTTCCCTGCAGCGAGTAGACGTTGATCGAGACATTCTCTTTTTGCACAAGGCGGAAGTTGATCCGGAAATTGTTTTGAAACGACCCTATTATATTGAAGGACTCATTTTTATTGAATCCGGTTGTGTTCATAATGGAGATATTCGGATTATATACCGAGAATGTCGAATCGGTGGTGTCGAAAACTTCGGGGTTAAGTGTGGCGGTTACCTTGATTTTGCAACTTTTGGACGCAAGATCCGGAACAAAGAAGGTGTATTCTCCCTTATTCGCTGTTTTTGAGGTAAAGAGTATCCATTTCTGACCGTTATCGCTGGAAAAAGCGATTTTAACGCTGTCGATTTTACCGTAGGTGTTCCAGGTGACGCTCTGTTTTGTTCCGGTTTTAAAAGTGTCTCCGGGTTTTGGAGAGGTGATTGTTATTTTGCGATACTGCACGATTTTGAAAACAGCGTCGCTTTGGTCAAAGGTGTTGGGGTTTTTCCTGTCGCTGACTATTACCTTGCAGGAGTCGGATGACAGGTCAGGCACAATCCAGCTATAGGAGCCGGAATTGGGCGTTGAATCGATTATGGTTTGCCAGGTTTTACCGCTATTTATCGTCAGTGCAAGTTTTACCGAGGTGATTTTTTGTTGCGAGGATGTCCAGGTGATGGTTGTCGATGCGCCTGCGACAATGAGGCCGCCGCCGTTGGGGGAGACCAGGGTAAGATCGTCGCCAAAAACCGCCTGAACATACATTGCAATACATATAGCGTATATCTGCAAATGCGTCCTGCTTTTCATACAAACCGCCCTTTTATGAAATAAAAAATATCTTCTATGGTTTTCTACCGGATACGATAACGGTTAATTCTTCAGACCAGGCTGAAAGAACGTCGTGATTTACCGAGCAACGGGCCTGAGCTTTTATCAAATAGGTACCTGAATTTTTCCACGAGTGAAAGTCAATAGGGGAGTCGAGCCATTTCGAAGTGTCCGTATCTCCCCAGCAAAACCGGTATTGAGCCGGGTGATTGTTTCCGCACACTACCGTGTCGGTCCAGAAGAAGTAGGCGGAATCGGCAAAGAGAGCTGTTTCACCGGCAGGCTTGACCGGTGCCGGCACAACCTCCAGCGGATCGAATTTTTTAACAAGCGCTGCGGATTCGCCGGAAGCGTTATAGGCCGTTAATTTATAGTAGTATATGGTTAAAGGTGTTATGCCGCCACTGTCGACAGTTTCGTCTGTATTTGGAGCTATTGTGTCGATTACGATGAATGAGAGCGTATCTTTTTCGCTCCGTTTTATGATGAATCCAGCTTCATTGCTGGATTCGTCTTTCCATGTCAGTTGTACGGCGGAGGCACCAATAGATGAAACAATGAGGTTTCCGGGTGAAAACGGCGTGACCATGTTTGCTGCAATGGCTACGGTTGTATCGCTGGCCGCTCCCGAAAACAGATGCTCGCCGTAATAAATGACCTTGCCGTGCCGGTCGATTCCTTGAATGTAAAGTTTAAACGGCGTGTTTGTCGGTATGGGCGACGAGAGCGATCCAGCATGATCCTTAAAATCAAACGTGTCCCTGATGGTGGTATTCTGAAAGGAAACCATAATCACCAGCAGTGAGACGCTGTCTAAAGAGCCGGCAGGTGAATCGCCGTCCCTGAAGCTGATCTGCGGTTTTACGAACACGGAACCCTCGTCGCTTTTTGTAACATCCGTAGAGCAGAACATAAGGGCCAGCGGCATTAAGAGTGCAATAAACAGGTTTTTCAGGTTCATAAACAATCTCATTCTATAATTATGTATACTATTTTATTTTACAAATTCAATTCGACCGGTTACCAGATAATATCTAGAAAGAACGACTCGTTAGCCGGTTCGTCCGATTCGCTTTTCGAACCGAAATACATTATAAGCGGAATTGACGCTATAACCCCTGTTCCGGCAACAATAGAAGTAATAACCGTCGTGCGTCTTTTTTTCTCATTCGGCGCACCGGCACTGTTTTTTTGCCTCGCAGTTCCGGTTTTTTCAGCTTTAACCATGGCTGAAACCTCCGTGCGCTTCATTTTTTCGGTAGCTTTCATTTTTTTCCTCTCTGCACGCGCCATTGCTGCAGCTTCTCTCCGATCAAGCGTTCTTCCCGCATATCCCGGTTTTGGAGAAACAACCTCCGGCTTTTTTACTGGAGCGGATGGTGTTGCGGATGCAACTGGTGTGGACGCCGGTATATTCTGAACTGCCGGGGTTTCACGATTATTTTGTGTTTCGGTTTTCTGCTCAAGATGAGAATCTGGCTTGCTATCTGTTGCAACTGTTTCAATCTGTTTTTCCTGTTTTGGCGGCAGGGCTTTTTTTTCCGGTGCGGCAGGAGTTTTCACCTCGGGAGATTGAGGCTCCTGTGTAGCTTCCGTACCGGTGATTTTAGTTTTATTAAGTGCGAACTCTTTTTCCGCCAGAGCTCTTTTTTTCTCGGTTTCTGCGAGGATTGCAGCCTGTTTGCGATTATACTTTTCCTCTTTTTTAAGCCTTTTTTTCTCTGCCCGCACTTGTGCGAGAGAATCGTGTTTGCCCGGTTTTTCTTCTGTTTTTATCTCTGGTGCTGTGACTATTGGTTTTACCGCTTCGGCACGAGCAGACCCGACTGTATCAATAGCTTTTGTTGCTGCAGAAGTCTGTGGCAGGTCAGCCGCTGGTGCATGAATGGTTTGCCCGGTTGTGGGTTCTGTGTGTATAGTGGGTGTGGAGGTTGCGATAGGCGTCTCTTTTTTTGCAGGATAGTTTTTTTCAGGTTTTGCTTCGGTTTTTTGCTCGTTCGTCAGCGGTGCTTCGGTAGTTTCCGTCGCGGTCAGGGTTTTCTGATTATGATCAAATTCTTGTTGCGCTTTCAACCTTTTTTTCTCGGTTTGAGCTAAAATTGCAGCCTGTTTGCGCTTGAATTTCTCTTCCTCTTTCAGTCGTTTTTGTTCTGCTTTCACCTGGTCGATTGAGGTGCTGTTGTCAGTTTTTTTCTCTGGCTGGGCGTCTGGGGTTATAGCTGGAGAGGCGGGTGCCGGTGCTATTGGTGTTATCACGGTTGCAGTTTGCGGGCCATCAACAGGTTTATCCTGAACTATCGCCGGTTGTTTTTCTGTCGACGCATCGGGTTCAGCCTTTTTTTTCAGGAATGGCTTTTCGGTTGATTCTGCGGCAGGTCTGTTTTTATTGCTCTCCTCGAATTTTTTTTCCGCTTTCAATCGTTTTTTTTCGGTTTCTGCGAAAGCCAATGCCTGCTCACGCCTTGATTTCTCCGCATCCTCCAGCTGTTTTTTTTCAGCTTTTGCAACAGCTAACGAATCTTGTTGTTGCTGACTCTCTTCTTCCGCCAGTTGTTGCTGAAAATCCGTTGCACTTTTTGGTTTAGCAGATGCCGGTGTGATAACCGCGGCTCTCTTTTCTGATACATTATCCGCAGATTTCAGAGTGTCGTTTGTTTCGGATTTTATTTTTTTCAGGAAGCTCCATTTTTTTCGGGTGACTTTTTCTTCTGCCAGGGGGTTTACAGCAACCGGTGCGACCGGCTTTACCACTTGAGCAGCCTTTTTCTCCGCTTCAACAAGCGAAAGCACCACGCGGTCGTTCGAAAGAATTTCATCAATACCGGAAACCATTGGCGGAATCATTTTCAGAGCAAGTTTTTCTGCAGGATCTTTTCCCGTTTCGGTGTAAGTTTTTATGGATAACTGCGCTTTAAGGTCAAAAATATTAATGGCAATTGTGTTGCGGTTAGGTGTTTGTTCGATAACGCCGGAGAGAAGGTATTGAACGGAAAGGGTGCGCGCAGTAGCAAGGTTGTAGGCAATCTCACTGAATTCAGAGGAGCGGTTGAGGAACTCTTTGCTTAACAATGGTTCCATATTTTCACGAGTCATTAATTTATAGAGCGCTGTCTGGTTATACGTTTTTATAAATGCATCGGTGATTTTAACCGATTGCTCTCTTGTTACTCCTTTGAGAACAAACGGGGCGACAGCTATATAGAAATTTTCCGCATAAAGAGCGGCACATAAAACCGGAACCCAGAATAGACAGGTTACAGCTCTCATTACAATAGCCTCCTGAACTCCCCTTGAGGAGTCATAACAATACTATGTTCATATACAATTCATAACCGGGGTGGTACTTTCCATTACTTATGCATTATTATGGAATTATGCCCAGTTATTTTGTCCTGCGTTAAGAATATGCAGGATATTAAAAATAAAAGCATCAGAAGTATTTATAAGAAAAAAAATACATATTGCGATTGCCAAAAAGGATAAAAAAATTATTAATTAATTTTACCATACCAGCGTGCTTATTTCGTGCCCCGCTCAATTCGAAATTAAACGACGCCACACGGGCGTAAAGTTGACTTGAAGATAATTTTGCTTCATGATTTCGAGCCGTAGCGGCACCGATTTGTAATATAATGATTTCAAAAAAGATATAATTGTATACATGCCGCAAATCCGGGGATAATCTCACGAAACAGGTTATTTGTAATGCGTCCCTGCCTTCGAAATCAAATGCCATATTAGGTTAAGACAAGCAAAAAAAGTGCCAGTTATGGAATATCGCTGAATCTTTAAATCGTTACCTGAAACAGGCAGATTTCTTAAAACTGTTTCAGTCGTCATGCTGGCCTGCGGATCTGGAATAAAGGCGGTATAAAGAGCAGGTTGGAAATCAATTTTCGCATTTTCGCAAAAACATTTTCCTATGTTTGCAAAAATCTGAAGTGAATTTCCCGGAAAGCGCCAAATACCACACATAAACGCGAATGGTCCAATACAATTTGTATTCCCGTAAAAAGAGGGGCCCGGAGTCTTTAATCGTGCTCTATCAGTAACGTTTTCGCTTTTTCTCCGCTTTTGCCATGGCAGATGCTTCTGCGCGTTTCAGTTTTTGTGTGTCTTTGAATCTCTTTTTTTCCGCTCGCGCCATGGCAGCAGCCTCTTTTTCATTCAGGCCCGATGATTTCTGTGCGGGTGCCGGGGCGTGGGAATCCGGAGCCTGCGGAGGTTGGGGCAATGCGGCTGGTGTAAAACGGGATGTGTCCGTACCCGTTGTATCGGGTATCGTTATGGTTTCCGGTTTTTCAGCAGGCGCCTCTTCCTGCTTGTTTCTGGGAATTTCAGCCGGGGGAGCAGCAGCGTTGATTACCGGATTGTTTTCTTTGTTCAACGAAGCGGTATGTGTTGTCGTATCCATTGGATAGACTGCTTCTTGCTGCTCTTCAACAGCTCCATTGGTGAGGGAAAAGGTTTTCAGAGCCTTCTCCCGTTTTTTCTCAGTTACCGCAATAATTTTCTGTTGCTCCTGTTTGAACTTCTCCATTTCTCTTATTTTTTTTCTCTCTTTTCTGGGAAGCGAGCTGACGGAATCAGCAGTTAAATTTTGTTCTGCCTGCAGTGCGGGTTTTTGATTCAAACCCCTGTTTTTTACTTGTTCGATCAGGGACAAAACCACCCGGTCATTTGAAAGAATTTCATCGATACCTGGCGTTATGTTCGAAATCATGGCAAGCAAAAGCGCATAGGGAGTTTTAATCCCGGCATTGGAATAACTGTGTATGAATGTTTGTGCTTTAAGGTCAAATATTTTTATTAAGACCAGATTAACGGTGTCACTTTTTTCAAAATCGACCGATAGCAGGTATTGAACATCTAACTGGCGCGCAATAGCGAGGCAATAAGCCGTATCTTCAAGAAAAATAGTGCGCTCAAGAAGCGATCTGCTGAGCATGTGCTCCATTTCTGCCCACGCCATGAGTTTATACGATACAGTCTCGTTGTAGCTATTAATAAAATCACCTATAATCTCGGCTGACTCCTCTGCGCCCACACTTTTAATATATGGTACGGCGGCTATATAACAATTTTCCGCATAAAGAGAGAGGCATATAATCATGCCAAGAAAAAATGCGAAGATGCCTTTCATTTCACAGCCTCCTGTCCCACGACCACCAGAAAATGAGCAGATAATAAAAAAACGTTCAAAGCGTTAATACCATTGAACGCATAGTAAAATATTTTTTAGATGTATAACATGCAAAAAAATAAAAGAGAATCCTAATCTAAACTATAGAAAAAGGCTCCCGAAAGTTTTTTTATAGGGTGATTTTTCCCGGCCGGGATCTGTCGGAAAAGAGTGCTATGGCAGGATTATTTGAACCGCTGATTTAAAACCTGCTGCGCGGTATGCGCAGTCAGAGGATCGGTTTTCTTCCTGTTTGCTGCTTGTTTCAACAGGGGAATTGCCCTGCTGTCGCCAGTTTCACCAAGTCTGCGTACTGCTTTGATGCGAATTTCAGGGTTTTCTCCGTATTTGAGATCGAACATATAGACTTTAACCAGGTCGGCAGTTTTACCCAGCGATTGCATAATGCTGACTGAATTCCACCGCAGCCAGTAGTTTTTGCTTTCCAGCCACGAGCTTATTAAAAGCTCGTCCTGTGGCGTTACTATAACAACAGTAATATGTATCAGGGATTGAGGCGCCTCTTTATCCATCAGTTCCTGGCTCAAATCCGTCAGTATCTGGATATGTTCCTGGTCAAGAGCTTCCGACCCACCTGGTATATTTTTTGCCTGCACGAATGACTCGCGTGCTTTGCCATAATCACCGCTTTTAAGCGCAGCCCTGCCCAGCAGGATATAACCATGCGGCAGGTCTGGCGCCAGATCCCTGATTTTTTGCGCTGTCATCAAGGCCAGCTCAAGGTCATTTTTCTCAAGAAATTCCCTGCAACGGGCGATAAGCTGGTTTTTCGACCAGGGAATTCCCCGTTTTTCAAGCTCCTTTGCAGCGTCGAGTGACTGCTGAAGCGTTCCTTCACTGATACGACGCTGCAGATGGCGGTCGTTCATGTTTGAAATAATCGACAGGAGTACCGGTATATTGATGCCGGCAACGATAATCACAATGACGGAGATAATCATCTGACGTTTTGACAGGCGGTATTTGCCGGTTAATGATGTTATTTTTGCGATTACCCGTATCCGGATATCGGAAGCGGTCGACGCACTGCGCGCAACGCCCGGTTCCATGCCGACCGCCGAAGATGTTTGCGTTTTGCGAATAGCAGGGGAAGGCACGGATGATTTATGCATCAGAGCAGGTATTTTTTTTCGCAGGTATTCTATCAGAGATGCTGCGATACTGCCAAGGTCTGCCACTGTTTCGGACGCTGATTGATAGAGTTTATTCAGACGTGCGTAGCGCGCCCGGAGCCGGTGTTTTGTATGTTCGTGCAAAGCCCCGTTCACGATTGCCCGTGCTATTTTCTGGGTCATGCCGCCAAGCGCTTCGCGCGAGCCGGATGCCTGCGAACCCGCGAGTGACGGGTCTGCGATAAGCAGAGCGGTGAATTCCTGGGCAGAGGAGATCCTGTTTTGGGGATCAACCTTGATGCACCTGCCAACAACCGTGCTCACCGCCTGGGGCAGAGTATTGAAGAGGTTGTTCAGCGGCATGTAGGTTCCGTTCAGGGTGGCAAGAAAGGTGCTCTGTATTGTTTTTGCCAGAAACGGGTGTTTGCCTGCGATCATTTCATAAAAAACCACGCCCAGCGAAAACAGGTCGGTGCGTGGATCGAGCTCGGCGCCGTTGATCTGTTCAGGTGACATGTATCCCGGCGACCCGACCGTATCGCCATCCCTGGTCAGTGTTGTCCAGGGCGCTTTGGCAATACCGAAGTCGGACAGTTTTGCAATACCGGTGCTGCGCTCGATGATGATATTCGACGGTTTGATGTCGCGGTGAATAATCCCGTGACTGTGCGCGTGGTGCAGGGCGCCGGCAATGTCCAGCGCAATGGAGACCGCTTCGTTTACCGGCAGTTTTCCCGCAACCTTGAGCAGGTTGTCAAGCCGCTCACCCTCGACGAACTCGAATGCTATCCAGGGCACGCCCTGCTCCTCGCCGGTATCATACACCGCGACGATCGAAGGGTGGTTCAATTTTGCCGAGGCGCGCGCTTCGAGGGAAAAACGGTTCAAATACTCCTGGCGGACTTTGTCGTCAAGCAGCGTGTTCAACACAATGACTTTGACTGCCACGGTACGCTGCAACACCGGGTCCTGCGCGCAATACACCTTGCCCATGCCGCCCGAGCCGATACAACGGCTGGTAACATATCTGCCGAATTTCAGCGATTCCCGGCTGACACCATCACTGGCATTGGATGTGGTCACACCATGTCTCCTCTTGGTTATAATAACTATATCTGCATGGTAAGGAAATTGCAAGTAATTTTTGACAAAACAGAATAAGGAAAAATTGAACAATGTTATGGCTCAGTGCCGTCATTTTAATTATATTATTATTTACCCTATGGAGGGATAGGGCCGTCATAGCTATCGTTTTTGTTTTGTCATGTGCACACAAACAGGATCGCAGACTTTTTACCCATGACTGTTTGTGCGCGAAAGTAACGTTTAAATCCGTATACCCTGAAATTAAAACGCCATGCCGTCAATAAGAACGGGTGGCATATCACCGTGTCCTCAAAACAGACAAAGGAACCACTTTTATGGTATTTCTCAAGAGTGCCCCGTCGCAGGAAACGATAAAAAAGGGCCCATCACGGCCCCTATTCAAAGGTTGCGGCAAAGTGCTTGTCATGGACGACGAAGCCGTCATCCGCCTCCTGCTCAAGCGCGTTCTGACCAACCTCGGTTTTACCGTCGATCTGGCTGAAAACGGAGACGCAGCCCTCGCGCTCTACGACCAGTCAGTAACAACGAGCGGACACTATGCAGCAGTTATCCTCGATCTCTCGGTCCCCGGCGGTATGGGTGGCAAGGAGCTCGGCGAAGAGCTGCTCAAACGCGACCCAAACCTCAAAATTATTATAGCCAGTGGCTACTCCTTCGACCCGATCATAACCAATTTCCGCGACTACAAATTCTCCGGAGCGATAAAAAAGCCTTATAGCATCGATGAGATCAGATGGGTTTTGAGCGAGGTTATGAAGAACTGATGGGGGGAATTTCAGATTTCAGATTGTAGATTTCAGATTTTCGCGAGTAAAAGGAATCAACCTGTATTCGCCGGATGATCGTGAAATATGAATTGGTTTTGATGAACGTAACAAACTTGCAGCGCGATCAATATTCTTCCTTTACCTTTATAGAGGATTCCGAAAAAACATTTTCCGCGGAACGCATTCACCGTCGAAATTTTGTGTAATATCCTTCGCTTTATTCCAGATATCTTCCAACGCAGTCTCTTTCAGATTCCCCAGACAGATGGATTCACTCGGGCAGTCATACACGCGTCCGTCGATTTTTACAAACAGGCCAAGGCCTCTGATGGTGCAGGGTACTCCGCCGGCGTAGGGGTAGATCGCCGGGTGATCGATGCCGTAGTCGTTTTTATCGATTTTTGCAAGTTTTTTGAAAATAGCGTGCTGCTCCTCCCATGCTATAGACGTGGTGTGTCCGTTCTTTGTCCTTCCGGTAGGGAGGTAGTTTACAAAAAGTACGAAAATATTATGAGAGCGTGCATAGCGATGGATCTCTTCGATTTCCGCACTGTTTTCTTTGCAGATAATCGTATCAAACGCCAGCCGGGTTGGCGTCGGTTTAGTGAATCCCGCTTCGATCAACAACTCTATTGCGTTGTTCCTTTTTTCGGTGTAATCATAGTGCGGCGAATTGGATGCGGTATTGTTTCCCCGTAAAATTCTATTCTGATAATCGGCGTTTTTCAAGCTGTTAACCTTTACTACAACCGTTGCACCGGTTTCATACAGAGTGTCGACAAATTCTGCAGAGGTAAGTTTTACGGAAGCTTCAGTATATATAATAGGAGTGATGCCGCAAGACTTCATGGCTTTCAGCATATCCCAGAAACAGGGATCGATTGTCGGTTCTCCCGCACCGGTAAAATTGATGGATTTTGCGCCCAGATTCGCGGCTTCTTCAATGAGTGCAAGCCGTCTTTTTTTCGTTAGCTCGCCCTGCAGCCGTTTTTTCGGTTCCTTTAAATTAGTGCTGTTTTCGGTAAAACAGAAATCACAATTCCACGGGCACACATTACTGGCCAATTCAAATGCAGGGTTTAACATCCGGTGATTATCAATTGCATCAGCAATAGTTTTCGAAGAAAAATTCCAGCCGTGCATGGTAAATCCATGATCGGCCGGGAGGTCAAGGCAACGTGGAATCGGCATGTTATCTGTTCTCATTGGCAGTATAGATGTTCCATATATTTTGAGCCGTATATTCGCAGTCGTGCTCTTTTAATAGTTTATCCGCTTCTTCCAATTGTTTTTTGTTGACGGGTATATCATTATTAATAACCCAATAGTGGGTAACAGGGGCGAAGCTTTCAAATAAAGCATTACCCGGCAGATTATCCGTATCTATACGGGTAAATACATCATCGGAATATTTGTGGTCTGCAGCAACCCATTCCCAGGGTTCTTTCAGAATTTCTCCGAGCTCCGCTCTTTTCGTACAGGCCAGAAACATTCTTGAACCAAATCCTGAACCGATACAGGTTTGCTGATTTCTTTCGTATAAGACAATGTTGCTCTGTATCTGTTCTCTGCTGATACCGCTGTTTTTATCGTAATTTTTCAAAGCAGCTTCGAGCATCTCCCGATACACGCCTCTCACCTTGTTATTCAACATGTCCATATATGCCTTTGCATCGGTGGACATACAAGGAGAATTCTTGTCTCTGGCGGTGCGTATATCCCGCGTATAAAACGGCTGAAACAGAGCAAATTTAAGCCCGGACGCGATTGCTTTACCCGCGACTTCGGCGTATTCGGGGTGTTTGGCAAGGCGTGAAGCTCGTGGCCAGCCCCGGTATTCAACACAGAGAAGACTGTTGGGATTTGAGAGACGATTGAATAATTTTATCACCTCTTCAAGGCTGTGAATATCACTGAATGTATGCGATTCATTCAGGTTTTGATTGACTTCGGAAATAATCGATTCTGAAATACCATTCACCGCTGATTGGTCAATATTAAAATAATTAACTATACCAGAAGACCATTTTCTGGCCCGTTTTACGGTAAGCTTTGCGCCATTATTTATTCTTGAATATGGTTCTGCTCTTTCGTGGAGGATTTCAAGCAACTCTTTTTTTTTGATTTGATTTTTCGAAAAGGGAATATTGTATGTGCGCGTAAAAAGCTCAATAATATTGATAAGTATGTCGGTAAGGTTGATTTTATTGTCCTTCATGGGTATTAATATACTTCATTTAAGGAAAAATTCCAAGAAATGGACGTTTGTGGTAATTGATGATAAAAATGATAAAAAATAGCAATACAGCAATTTTATTGACAATATTGTATGTTATTAATTATATTAATGTCATAAATATCAAGTGATAGAAAAGATTTTATGAAGATATTCAATAATAGGGATAAAAGATTTTGAGGAAAAAAACATCAGATTTATTATTTATATATAAAAATAGACCTTTGAAAAATAATCCCTGTAACAGAATACAGGGAAAGTGTAACTCACCACATCACCTTTAAAGGAGGGCCTTGTATGAAGCCTTATTTTTCCTTTTTTGTACTTGTTATGTTCACAGGCATTGCTTTTGCACAGGATGCTGTAAAACCCGAAAGCGGTTCGCCCGCAAAGGCTGAAACCGTTACAAACAAAGTTACCGGCCAAATAGTCTCCATTGACGCTGCCAATGCAATACTTTGTGTAAGATACGTGAAAACAGATACACTTGTTGCTACAATAAGCATAAATGCAGAAACACAGATTAAAAAGGGTTTTAGAAAAGTTGAGTTATCAAAGTTAAAAGCGGGTGATAAGGTAACCGTTTCAAACGAAATTGTAGATGGTAAAAATGTCGCAAAAACGGTTACCATTCAAACCTCACGAAGAGGAGGCGGAGGCGCGCATGGAGGAGGCGGAGCAAACCCAGGCGCCGGTGTTTGTTGGTAATAATGAGCGAGTAGCGCATAACCCCTTTAAAACAGATTAATTACCGTATCTTCTACGAATGGCTATCTGTATATTTACACAGATGGCCTTTTATTATTTCCTTTGTTTCAGATTCACGTGCATATTATTTTCCAATATAAAAAATCCTAAATCTCAAATCCAAAATTCTTCCTAATGCTCGACATAAAACTCTACAAACCCGGCCGTTTCGAGTATCTGATGGAAAAGCCCTTTGCAAAGGAGCTGTGGGAGTATCTTTGTGCTGAAGAACGGCTGAACCTCATGCTGTCTGCTACCGTGCAAGGCAAACCGGCTTTATGCCTGTTTTTGAATGACATTGAATCACGTTTTAAAGAACACCTGAGTTCCCCGGACCATCCGGAGGAAGAGATATGCACTTTCGCAAATAACATGATAAAGCAGATTATGGAGATGCGAGGGTATGAGCTTGTTGCGTGTGGATTATGTTATGGCATGTATTTTAAGAGTTCGGGGATGTACCGAAGAATAAATGAGTAATGATACTGATATTGAATTGATGATTCATGATGGAAAAAAGAGGCACGAAGCGTGAAGTGAAGAAATTTAAAAAATGACAACTCGATTACACGCTATGTCTACGACGTTCGAGGAAGAGACAGCGTCGTAATCAATCCTGATGAAACCTTTATTGAGAGCAGATACGACTCACAGAACAACAGAACGCATCAGATAACCCCTTGGGGAACAACGCGTTACACGTATGACGACCTTAACCGCATGGACAGCGTTATCGCTCCGGATGCGGGAGTAACCCAATACTTCTATAATGCCGTAGGAAACCGCGATTCGCTTGCCAATCCAAACGGAACAAGTACTGGTTACCGATACGATAATCTCAATCGTTTGGTAAAGGTAACCAATTACGGGCTTTCAAGCACAGTTATTTCAAGCTATGAATACCCCCTGAATGATGCAGGCATTAGAACTGCGGTTGAAGAGAACGATGGCAGCCGTGTGGATTATGATTATGACGATCTGTACCGGCTGACCGGAGAAACGCGCACCGGCGGTTCGACAGGCTCACCGCCCGGTTACTCGATAACCTACACCTACGATAATGCTGGAAACAGACTCGCATTGTTGGAGATAAAATATAAATTACCTAGTCGTGCAGGTGAAGTACTAAATAGGTTAACATCTCAAATTAAAACATACGAGACAGCTGCGCAACAATTTGCAGCTCAACAAGCTGGGGTAACTGCTCGTGTTATAGTATTTACTTTTAAAGAGCCAACAATGAAAGAACTTGAGTTAATACTCAATAAATTAGGGCCATCTGCAAATGCCATACAATTTGGGCATGGATTAATTGGCGTTGCGCAATGGTTTAGATTCTTTTTCCAAGTTGGACAAGGAGGATAATAGTAAATGGATAAGAAATTAAACAGAATAATCGATAAAATATTGATTGAATCAATGCAAAAGAGCTTGCCGGATTTTAAATATATAAAAATTAAGCATCCAATCTTATTTTCTTATGAAAGAGTATTCAGATGGATACCTAAAGAACCAATCCAAATTTTTATAATTTATTTGCCATCTCATAAAGGCCAAAATCGTTTTACTTTTGAATTAGGGTGGTCTAAAAAAGGTAGATTTCCAGAAATAAATATGAAACCAAGTATTTCTTTATTAACTGGGAAAGATAGCGAATTCCAATATGAAGAGTTTATAAATAGATTAGGGTCGCTTTTTAATAGCAATGATTGCTGGTGGTCTCTTGAGAAATCAAAAACTGAAGAAGATGTTTCAGTTGTGTTGTCCAATGCTATTGATCAATTAATCCAATTTGGTGTTCCATATTTAAAACGAATGGTAAAATTTACAGAAGATAAATTAGAAAAAATTAATTAGTCCGTCACGTTTCCCCAATCACCGCAGGGTGCAATGCGGTTGAGTGTGCAAAGCGGGCTTACCGCACAGCACCCGGTGCTTATCAATTATTGTCCATGCTGAAAATTATTATATCACCCCATCCCCTCAAGGGCAAAAATTCATCCGAAAAAATCCAACAAACCGGACAGTATTCCTTTTAACCAGGAGAAAAATTGCCGTCTTTCCGGGCTTACGCCTTCTCCGTCCTGAATTCCCTCCCGTTGCTTTTGCAGATTAGCTGCGCCACCTGCCTGCTCATCGCCATAACCGCGGGGATGCCCCCTGCTGGTGAGAGCCACTGGCCGGTAAGGTAGAAATTTTTTACCAGGGGCAGTTTTTTCTTTTGCAGGCGGCCTATGGCACTGGGTGTGGGTTCCCAGCCCTGATGAGCGCCTTTCCACAGGTTGGTGTAGCGGGTGAAGGTTGCGGGGGTTGCAACATCAACGACCTCGATATTCTCTTTGATATGGCCGAAACGCTGTTCCAGAGAGTCGATGACCGTGTCTGCGACGCGCTTTTTTTCCGCCTTGTATCTGGTTATATCGGCGTCGCGGAGGTTCTGCCAGAAGTCGCTTTCGTGGTTGCGCAGTTGCACGATAACTGCTGTGCAGCCGGTCGGGGAGAAAGACGGATCAAAGCTGCAGATGCGTACCATCATGTGTTTTGCCGTATGGTTGCCGAATTTCAGGTCCTG
>Ga0105099_10001435_pt1 | contig 14970 bp, 14 predicted proteins | sample PPLLak3cmMay2015_2_FD_79138 | JGI IMG/M metagenome (GOLD analysis project Ga0105099, IMG submission 79138) | Freshwater sediment microbial communities from Prairie Pothole Lake near Jamestown, North Dakota, USA - PPLs Lake P8 Core (1) Depth... | ecosystem: Environmental > Aquatic > Freshwater >... | reverse complement strand
GTGCCTTATCTATATATACTTCTCCATGCCATACAAACATTTGTGTCACCTCGTTGTTTAAGGGTTTTTTGGTCAAGACCCCTAATAGCAAAGGGGTGACACATGTCTTTGGGTTACACAAAAAATTGTTTTTTTGACATCCAAAAGTTTATATACTTTTTGATATATAATATTTCTTGAAAATTATAAAAAAGGATATGATTAAAATGAAAGGAAAAAATTTAGTGGCCATTTTGATGGCAGTAATGATGCTGTCAACAACAGTTTGCGTAATTTCTGCGAATGCAACAATAGATGAAGGATTACAACAACCAAAAGCAATCCCGCCAAGAATTAATAAAGGAAAAATTACTGTGTCCGTACTAAGCTCTAAAGGCGGTGCTATCCTAGGCGCAACAGTTATAGTCCATGGTGTTTATTTTCGTACTTGGGTTAAAACTACAGGCCTTAACGGTGATGCTGTTTTTGATAAGCTACCTATTGGCGTTATTCCAATTGGATATTCTGTAACGGCTAGCAAACCAGGATATATTGCAAATAATGGAAAGTGGTGGAATTCAAAATTAAGTATATCTTCGCCAACTGATCACGTTACTATTAAACTTACTCCAATAATTTTAGATGGCGAAAGTGAAGGATCTGCAAGTACAACAAGCAGTTTAGTAAACATAATAGAACCGACGACTAGACAATTAATTGGCCACTCAAACTTACTAGCACAGTTAGCCCCTATACATAACTAAGTCATCTCTTCATATACAAACAAGCAGATCAAGTCAAACAACATGCCTAGTATCTACTGCCAAATAAAAAAAATCAACACATTTTTTTTATTTTTTTAATATATCACTAACACAAAGAAGAGGAATAAAACTTACATCTATATCTTTAAGTTTTTCTTTGGTTCCACTTTCTCTGTCTACAACAACAATTACTTTGTCAACTATTGCGTTATTCTCACGCAGTATATTAACTGATTTTACAACAGAACCACCACTAGTTGTGACATCTTCAACAATTAATACTTTTTTACCTTTAACATCTCCACCCTCAATTTGTTTACCTGTTCCATGTTCTCTTTTTTCTTTACGAATTATGACATATGGTATTTTAGTTTCTAGTGATAATGCTACCACAAGTGGTACAGCACCTAGTTCCATACCTGCAATTACATCATATCCTTCTGCATATTCTTTCATAGCTTTTGCAATTTTTTTTAAAATATGAGGGTTTGTACTTGCTTTTTTAATATCTATATAGTAGTCACTAGTGGCACCAGATGTTAAAACAAATCTACCAAACTGAATTGCGCCGCATTCTTTTAGGAGTTTTATTAGCTCGGTTTTGTTCATAAAAAAAGGTAATAAAAGCTAAGCTTTATATTTTTACATAGAAAAAATAAAAAAATGAGTTTAAAATTTTTATTGAATGCTTTTAATATCTATTTTATCATTTACAATTGACCATTGGCCATCTGCTTGAACATGAGCTAGTGTTCGTCCCTCACAAAGTTTTGTAGCACCATATGAATCAATATAAAAGTTTTGGTATACAGTCATCGATAATGTAATTTTTTTGAATAATTTATTGCTTTCAAATAGCAATATTTCTACTTTATAGCTACTACCTGAAAATTTTACAGGGATATTAAGCTCTTTTGTTGAATTTGCATCAATTACTCCAAATTCAACTGTATTTTTAAAAACTGCCAGATTTGTACTTTGTTCGCTTACATAGGCAGTTGCTTTTATTTCGCCTGATTCTTTTTCCCAGATATTTGTCATAAATAGATCACAAGATACATTAACAGATTCATTTGTTTCCCCTGTTTTTAATAAAAATGATGCATCAATAGATAAATGATCTATCGGGTAGGATGGCTTAGGTTGAATAATTGGTTCAGGTTTTTCAAATAAGCCCATAGAATAAACTCCAACAGTACCTACTACCATTATCATCATTATTCCAAGGAGAACACCAGCTTTTTTTGCTTTTCCGCTTAATTTCATATTTTTTTCACCAAAATAGTTTTTATCTTGCTTTGTATATAAATGCTGAGAAAACGTTCGGAAAAAACCGAACAAAAAAACCCATTTTTCTTCTGATTTTATATTTTTTTATATTTGTTAAAATAAAAAAAGAAAAAAAAGATTACGAGGAGAATTCTTTTTTAGAGATACATGTAAAAACAGTACTTATGGTCCCCATGATTAAAATCGGCAGACCAAGCACTATGAAAGCAGCAGGACCTAATACTGCAGATAGGGTTGCTGCAGTAAAGAGAACTCCTATACCAACTAGCGAAAGGCTAAACATTTTTCTTGTATATATAGATACACCACTTATAATTCCAAATATAAACCCAAATAAACCAAATATACCTGCAATTAATTTTTCTGGATGATAATTATTGTAACTATAGCCACGGTAGCTTTCATAACTCTGTTCCCAAGAAAATCCTATACCAAATATCCCAATATAGATACAAAATAAAACAGAGATGAACACTAGGATACCTGCAGCTTTCAGCAACTTACTTTTTTTATAGTCTATTAATTCGTTTGTTTTTACTATAGACATATGTTTTTCTTCTATTTCTTCTAATTTTGTTCCACATTCATGACAATATTTCATAGCAATCACAAAGAGTATATTTTATATTGGAGAATATATAAAAGGTTAGAAAACGTTCGGAAAAAACCGAACAAAAGCAAACACTATATAAATAAATTAAGAATAAACATAATAGTAGTATGCCTAAACTAACGCTTGATATGAATACGTTCAAAGCACTTGCCTCTGATACAAGGCTGGATATCTTACGTGCTCTTGACGGTAAAAAACTAAATTTAAACGATATTTGTAAAGAAACAAAACTTAACAAAGCAACTCTTCATGAGCATCTGACAAAACTTAATGAAGCAGGTCTTATTAAAAAGAATGAAAGAGAAGGACATAAATGGGTTTATTATAAACTAACTTGGAAAGGAGAAGGCCTTCTTCACCCGGAAAATACTAGAATTGTTGTAATGTTTAGTACTACATTTATTTCTTTATTAATCGCAGTTATTCTTATAGTGAATTTTTTACAGCCTATACCAGTAGGAATCGCTGAAACAATGGGTGATACAACATATCTTTATGAAATAAAAACTGAAGGTATTCCCCTGCTTGAAAGAAGTTATAATTTTAACTATATTGGCGAGATTGATGCAAAAGAAAAAACTGTCGGAAATATAACAATAGAACTTCAGCAAAATGCTAATATTAAAAATAGTATAGGAGACAATTACGCAGATAAAGATATAGAGTGGCGTCATGCGACGAGTCCAAATTCCATCGCAACCGCATCATTTGATGGTTATGATGCCGATGCTGGTGTCTTATGTGATAATTATGGCAAGGGATCTGATGCTTCAATTCCTGGCGCTAATATCGAAACCTTTAAACTTAGTTTTACTTCTGAACCTATCAAGGCTGACCAGCAAATTTTGCTTCCAAATGTTGATTTATATCAAGATTCTGGTTCAAATGATAAAGTTTTTTTTACAGGTGCTACATTTCATATAGTTACTCCATATAATAAGTTATATCCAACTAGCCCATTTTATAAAGTTTTTAACATAAATAATTTATTTAAAAATATAAAATTTGACGATACAATAGATTACAAAGAAATAAATGAACCTCCTGAAGGAGTTGGATTGGATGACAACGAAACAAATGCAACTTTAGATGATGATTTTTTGAGATTTGAAGGAGAAGAAACGTCTTTAACAGGTTATTACCCAGCGGTTCCGACGATAATAGCAACTGTACAAGATCCAACCTTATTATATTTCGCGGTTGCCTGCCTAACGTTTTTTGGTGCATTATTTACATTATCCACCTGGAGACTATGGATAAACAGAAAACCTAAACTCTAAAACAAAACCCCCAAACTGATAAATAAAAAATCAGATTTTAGTTAATGTAAACTATCTCTTAATTTATTAATTTCCTCATTTTCTTCAAAGAAATCAAATAATGTCTTTTGCATCCAGCATCACCTCAAAAAATATGTATGAAAAAACATAGTTATATTTCTTTCGATGGATAATCGCGTAGACGTTATTTCATTGTTTCAAGATCTATTGCATTATAAGTACATACTTCATGACAGCAATAACATTTTATGCATTTTGAGTAATTTACTTCTGCTTTTTTATCAATTATTTTTATTGCTTTTCTAGGACACATCTCTTCGCACTCACCGCAACCAACACATTTTTCATTTGGATGCGGAAAACGATCAGGAGTTTTTTCTCCAGTGAGTAAATAATTTGCAGTAGACGGAAGTAAAAAACCCTTATGCTCAACATCTTTTGCAGAAAACAAAGGATATTCTATTTGTAAAGGCCATAGATTTCTTATTTTTGCTTCTCTGAGAGTTGGTATCCCAATTGGTTCTATATTAAGCATTTTGCATACTGAAAGATCTATTGCTACAGCATTTTCTGATGCAAGCATTACCCCCAAATCAACAGGTGTTCCACCCATCGGTCCATCTCCTTGCATACCACGTATACCATCCATAATTATTAGATGCGGTTTTGCTACCAAAAGTACATCAATTAACATTTCAGCAAAGTCTTTTCTTTTGAAAAACATAGAATGATACTTAACCTTAGTCAAACCAGGCACTGCACCAAACATAATTTTTGTTGCAAGGCTCATCATCATAAATGAATGCGTTTTAATTTTAGGTAGAGCTATTATTTTATCTGCTTTGAGAACAAAATTACATACAGGAATTTTTTGTAATTTTTTACCATTTGGAAAAACAATTTTTTTAGAACTAGTATCATAATTTAATTCAATTCCTAAGTCTTTTGAAAGTTTTAGTAAACCTGATTTTTCATAAACTTTATTTAATCTTCTTTTTGTAAACTGACCAGAAGGCGAATCCCCAATGTAAGGTATACCTCCTGCTTTTAAAACAGATTTTGCCACAGCACCTACAACAACAGGATTTGTAACAACACATTTTTTGGGCTCAGTTGCATTTAATAAATTAGTTTTTAATAAAACATGTTCACCTTTATTTAAATGGTTTTTAAAACCACCAAGTGGCATTAAAAGTGATTCGATATCTAAATCTTCATAAGTAGATTTTTGAATACTTACTTTAGCTGTATTAGACTGCAAAAACTGATTCATCATTACAAAAATATGATTTACTGATATAAGTATTGTTAAATTTTATTTAGTTTCATACAAAGAATCTATGTTAAAAAATAAAGGAGAAAAAAGATTACTTTAACCTATTACAAGGCTAGGATCACCAAATAATTGCCATTGTTGAACCATTTTTGTATCCATTTCATCATTGTTTCCCAAAAATACATGCAAATAATTAGTTATAGCTTCTTGATGTAATTGCCCTAATATATTTACATTGTCATCTGAATAAAGTTTGAAAAACTTTAGTTCAAGCCATCCATCATATACTTCCAGATAATCATTTACATTATTATAATCTGAATCATCCATGGCATGCGTCCCAAGTCCTGTATTTGCAATAGTTGCAATACTCCCACCATTTTTTTGTCTGGTTAACTGCCAAGCCCAACAACATGTTGCCTTATTAGCAAAGAGTGTTACATCAAATTTTCCGTTAAAACACCCACCAACAACTGTTACTGGTAGTTTGTCTTTATTTCTTAGAGCCTTCATATTATAATTTCTATAAAACGAAGTAAGAATCAACGAACTTGGTAACCATTTGGCAAGTGACGGTGCCCAACCTGTTGCATCTGGCGGGTAATGTATACCCCATGCTGCAGCGCCTCCATGCCCGCAGAAATAAGCAAAACCTGCACCATTATTTATGGCTTTGTTAATATCTTTGACCAGCATTTTACTTTCTTGAGTAGCATATATTTCAACTGGTGTAAAATCAGACATTATATCTTTTGCTTTATCCATTATTAGCACTCCCTCAACTACATTATTTTTATCTGCCCAGTGATCACCAGATACAAGTATCATATTATCAAACCAATCACCTTTTTCGTTTGTTTCATAGGTTATGATTTTATCTACAATTGTTTTTACCTGAATTTTGTTTCTGCAAGGAAGTCTACCAAGCTGTACATCAGGATATAAGTCCATTTCATCTATGCCTTTTCCATCGTATTCTGCAAAAACACCATCATCATCAGAATCCCAACTGGAAAAGTTGCCTTTGCTATCATATATATCTGCAAAATATAAATCACTTAAGAAAGCAGGTTCAATGCTTTCTTGAGTTCCTTTGCGTATTATAACATGACTGTATCTTGCAGGTACGGTCCACTTGGATGATTGGCCATCTTTGCCTCCAACTAATAAAACTGATTTTATTCCAAAGTCCTCAATTGAGCTTTTAATATAATATTTTATTTTTTCTGCTTCATCTCTCCCTTGAGATTTTTCATATATTTCTTCAACAGTTGTTAAAAGAGTTTTTGTGTTTTGTTTTTCTTTATGCTCAATGAGCGATTGAAGATTTTTAGAATATTCATCTGGTGAAATAATTAGCAAATCAAATTCGTTATTGCCCGCTAAAAGAGGTGTTGATGGTTCTTTATAAAAGATTTTAATTTCAACTTTATTTATGAAATTAAGTTTATTTTCTGAGGGTATATATGTAACAGGGTTTACCCTTATATTCAGAAAAGTTTTATGTTCGTTTTCTGAAAGACCCCCTCCGGTATGATAAGTTACAAAGTCAGATGGATACATTTCATTACTTTGATAGATAGTTTTATCGTCTTCAGTTAAAGTTGAACATGAAGCATATGATACTTTTTTTGAAATATTGATAGTTTCTGGTTCTGAGCACGTATAATCTAAATTTATAATTTCTGTTCCAAAAGGAAATTCTATTGTGGTAAGATTAACAGGTAATACCGGTCGTCCGTCACCCATACTCTGAAGATCTGTTTCAGTTACTCTAACAACTGTAAACTCATCTTTTTCTTCAATTAAAGGCTCTGAAAAATTATATGTTTTGACTATTGCGCTTACGCCTTCAGGCAAAAATAGTTTTTCATCTTCTTCAGTTTCTTCATGATTTTGTTTGTCTTTTAAAAATAGTGCTACTGCAAAAGCCGATACTAAAACTATTGCCACAATTAAAAAAGCTATAATTTTTTTAATATTTTTCATCTTTCTCACTTATCCAAATTAATTTTATTCATTTTTTTTATTATTATTTTGTTAATTACTATATATAAAATAATATACTTATTGGTTATTAAATATTGCGCTTTATATAAAGAGCCTCTTCTCAGATAAAAAATGAACCTCTTTCATAAAAAACTTAGATAAAAATAGGTGATTTGAAGGAAAATCTAAAAAGAGATACCACCTCTTCAAAAAAACGACCACCTAAATTCACATCATTTGTTGGTATGTATGGGCTCGCTGAGATTTGAACTCAGGTCTATACCACCCCAAGGTACAAGGATGGCCAAGCTACCCTACGAGCCCAAAGTAAACTGAGAAACGCAATATAATTTTATATACAAAAACTTATTCTAATAAAAATCAGTTGTTTTGTTATTTTCTTTTTTTAAAAAATACTATCATACTCAGGAAAACAAAAACAAGTATTATTTCAACACCCGAAGTAATATTTGATAAATCAGAGTTACGCTCAACTGAAGATAGTATCACACAATCACTTGATGTGTAATCAACCCATGTTTGATTTACAATATTTACACTTACAACAGTAAAATAAAACGATTGAGTTTCTTCTCCAAAAAATTCAAAATCAATATTCAAAGGAACATTACCATTTGTAAAATCACTATACGGCGTAACACGCAACTTCCAAATCACAGTATGTTCATCACATGCTTCAGGTGCCCAAAAAGTGATATCGCCTACAGCACTTAAATCAAAATCATAAAGTTGTGCATTATCTGGTAAATTACCTGGTTTTTCTAGCAACTCAAAATCATATGGTGGACCATAGCAAGACATATGATAACTTAGGGATTTTAAATCTGTTTTTGCTTTAATCCATACTTTGACGTAGAATTGTTCACTCAACTTAAGACTGGTAAAAGCTGTTGCATTTTCCCAATTTACAGAATCTTTACTAAACCATACATCACACATTCCCAAACTGTTTTTAGCAGGCTTGTTTGCAAGAACTATTGGTGAAAAAACAAATAAAAAAATTATTAAAAACAAAAAAATATTTTTTTTCAACTCCAACCATCCTCCTCAGAATAATCCCCCCAATCTCCAACCATGAAACCCCAAGATGGCACAACTGAAAAAGAAACTGTTGTAAACCCATATTTTAAACGAGTGTTTCTACCTACTTTTGTTGTGTTTTCAAGATTGTATACATCTTGTTCTTTTCTAGTATATATCTGCGGATCATGACCAAAAATAGGATTAAAAATTGTTTCATCGCTACTGTCAATAACCTTGAATTCAGCATATTCGCCTTTAACATCGATAACCCATACGTTAAGTGTTATAATCCATGGTGTAACAGGCGTAGGTGGTAGAATCGGCAGTCCCGTAGGACCCAAGGTGCAAATATTTCTAAGGCCCATTGTTTGAATTGTTTTACCTTCAAACTCTGTTTGCTCAAAAGGTGTTAAATAATCAGGATGCTGATCAACTGCAAGTTTAACAGTTTCATCCCATTCAAATTCCTCGTTTTTATATCGTGACAGGTTCATATCAAAACCAAATGGAATAAAAAATTGGTTTTGCAGAAAACTCATACCATCACCTGACAAGGTATCTTTTATATCTGATGCACTAAAACCTTGACTTGAAACCTGTTCTGTAATGATTTTGTCGATTTGATTGTTTATTGCGTTTTCAACTTCCAAGAAAACATTTTCAAGGTCCTGTCTTACTTTGTATACATACCACTCTCTTGCATAGTATACTGCTTTGTTACCTGTACTTTTAAACAAACTAGTATCAACATATTTTTGTTTATTTAGTAATCCATCTATTTTGTCGTCATATTTTTCAAGTAAATCAATTTTTATAAGTTCTAAAAGCTCAAAGATATTTGGATAATTTGTTGAATTAAGAGAAGGATCTTGTTTGATTTTTGAAATTTCAGCATATATCTCCTCTAAAGCAGCCCATGCATCATTTTCAACCCATTTAGGTATCATTCCATTGATTTTTTCATTATAGTATACACTTGAACCCATCTGTAAAAGATCAACATAATTTGGAAAATAAAAAGAAGAAAGGTAAGTATCAAGTGTATCCTTAAGATTTATATCATTATAAACTGTGTTTTCATAAAAAATATCAAGGATGTCATTTTCTGAACCTTCATATTGCGAATAAGTGCTAAGTATTACACGTAATGTAACATCTTTTTCTGTTTTTGTATCAACCGCAGTATATTCATACCATGTATCATTAATTTTTTTACTCCATGTATGGTGCCTTTCAAAGACAAGATTATATACTTCACCATATAATGTAGATCCTGGTGTAACAAATCCTTTAGCCGGCTTATCAAAAGTATGAGTAAGTGTCATAGAAGTTAGAGACCAATCAGATGTACCATTGTCAATATTATATCCATAATGATCACCTATATCTACAACTGGAGCAAAAGGATGATTTACAACTGTTTTAATCTGAGCAGTATAAATTTCTTTGGATATTTCATTTATTTTATTTACAGTTGATTGATTTATTTTTGTTTTTCCTTTAATTACTCTTTCAAATACATAACCATTACCTTCATAATCTTTTATAATTTGGTTAATACCTTCTTTTGTAAAAGGCGTAAAAATTTCTTTAGTGATAGTTTTACCAGCATCATCTTTGAAAATAATATATGAGCTTTCCCAGTCATATAACGATCTTTGAGCAATTTCAGAGAGATTTATTTCAGGGCAATCCTTTGTATCCTTGGTATTATTGACAGAAGCATTACTAGCGTCTTCATTTGAAAAATCAGATGCAGCTATCTCAAAACCCGAAGGATTTGATAAATCAGTATTTACTATATTTGTTAAATCAGAATCTTTGTTTTTCAATGTTTTATATGTATTATTTGCAAGTTGGACAAGACCCATCGGATCTACACTTCCGAAAGTAAAACTCTGCTCAAATAAAAGACCTGCATTTACAATAAGTGCAAGATGCTTGTTATCAACAACGTTTTGCGGGTCACCACCCCCATAGTGTTGATAACCTCTTATAAGAGTATATAAATTTGCAATAATTGTTGTAAAACTCCATAGTTCATTTATACCATTAATTGTTTTATTATAGTCTACATCAACAAGGTTTTTAAGAAGTAAAAAACGCGAAGTCAAAATACATGAAACATCAATCTTTCTATTTGTTATAAACTGGCTAGGTTTACCGGCCTGAATTTTTCTTAACTCGACTTCAATTGGCATTAATAAAGTATAATAACTTGGATGAGACACCTCACCAGGGGGAGCAATAAAAGGAATACTCATAGGTCTTTTAAGTTTCATTTCAAGTTCTTCAAAAGAAATCAAATCCCATGAATAAATAGGATATTTTTCCCCAGAAGGAATTACTATATTTACTGCATATTTGCCATCGTTAAAGATATCATAAAGATAATTACCAGTAAGATAAACATTCATTTCATCCATTATTATTTCACGAACAAGGTTTTTGTTTACATCTTTTTTATTATCCCCATAAATTGTAGACTCTGCTTCAAAAACAGGTGTTTCACCGATTTTTTTCAAACCTTTAAGACCTGCAATGTTTAAAGCAGTAGACAGATCTGCTTCGGCTAGACGAAGAAGATTATCTAATTCATTAAAATCAACAGTATCTGCAAGTTCAAAGGTTTTCTCAGTTTCAAGTTTTGCAACATAAACAGTTGTTATACTACTACCAAGTATTAAAAAAACACCTATAATTGAAAAAGGGACACGCGCATAATTATTTCTGATAAAACCTTTAAATTTTTTCATACTCTAACCTCCCAGACCATAAGTCTTACTTCGGCTTTGTTTAGGGAAATCTGGTCAAAAAGCCAGGTTGATATAAAATCATAAATATCTACAATGTCAACATCTGATAAAACAAAATCAATAAAGTTTTGAATATATGTTGGAAAAACATTTTCAACTAAATTTAATACTTCTTCTTTTATCGTTTCTTCTAAAAAATTTAAACCTTCATCAATAGATGCAAATGAACTACCAATAAAATCTGATAACTGTTGATTTATAGCTTCAATAATAACATTAAAAATTGGGTTGCTGCTACCTTTCATGTCACCAAAAAAACTATCAACAGACCCAAGCGCCTCACCCATAAAACCGTTTATTAAATCATCAGTAAAACCATTTATAACAGAGCTTATACTACTAAAACCATAATCTACTGCAACATCAACAATACCTGGAAATAGCAGACTGTTATCTGAATCAGTTATACCATCAACTAAAAAACCTTGGACGAGCTTGGTTAAGTTCTCATTTGCCGCTTTTGTAGCATTGCTTTTATTATCAAAAGGCGCAATACCTGTATTGTAACTGTTAACAACTGTGGTTATGTTTCCAACATAAGGAGTTTTTTTAAGTATTTCTTCTTCAACCCAGTACCTAGTAAAAGTAAAATTTGTTCCATTAAAATTAAAAGTTGGTTTAAAAGGTAGTATAATAAAACTTTTTGAAACATAACAATTTGTATCAGGTGGAGCCTCACCTATCTGAAGTTCTCCACCAAATTTTACACCTTTTATTGGATGCCAAATTGCTGTAAAATTAAATTTGTATTTATCAGAAAGATAAACTTTGAAAAAATCCTGTGTTTCTTCTTTAAGTTGTCTATCAAAATCTCCTGTAAATATATTAAATCTATTTGTTCCAAAGATTGAAACAGGTAGTCTTATTTGACACGCGAGGTTTTCTGCGACAAGATTTGCATGGGTTTTATGAAGTTGCTCTCTTCCAAGAAGCCAACTGGTAATCGATTTGTATAATCCACTTGAGGAGTTATCGATACCTATACTTCCTGCAACATCATCTATTAGATCACCTGCTACACTGTAACTAAAGTTATCTACTCGCGAAACAAGATAAGTGTTTAATGCTTCATCTGCAACATGTTCACGATGTTTGTCAATTGAACCTTTTATTGCTATATCACTTTGGAGCGCTGGTAATAGTACAACTCCTGAGAGCGATACCAGCACTATAAAAAAAACAGCATCATACATCACTGCTAAAGCACTTGTATTTTTTAAAAAAAATCTTTGTTTCAAAAGTTTTTCACACTCCAGAGTATTACTGTTAATTTACCGGGTTTGGTTTGAGCCTCATTTAGATAAACACCTATTTCTTTTGAGACGGCTATTCGATTATAAACATCATCAGACAAATTCTCTGGAAAATCTATGTATTTATCATCCCATTCGATTCTTATTATAAATTCTATACCTGATTTTTTATATTCTTCTTTTAAAGTGTGTAACATGTCTTTGCTTTCGTGATTGTTTAAAAGAGGTATGCTTACGATTCCGCCTTCTTTTATAAAAGAACAATCAGGGTTTGTGATTTTTGTCGCAATGAAATCTGCAGTTGTATATTTTTCAATTGTATCTATCCTTGTTTCATATGCATTATATGTATTTGTAATTAATAGCAAAAAAAGTGTAAATCCTACCATTACTATTGATAGAGCAGGTAGTGTTGTAAACTCTTCAGAAATTGCTTTTTCATCTTTTATGAATTTTCTCAGAGTTTTATTTTTCATGTAACTTTTCCTTTTGTTCAAAACGATACTTTTTTATTTTAAATATATAATAAAATCTGTAATTTTGATATATAATAGATGTGTTATTTTTATAACATATAATTTATGAAAATAGTATCTGAAAAACAAAAGACTATGTTTTTTACAATAGATTATATTTTTAGCGAAATTAAAACAAAATAGTCGCTATCTGGTACAATACAAACAAATTAGCAGCATATATAATATTATTTTTCTAAATTTATTAAAATTATAACATAATATTCATATACTTTTGCAACGCAAAAAGCATATATTAAAAATTATCAAAATAAAAAACCTATTTTAAAAAAAGGAGAAAAAAAGAATATGAAAATAAGAAATATTAAAACAAATGAAAAGGCGCAGGTATTAGACCTACCAATGTATCTTATAATAATAATGATTGTAGCAGTAGCAATAATAGCAGCAGTACTCATGATGATGCCACAAGGAACAAAAATGATGGATGCACAAGTAACCTCGGGCTCAGTAGCAAAAGGTAGCGGAGATATAGGCGACATAACTATCACTTCTTTTACAGTAACAACAAAAGTAACAACAGATGATGATAGAAGAGATCCAATTGAAGGAGCAGTAGTTAGACTATCAGGCGCACATGGCATAGGTGAATCAGACCCAACAGGTACAGATGGTATAGCAACTATATCTTTGACTGGTTGTATGCTTGATTCAGGTGTCAATGAAGCATATATAAAAATGACTGTAAAAGCCGCAGGTTATGAAGATTTTGAAGACCCTGAAGCAGTAATAGTCTACAGAGGATAAAATAAATCCAATTTATTCAATAATGCGCAGAATGCCAAACGTTTTTCTCTGCGCAAATTGTTATTTTGGAGGAGGTTTTAAAAAAGATGTTAGTTAGTAAAAAAAAGGATAAAAACAATAACAAAAAGAAAAACGAATCAAGAATAATTGAAGATAACATACAATCTATGAGGAGCTGGGTTAGAAAAATAGAGCAAACAACAAGTAGCATCGGCTCAAGACTAACTGCTGTTGAAAAAAGAATTTCGACACAAAAAATAGATACAGCTAAACATTCAATATCTGGTGTAACAATAATAGAAGGACCGATTGAAAAAGTTATATCTGAGCTAAAAGAAAATGGTAAATCAAATGAAAATCTCAAATATGTATTTGATGTAGTTGACAGCAAACTTTCTATGCTACAAGATGAACTTGAATCACAACAAGCAGAACTAAAAATTGCTGAAGATCAAATCCAGGAAATAACTAAATCGATTAATACAATTGATGAAAACCTCAAAAAAGCACGTGACCTGGAAATAAAATTCTTAACTGATTTCAGAGAACGCATAGAAAAAATTGAGCATACAGCACCACCTATTATGAAAATAGGTAAGATGGAGGTACCAATTGAAATATCTGGTGTTATAGCTGGTTTTATCGCAATAATTGCAGCGTTATTTGTAAATTATCAAATGACTAGCTTTATAATAAGCCCAGTTTTTCTATTGCTCGTAGGACTTATTTTTATAGCATCTGCACTGTTTAAAAGCATTAAAGCAAGACCTAGTTAAACGTGGTTTTTAATGAAAATAAAAAAACATGTAAATTTAACTAAAAATAATTTTGCAGTTATCGGCCTACCTTTAAGATTAACTGTTTCAATTGTTATTGGAACTATAGCGCTTTCTTTTATTCTTTTTTATATACTAAATCCATGCATTTTCCCTCAAAAGATGGTTGTTTCAATTGATTCATTAATAAATAAAATACCAGAAGGCTTTGATGAATATACTTTTAAAATAAATATAGAGGTAAAGAATAGAGAAGGTTATCCTGTTAAAGATGCAAACATCTTGGTAAAAGGGCTAGGCGATGTTTGTTCAGGTATTACAAATGAAAATGGAGTTACAACAATTAATATTAAACCAAGTCTTCAAAAAGGTGTAACTGAAGGATATCTTGACATTGTTGTAAAAGCACATTGCCTTGAAACATTTTCACAAAACAAAATGATTAAAGTTGTTAGAGGCACATGATTTTAATGAAAAAATTTGATGACAGAGCATTAATTGGAATGCCTATATATCTATTGATTGCAATAGCTACTTCATCAATTATAATCGCTATTTTTTCATCATCTATTATAAATATAGTACAAAGTGCTGAATTAGACTCTAT
>Ga0105099_10001434_pt1 | contig 14979 bp, 30 predicted proteins | sample PPLLak3cmMay2015_2_FD_79138 | JGI IMG/M metagenome (GOLD analysis project Ga0105099, IMG submission 79138) | Freshwater sediment microbial communities from Prairie Pothole Lake near Jamestown, North Dakota, USA - PPLs Lake P8 Core (1) Depth... | ecosystem: Environmental > Aquatic > Freshwater >... | reverse complement strand
TTCCTGTTCCTGTTCCTGTTCCTGTTCCTGTTCCTGTTCCTGTTCCTGTTCCTGTTCCTGGCTTCGATGGGGCTCCGAAGGGGCTTCTAAGGGGCTATCTAAATTTAGGTGAAAATCTTCTCTATATTTTAATAAAAAATCACGGTAATACTTTGATTTTCTATAGTTTTTTAACTCTCGCTCTATTCCTTTTATGCGCTTGTCAGCTGGGTCTAATTTGTCCCCAATTTGTTTATGAGCCATTTCGCACACCCAAACTATCTCATGCTCTGCGTCATAGTGGCTAAAATGGGCTTCGGAGAGGCTTCGAAGGGCCTTAGAAGCCCCTTCAAAAGAAATATTACCGATTTCATGAACAAGGGTAGGCAACGGTAAATAATACAAACCAATCATATTTGAGGATGGAGCCGTCATAAGATAAAACGCAACAAGCTGGGCGTCGGCGCCCGCTTTCCTAATCTCCCTGCCTGTTTCCCCAATCCAAAACATCCCGGAAACCTGCGAATATTCCCTCATAAACTGCCTCGTAATTACCTATAGATATTAAGTAAAACTACTGATTTATAAGTAAAAATTTTTACTACACCTAAAAAAGCTTTTGTTGATTCCTGGCCGCTTCAGCTGCTTGGATGTTTTTAACTGCTAAATCGAAATAACTCTGTTTTAATTCATGGCCAACGCCGCGCCGGCCAAGTCTGATCGCTTCAAATAGTTCCGAACCGACCCCAGCAAATGGCGTGTAAACCAAATCTCCCGGATTGGACCATAGGCTCATCGCTCTTTCGATCGTATCCAACTGTAACGGACAAATATGCTTTTCATCTTGTTCACCGCGCCCTGCCCTACCGTTCAGAGTTTTTCCGTAGTCGATATCATCCCAAATCGGAGATGCCCACATCTGCCAGGTGTCCACCGTGATATTGCATTTGATCGGATGATCAGAGTCACCCGGCTTGCGAAATACAAGCAGATAATCAGGTAGCCCTACTCTACTCATAGCCGCATCCTTTTTAACCTGCTTATGGAGTAACCCAAGCGCCTTGGTGCGCTGCATTTCGGTTACCGGGTTCTTCCAAATCGTGACACGAGAATGATAGATAAACCCGGCGCCCTCAAACACACTCCGAATCATGTTTGAGAAATCCCGCAGCCCGATAAACCCCTCTTTGCCCTTTTGAATCGGCAGATCCATGCAATGCACCGCCACATTGCGGCCGCGCCACATAACCCGGAATAGATCGTCAACCAAAAACCGAAACGCGGTTAAAAACTCCTGATAGTCTTTGGAATTGCCCATATCTTCAATGGAATCCGAGTATGTGTAGAGTTCCGCAAAGGGCGGGCTAAAAATACTAAACCCGATGCTTTCATCTGGAATCGATTTGATCAATTGAACACAATCCCCGCGTTTAATCACGCAGTTCTCGCTCTCAAATTCTTGATCAGACAGGTATTCAAGGCAATCCTTAAGTTTATTCATAACCGTTGACTCTTTCAAAACATCTAAATTACAAGCTGCTGTCATATGATTCTGCATCGATTCGAAATCCTCTTTCTTTCGCCGAACGCTCTCAATCACGTTCTGCATGGTGTCGGTGGTGATCAAATAGATATTAACCGGTTCCTTTTGCAAAAACCGATAGGACCGGCGGATAGACTGATAAAGCGCCTCAAAGGAAAAATCCAGGGAGGCGAAAACCTGATTATGGCAGTTTTGGAAATTCAACCCGAACTGGGCGATCTTGCTTTTTGTGATCAAGACCCGGAATTCATTGTTTGCAAAGCCAAGCAACCTCTCTTCTTTGACTTCGCGCTTATCACTGCCCCGGACCTCAACCGCACCCGGAATCAGCTTTTTCAAAAGATCCGCTTCTCCGTCTTGTTTCACCCAAACTATGAAATTTTCAGCGCTTGCGTTTACAATTTCCGCCGCCAGATGCATGCGCTCTTGCCGTGTCGATCTCAATTCGAGATTAAAATCAGTCGCGCTGACCGCTGTGTCATTGAAAAGCCGGCCGTTATCTCGTTTTGGCGTTTTGATTTGCTTTTCGATTAAATTTAATGGCGGTAAATCGAACCCAGCCATAGGATAACCAATATCAGCCGGTTTATTCAGCATGACCGACCAGGTGGAAACAAACCGCCAAAAATCTTTGATTGCATGCCCTTTCAAACGCCATTTGGCCGTCTCCCCGCCATCGTGCACAAAGTACATGGAAAGCATCTCGTTCCGGCTCATGACATTCAGGAATTCGGCATGATTGCCCAGCTCCATAGGGTCATTCGGGCTCGGGGTTGCGGTACAGGCCAGTTTATAAGGTGTGTTTTGAAAATTCTGGATTATGGCGTTGCGGGTCTTACCTTCGAAGTTTTTTAGGATACTGGATTCATCCAGGACAACCCCTGCGAACGCGCCACAGTCAACGTTATCAAGCTGATCGTAATTGGTGATATAGATTCCGGGCACATCCTGGAAAACACCATCAGAAATACGGTTGACCAAATATCCAAACCTCTCCCCCTCCCGGATTGTCTGCCCGGATACGGCCAAGGGCGCCAAGATCAAAACCGGATTGCTCGTATGTTCAGCCACATGCCGCGCCCATTCCAATTGCATGATCGTTTTACCCAGCCCACAATCGGCGAAAATGGCATACCGCCCGGCTTTCAGCGCCCGGGTGACAATATATTTCTGAAAATCAAATAGCGCTGGGTTTAAGACCAGAGCATCGAATCCGCTTTCCACACGCCGGCGCTGTTTGGTTTTGAGAAATTCGAAATAGGCTTCTGATCTTTTTGCTGATGTCGGCAAAATGATATTGGAAGGGCAACCCGGACCAGGGGTGTTAGGGACTGAATCCAAGGAGGGACTGGGATTCAATTGGTCCGGGTTGCCGTTGGGAAAAGCTTGGTTATGCATGCGTATCCTCTATTTGTTTGATAAACGTAAAAAATTGAAACGCCACTTGGGGCACGATTGCGTTACCGAGTCCTCGCAATCTGTCCACCCGATTGGGAACCCCATCACCCACTCTACAAAGGCGGGCTGCAACTTCAGGCCACGGTTCTTGCCAATAACATTCAAGCAATTCAATTTGTCTTCTAATGAAAGTTGGTGACCCTTCATTTCCCTTCGCAAGCTGGCTGCTTTTGACGTTCCGCCATGATGCCCAAGATGTGTGTCCGGTGTCGGTAACATCCTGCTTATCACTGTGACCAAATCGTTTCCGTCGCTCCCTTCCCGGTTCTCTCTCGCATAATCCGGCCCGGATGACGTTCCCTTCGGAGTTGGCAACATCATTGAAATCTGTCCTGGAAGGCCGTTTCTCGGATCTCCCGATATCTCTCCCCGCTTCTCTGCATCGTTCGCCCGGGGCGTTGCAAGCATGGCAACCTGCGTCACTAACGAATGTTTTCCCGCTATCTTGTTCGGGCATGGATAAGGCCCCCTGTCCGAGTCTGTCGCTACGCAAGTTCGCAATAATCCAGACTCGTTTTCGGGTATGCGGGGCGTTGACGCCGCAAGCTGGAATAATAAACGTCTGCGTTTTGTAGTCCGCATTTTCCAAATCAATAAGCACTTGGTCGAGTTCCATTCCGATGATTCCAGGCACATTTTCTGCAATAACCCAAGCGGGCCGGACCTCGGAAATGATTCGGAGCATTTCCGGCCAGAGGAAACGGTCATCTTCCTTGCCTCTTCGCTTCCCGGCGCAAGAAAACGGCTGACAGGGGAATCCACCGGAAATAATGTCAACTGGTTTAAGGTCTCCTCCGCTTTTGATTCTTTTAATATCGCCATATCTTCTTGCTTTCGGAAAATGCTTTGCTAAAACCTTTTGACAAAACGCATCATTCTCGATCTGCCAAACCGTTTCAATCCCAGCCCATCGCGCCGCCAAATCGAAACCGCCGAGACCGCTGAATAAAGAACCGTGAATCATTTCAAACACGGCTTATAAGTTTTTTTCATCCCGGTCCCAGGGTATGGATACCAGCCATCTTCCCGCGGATAGAGATGCCAAAGATGATCATTCCGGCCGGGTTGACCGGGTTTAGCGACCAAACATTGATTTATATCCACACCATACAAACGCGCCAATTCCGGGGCATCGATGAAATACTGGTCCCCCGATTTCCACGACGCGCCAATACCCGGGTGCAGCACATATTTGATTTTTGGCTTGGGCTCGTACCGCCTCATCGAAACAGCTCCTTAACCACACTCCAAATACACATAGCCAACAGGCCGATAAAAATTACGACCAAGACCAGAATGGCGAACATCACCTTAAAAAATTTGTAGACAAACGCATACGTCGAATCAAATGTTCTCATTTGGGCCCCATCGCGCCATTGGGCATGATCGGAACGATCATATTCGGTTGTTTTTTTGACCCTGTTTTGAAATCCATTTCCGTCCCAGTCCCTGGAAAATAATAATAATTGATATCAAACGGCTTTTCGGCTGTTGGGATCTGCCAGATCGTCTGATAGATCACCTGCTGACCCGCCGGAGGCGAATGCCATACGGAAAACCACATCCCGGCTGCCGCGCCACTGCCGAAAATCCCTAAAACCGCTAAAATTATTAAAGGCCATCGCGCCATTAAATGATTTTGCGGACTCAAAATCATGTAACCCCTTGAATTTACTATGTAGACGGTTGTCAAACATTCGTAGACATTTGTCTAACACACGTATACGTGACATTCCCTGCCGCCATTGCTACGCTTTAATCACATCACGCAGCGGTTTATCTGCGTATAATTCAAGAAAGGCGGAATCTCTTAAATCAGCCATGAGACCCTTAATCGCATATTCAGTGCATAGATCGCTTACAGATATCCCTTTTTCCCGTGCCGAATCTTCCAAACGCCGTTTGAATGTTTCCCCGGCCCGAAAGGATATCGAACCCATTTTTTTCTCGTTTGGCGGGCTAATCACCCGGGAAAAATCAAACTCAATTTGCTGGCTTATCTTCATGTTGCAAAGTCCTTACGACATATGGGATAATAAGGGCAAATTAAGGGCAAGGGCGGCGCAAATCGGAGGGATGCCGGAAAACGCCGCGCCCTGCCCCACCTCGGGGCTCGACCCACCACAATGGCGGGCCGATTCTTTAATAATGCAATCTAATTAATTGCTGCCCCGAACTTTTTTAGATGTCAGAAGCATGATCATTCCAAACCTTTTCAAGGCTCGGAATGAGTTGATCACGTACAAATTGATCGTGATTAATAATATCACCGCTGATAATTATATTGGTTTCAGGCTTTTTGAGGAGCGGCGCCAACTTCTGCGCCAGTTCTTCATAATCAAATGGTGTCCGAAATGGGCATTCCCGGCATGCCTCCGCCAGTTTTAAACTGGGCGGTGCCGGCGGCGGCTTTGGCCGGTCTTCCGGCCTCTCAAATCGTGGAACATTATTCGGCGTTTTGCGCATATTTATTATTTCCTTGTGGTTGATCCGATTCGGCCGGCGGATCGTTGGGATAAAGAAGTTCCATTTCGGATACCGCGCCCTTGAGAATTTTGGAAAGTATTCTGGATAACTTAGGTGATGGGTTCCTATGACCGTGTTTTATCAAGGAAAAATGTGTACAGGTGATCTGGGCCTGTTTAGCAATTTCGGAATCTTTTAGGCCTGATAATTTACATGCGTTGATTAGTTTGAAATTCATAATCATACATTATCAAAATGATAATTTACTGTCAACCTAAAAATTAACAATATGATAAAATTAGAATCAATTAAAAAGAAAAATCTAAAAAGGCTTATGAATGAGCGTGGCTTAAATAATGAAAATTTAGCCAAGCTTCTAAATGTTGATCCCAGTAGAATTTCGAATTTACTTCGCTCTTCATCTAAAAAGGGATCACGAAGTATTGGAAAATCTGTGCTTTCTGACTTATGTAAGGTTTTAGTGGTTGATGAATCAGAATTTTATAAGGCTGATAATATCCATGCATTTCAAACTCAGCGAGTTTACGGACCTTATCATATTACCGAATGGGACGAACTTAATAAAATAAATCAATCGTCAAAATGGATGTTGCGTGAAAATCAACCGATATATTTAACAAAACCGGCCGGATTAAATACTTTTGGTCTTGAAGTATTGGACGATAAAATGGAACCAAGATTTTTAAAAGGCGATATTATTTTGGTCGATCCAGATGCAAAAATAGAAAGCGGCGTACCTTGGGTTATAAAAATAGATGACCAAATTGTATTAAGGGTTTATAATGAATTCGAAAATGAAATTCGCTTAAAAACGCTAAACATTAAAAACCCTGACATTGTTTTCAGTAAAAATAGCGAAGTAAAATATGTTTTAATCGGAAAAGTCGTGGATATAATTCCTAAATTATAAGGAGAAAATAAAATGCTAAAAAAAATAATAATGCTTTTTTTGCTTTGTTTATACCTCTCTGTGCCAATTTTAGCAAATCAAGGAACAGGAGCTATTATTAAAGAAGATTGCGTATCATACTCAAATTCAAAAGGAGAAAAAGAGGAATATAAAATAACCGCCGGCACATTTTGCGCTTTCTGGAAAGGAATGAACTGGGGAGAGTATAAATCTGAAAATGGCTATATTCGCGTTACCCTATTTGAAAATAATGACTATGGTACGGAAAAAATGACATGGGTTTTAGAAGATAAGCTTGAATTTTTCTTTTTCCCATGCATGCAAAGCTCCGTTGGATTTTTACAGACAAAGCAAAATGTTTGCGTTCCTGTTCAGGTAAAAGGATTTCAGCACCAATGGAATCTTGAATTTAAGGTCGCCGCTAAATCAAAATGCAAAGAATTTGGAATCGAACCGCCTAAAACTACCGTAATTTCCATTATAACCACACCATTAAAAACCAATACAACCACGCCGAATCAGCCCGTTATTGATAAATGATATAAGTATTTAAATTTTAAAGATAATTTCATACCCGCATATGCGGGTATTTTTTTATCAAAAATAATTATCATTTTGTTAATTATTTTTATTGACAATTAATTAACATTTTGGTAATCTATGCCTAACATAACAAATCACGGAGGGAAAAAACATGAACAAGTATTTTGCAGAACAAGTTTTGCGTATTGATTGCGCCATGGCCGAAATGGCCACTCAAATAGCCGGAATTAAAAAAACCGTCGCCGAATACTCACAATCGCTTTCGATCGCGCCGGCAACTCGATTAACGACTACAGAGATTGTAAGGATGATTGAGCGCAACACCGATCTATACAAAGAGAATCTAAAATTGCGCAATGAACTCGAAAAAATTCATTCTTTTCTTACAAGTCGTTCACAAGACAAAGCCCTAATATACGATTCCGATGTTTGCTTGTTGCGACAACAAATCCGTGAGGCGCTAAAATCATGAACCCAATTAAGGAAATCATCATTGCCGCGTTATGGATTTTGGCTTTTTTTGTTGCGCTTTATCTATGGGTCTAAAGTGATAAAATTTTTTATCAAATTGATCGATCGTTTTTTTGAATGGCTTGGCATGCCGATTACGGGTCCCAATTATCCACCGCAAGAGGCGGAAACAGATATTGAAGAAAGGCGGAGAAGAAAATGAGCAATGATTTTTCCGTGTATTCCGTGTTTTCCGTGGTTAAATCCTTCTTTAATTCCTTCAGTGGTTCCTTGCACCCCGATCCCCACCACTTTGCCATGCGCCCAGCGTACCGACACCGCTGCCCGTCAATTGTCAAAGCGGAAAACAAGCGGATCAATGCGATCATTCTAAAAATCTTTTTCGCGATCATCTACACCGGGATATGTGCCGCCCTGATTTGCTTTTTGGCAAGAGGATAAATCATGTCCGAATACTACGTGATAAAAACAGATACTTGCCCCGATTGCCAAGGCCGCGCCTCTGATACCTATGGTCCTAATTGCATTGCTTGTAATTGCACAGGAAAAATTCAATCGGTTGCCACACTAGAAGAGGCATTGGCTAAAAGTTCCATCGGCATTGAGTTTCAAACTCTGCTGAAAAATATGAATGAACTCGTGGATAGGGTCATGAAAGAGATACGGGCAGGGATTACCGGGAACCTTAACAAATCAAAAGGAGGGCATTAACCATGTCGGAATCCAGACATGCTTATTATGTGGCTCTATGCATGACCGCCGAACATATCAATCCGATCGATTTTCCGGCGACCAGTGCGGGGCTTGATCGAGCGATTGCAATTGAACAGCATATCCAAGATGAGTTTGACGCCCTGAACGTAAATCTGAAACCTGCGAACGTCAGCACACCCGCGCCACATAAATAAACGCAGGGTTGTGACTGATCATCGGGGAGTTCGGAGATAATTCAGGGCGATTGAGTTCATGCGCGGCCCGCGGTAAAATTGCAGATAAACATTTTTTAAAGGAGGTGCATTCAAAAATGAATCAAATAAACGAGCAAAAAAATATTAAACAGCGGGCCGCGCCTTCTTTAATTTCTCAGGATCAGAAGATTCAGCAACTTGAAAAACAGTTATACGATCACAAACTAAAGGAAAGAGCAATAAGGGAAGCGCTTCAAAATGCTAAATGCCTCGATCAAATGGATCAAGTTAAGTGGCGGTTGTTGGTTGTTGAAAGCATTATCACGGACAATCAAGAATTTTTTGAACATTGGAAACGTCATGTCGAAATCATCGACCGTAAATCAGAAATCAAAGGTTAAATCTATGACCCAACTCGAATTTAAAAACTTTCTCCCGCCCCAGGCTTCATTTCTCCGATGCCGGATCTGCGACCGCGCCTTGTCCGATCCCGCGAGCGTTCGATCCGGCATCGGCCCCATCTGTAAGAGAAGGATGAAGGATTAATAATGAAGGATAAATTAAAAGAGCAATTCAAAGATTTGATCTTGCAAAAAATTACAAATGAAGCATGGAAAAAATTAACCACAGAACCAAATTTTGATTTTGAAAAACTAATACGGTCTATTATCAAGCGATGGGAAGAAGAAAAAGCCCGAAACAAGGAGCTGGGAATCGAATGATGCTCTGTAGAAATTGCCGACCATTAATCGTAAACGGGGAATGTCTTTGTACTGAATGCGAAGAAGCCGGAAAGCTTATCTATGCTGAAAAATGCCCTCGCATAGAAATCGGGGATTGCGAAGAGTGCGTGAAGGAATGGGAAAGGCGGCTACCGGAAGACGACCCGGATGATGAGGATCTGACAAAGGGCGAATGAATAAAGACGAGCGATATATCCAATATGAAGAGGGTGTAACCTTTATCCCTAAATGCGAACAATGCGGTCAGTATGTCGTTGCAGATAAAAATATTTTTGTGAATGATCAGACTGGCTTAAGCGATAAGCCGAACGCTACTTGCAAAAAATGCGGACGAACTCACATGATTTTTATGGGGTTTATATAACAACGAAACGTCTGGGGCGGCGTGGTGGGAACACGTTGAGGGCAAACGTAACTCAGTGGATGCGCCCGGTTGTATAAAACGATATGTCCACAAAGCAAGTTCGAATCTTGCCCCCAGGTTTTTAAAGGAGAAATCATGGCTGAAATATGAATACGAGATGTATGATGGCGATCAAGAGGAAATTGTATGCGGAAAGTGCGAAAAACTATTCAAGGCCACAGCAGACGTAACTCGAACATATTCAACTGAAAAGATTGAAGACAAAAATGCCCAAACGTAAAAAACCATATAACGGACCGCGCCGGCCGCCTGAAGATTGGTACATGAACGCCTTCGATTTTAAGCTTATCGAAGAAATTGACGGTTACAAAATCCGGCTGCAAGTATCCGCACCCGAAATCGAAGCAAAGGAAATAGAGGTCCACCGGCGCCAGGTCAAACTCTACGGTCTGGCAACCGGCACGGTCAGCATACCGGAATTTCTTTGCAAAAAGTACGGGATTTGAAAATGCCCGACTATCGAACTTTATAACGCGAAACACGCGCCAATAAAAAAGGTTAAAGATTCATAAGATTGTCAAGAGGGTTTTTGATGCATAAGATAAGCATTCGTTTTTTGATGGATGGAAAAACTCTATTTGAAGTACCAACATTTGTGATCCCGTTAGGATCACAACTACGGGAATGCTATGAAACTGAAGACGAGATCTTTGTTTTGGGATGGCCACAAGAAGACGATGAAAGTCATAACTGTGATGCGCTTGGTTGCTCAACTATGAGTCATGTTTTATATCGTTTTTCAAAGGTTAAATTATGAAAAAAGACTGCCGCGAAAATTGTGTTCATTATAAACTGCATGCCGTTGATGAACGGGTCACGGTTTGCAATCACCCAAACGGCCCTGAAATCGTTTATCCCCGCGCCAATCCTTGGGCCTGCACCCTCTGGAAAAAGAGATCAACCAAACTACCGCCGGCCGATCCCAATGATAAAGTATTTTGTATGGACAATGGCCATGACATGACCATCAAGCAGTGCAATATCTGTCCGATCCGTCCGAAGTGTCCGACTATCGAACTTTACGACGTAAAGCACGCGCCGATAAAAAAGGTTAAAGATTCATAAGATTGCAGATTATCAGATTATTGGAGGAGATCTAAATGCAAAAAACCAACATCGGATATTTAACCCACACCTACAACCCAATCGCCATGCGCTGTGATCGGGTCTCGCCCGGCTGCCTAAACTGTTGGCATCTCCGCATGGCAAAACGTCTAACCGGCAACGTATTAATCGCACAAAATGAACGCAAAGCCCTGGCCGGAACCGGACCATTTGTCTTGCGTGAAAAAGAACTTTACGCGCCAGCGCATCTTAGAAAGCCCGCCATTATCGGTGTCCAATTCATGGGAGATGTACTTCATGAAGATGTACCAGTGAATTTTATTGAAGAAGTATTGGCGACGATTACCAACTGCCCCCACCATACCTTTTTAATGTTGACCAAACGGGCGGAACGTCTGAAATTATTAACACCTGACAGGTTGAGAATTACAAGAATAGACACTTGGCCGATCAAAAATCTTTGGCCCGGCGTAAGCATATGCACCCAAGCCGAAGCAGATGAAAAAATTCCGATACTTTTGAAAACCCCAGCGGCTGTACGGTGGATCAGTGTTGAACCAATCTTGGAAGATTTAAATTTGAGCATAGCGTTTGAATATTTTCAGCCTCATAGCTGCATGCCCGCGCCGATCAACTGGTTAGTTCTCGGAGCTGAAACCGGCCCCCGCGCCCGGCCTATGAAATACGAATGGGCATTGTCGATTATCGAACAATGTGAAGCAGCCGGTGTCCCGGTCTGGTACAAATACGGCCCCGGCGATGACGGCTACTACGGTTCTGCGCCCGTGATCATGGGGAAGGTTTGGAATCAAAGACCTGGACAATAATTATTAATTACTAATTATAAATTATTAATTACCTGAAGGAGGTTTTTATGTCCAAAGAAGAAAAAAAGCTAAAGCTAAAAATCATCGACCACAGGATCAAGCGAATCGAAGCGGAAAACCAGCTTAATGGGATCAGGATTGAATTACTTCAGGACCAGAAAGAAAAAATTCAAAAGGGATGATTGATTATTTTTCCATGTATTCCGTGTGTTCCGTGTGTTTTGTGGTTAAAATCTTATGAGCCATAAACGTGATTGGGAACAGCTCGCCTGCCGGCACGGTTACCACCGGCTTAAAATGCGAACTGAAATAAAATCTTTATCCGAAAAAATGCTTTTCGATTTGAGCGTGGTGCAAAAATGCAGCCTGCGAAAAATAGAAAAATTGATCCAGATCCCGGAAACATCCGTTTGCGAACAAATCAGGCATTATTCATGGTATGCCGGGGTTGAAATGCTGTACAGCAACAAAGCCATAAAAGAAATAGCCATGGCTCGCGGCGTACCGGCAAAGGAAGTCGAAAAAGAGCAAAACACGATCAAGATCTGTAACCGGTGCCATAAAAAATTCAAAGGACCAAATAAAAGAACATGCACATCATGCGTTAAGAATCGATCGAATATATATGATTGTGATTTTGTGACGAATTATTGAAAACTGATTTGAAAGGAAACTTATGAAAGGAAAAATCAATTCTGATGGCGTTCTCGAAATTTGCAGGTCTAAGGAATTTACAGAACAATCCTGCATACGCTTTAATGATAATGAGCTGGCATGTGGAGATGAATGTCCGGCATTTAGAGAGCCCGTGAAAGGTGAAGGGTTTACGACAAAGATCACGCTTTGCCGGGATATCGGGGATTTAATCTTTACAGAATTTTCCGACGAGAGGTCATGAAGAAACACAATATGACGAAACCTATTACAGAATGTCAGCATCGCTATGGCGAATGGGCAAATACATCGTCAACTATCGAATATTATAAAGCACATTGCATTGACTGTGGCGCTTGTCTTTTTGAAAGCCCTTGTGCTCCTACACAAGATATTTTTAAAATTACTCCTGAAATATTGGGAGTAATTAAAATAAAAGAGAAATCCTAAAATCTTATAAATCTTTAATCTGGAATCAAACCCATGCGCTATGCCCAAAACACTTTAGTATCGGTTGAAAAATCAAAAGCTGAAATCGAAAGCATTTTAAGCAAATATAAAGCCGACCAATTCTTATCCGGATGGGATCAGGATAAAGCCTATATTGCATTCAGGCTTGAAAACCGCACGATCCGATTCACGATCGAGTTACCTTCCAAAACCGATAAAGCTTTCATCCGGACCCCTACCGGCCGACGCCGTAAACATGGAAACGATATCATGAAAGCATGGGAGCAGGCCTGCCGGCAGCGCTGGCGGGCGCTGGCCTTGGTTATCAAAGCCAAAGATGAATTTTTGGCGCATATCGTTTTACCCGATGGATCCACCGCCGGGGCCTGGCTCCGACCCCAAATCGCCCGCGCCTATGAAACTCACAAGATGCCGAAGCTTTTAATGATGGGAGAATAATTTATACCACGGAACACACGGAATACACGGAAAAGTAAATTTTATAATAAATAAAAAAATAATACTCTGCGCTCTCTGCGCCTCTGCAGTGAAATAATATGCCCTTCAAACCCGGCCAAAAACCCGACCCAAACCGCCCGCGCAAAACCGGCGGGATCATGCACACCATCAAGAATGGCAAAGGCGGGTTTGAAACACTCAAAATAACCCGGAAGATTGCCATAAACAAATTTTGCCTGAAGTGCATGGGCAAAAAATCCTTTGTAAAAGATTGCACAGACCAAACTTGTGAATTTTACCCATTTCGACCTTACAAAATACCCAATCAAACTATGTTATTTAACATCAAATTGACACCAGGAACCATGAAAAACATTAAGAGACGTAAGGTAGGTCTCGCTTGACCCAGAACGCTGAAAATGGTATAAATCAGATCGTCGATATTGATGGCTTGGCCGATGCCCTTGTCATGAAAAAACGAACCCTGCTCCGGCGCTGGCGCATTCTTCCCCATTTCTTCGCGCCCATGTCCGGACATGACGCCCGCGCCGCCCGGTTTATTGTTCCGGATGTGATTGATCACCTCAAAAAAACAGATGGTAATTATGGGAGTTTATTACAACAAGCGGCGGCGGTGGTGGGAAGTCAGCTTCCGATTCAACAAAACCCCTTACCGCAAAGCCGGGTTCAAATCGAAACACGAGGGGATAATTTGGGAAGGCCGCGAACGCGCCAAGCACGGGGCGCCGCAAACGATACCGACCCCTTCAATTTACTTTCAGGACATGGCCACAAAATATCTGGAGTGGTGCAAACTCCGGATGCAACTTAATTCAATCGGCCAGAAGATTTTTGTATACCGTTCATTTTTGCAATTTATAAACGGCGATCAACCCGCCCCGAATATAACAAGGCAAACCGTGTCGAAATACCTGGAAACCCGCGCCATGACCAAAGGGAATAAATCCGCAAACCGACACCTCCGAGACCTTAAGGCATGTTATAATTGGGCAATCGAATCAGAGATCGATCAAACCCTAATAAAAAATCCCTGCAAGGGAATCAAACCCCTGCCCGAAAACCCCTACATTCCCTATGTTCCGCCGCCGGAAGATATCGCCAAGGTTTTTCTGGTATGCACTCCGGACCAGCGGGAGTTTTTGCAATGCCTATATCATCTGGTCGCCCGCCGCGCCGAAATTGAGCGCCTAAAATGGGATGATATTAATTTCGATCAGCAGATTGCCCAGCTTTACACCCGCAAACGCCGCGGCGGCGCCCTGCATGCTCAAAACAAACCCATGAACGCAACCATAGCAGGCATCCTAAAAGCCCGTTATCAGCGCCGGGATAAAACATCCTCGCTCGTTTTTCAATTCGGCTCCGAAACACTCTCTCACATGATGCCGCGCTTATGCCAAAAAGCCGGGGTCAAACCATTCGGGCACCACGCCATCCGCCACCACGTTGCATCGTTTTTGCGGGACGCCGGCAAGAGCACCAAACACATTCAGTTGTTACTGGGGCACCTGCGCGAGAGCACCACAGAGATTTATGTTCATGTTCTGCCGGAAGGGTTGCGGGAATCGGTCCGGGTTTTGGAGCAAAAATAGAAAGGAAAACCCATGTCAGACCCTAAAAAAAAATTCATATGTAGCCTTTGCGGAATGATAGAAAACGATAATGATTTTGAGCTTCCATTTGGCAAGGATAGCATTTGTCCCAGCTGCTATAATCAGCAAATGTATAAAATGGAGCGAGATTTAGTTGGAAATGATAATTATCATAAAGAAAAAATCATGATGAAAATGAAGGAATGCCTTGAATATTTACACAACCAAGATTTCAAAAATGGAGTTCAATAAAAACAGGTCGTAAACCGGTCGTAAACTTTCATTGATTGATAGGCTTTTATAGGCATTTATATACAACTTTACAACAAAGTTTAAATTAATCTTTAATGATTCAATATACTTATAACTATATACTATGGACTGCTAAGCGAGTGTACTGGGTAAACCGGTACCTCGGGTTCGAATCCCGATCTCTCCGCCATTT
>Ga0105099_10001433_pt1 | contig 14980 bp, 6 predicted proteins | sample PPLLak3cmMay2015_2_FD_79138 | JGI IMG/M metagenome (GOLD analysis project Ga0105099, IMG submission 79138) | Freshwater sediment microbial communities from Prairie Pothole Lake near Jamestown, North Dakota, USA - PPLs Lake P8 Core (1) Depth... | ecosystem: Environmental > Aquatic > Freshwater >... | reverse complement strand
TTTGAGCCGGAAAAAGAACTGAGTACTGTCTTTGATGTTGTCGCCGTTGGGCGAGATATAGGGCTCGCTTAGCCAGAGATCCGCGTTCTGTACCCCGAAACTCCGCGATGCACTGTTATTTTCCTTGGTTTTTTCCAGGATCAGGTTTCGTGGATCGACACTCACATCAATCCGGTGCCCGCCCGGTTTGCCCTGGGTGGGATATTGGAAGCTGATAGTTCCCTGGGTATGCCCCGTTATTTTTGTAATCGGTCCGGAAGCGATGATTTGACCATTTTCTTGCAATTGCACCGTCACATCAGCAGCTACCTGGTCGCCCAGATTCTGGACTGCGATTTGAATGGACACATTTTCGCCTTCCTTGGGCGCCTCGGGACTAAAAACAATAGAATTGGTCGCAATAGCCAGGTCAGGCAAAGACAGGACATCCAGGATTATAAACGCGGAATTATCTTCATCGCTGATTTCCGGGACCTGGTTTTGCGGATCGATCACGACCGTGATCATGCGCTTGGCGCCGGCCGGAATCTGGGCCCAAGTCTGATTGAGGGTTGCGGACTGCCCAACCGCCAGGGATGAAATGACCTGGGAACCCAGCAATTGCATATCTTCTTTGGAGGTGCCTTGATAAAATCCCACGATTACGTTCTGCGCTTCTGAAAAACCCTGGTTCATAATCGAAGCGGAAATGGTTGCATTACCCGCTTCCAGTACTTCTAATGGCGTCACCGTGATTCCCTGATCACCAAAGGTAAGATTAGGTTGAGTATATTGTTTGACCGTAAGAGCCGTTTGAGTTTTATTGTTTTCTTCGGACAGTTCCATGAAAACATCGGCGGGATCCGTCTGGACGATTAAGGTCATGTTTTCGCCGGCCAGGTTGGCTTGCCAAGTTGCGCTATGTTCCACGATCTTTCCGGCCGGAATATTGACATTTGCCGTTGCGATAATATAAGGACCGGACGGCTGATCTATATAATACCGGATCGCCACATTATAGGCGTCGCTGGTGCCATTGTTCCGGACCTGCGATCCGATATTGACCGTCTCTTTCATATTCACGCTTATCGGCACAACCGTCACGCCCAAAGCTTGAAAATCATAGGTAGTTTTGGGGGTCAAGGTTTTGACACCTTTGTTGTTGGTTTCAATGCATTCATCCGCCTGGTTATCAGGGTCTGCAACAACATTTATCACATGGGTCCGGCCGTCGTGGATAAAGAATGTGAAGGCCGGGTTCGCGGCACTTTCGGCCGGAATACTAACGGTCTTCTCCCCGATTTTATTGGCTACCGAGACCTCTCCGTCATAAAGGGCAATGATGCCGTTGTTTGCATCTACCCGACCCTTGTTGCGCACCTTGACCTGGATGGTCATTTCCTGGGGAATGGTCATGATATTTTCAGGTGCTAAAACAATATCACCTGCGTTGATAGCCAAGTCCGGCTTCATGCAGGTATGGTTTTCAAGCGTTTGGGAAGCCAAGTTGTTGTCTTCCCTGGCTTCTTTGATCAGGTCCGCGGGGTCCGCGACCACAAAAATCTCATGGGCTTTGGCATCGTTGATTTCGATCTCAAAACTCAGGACCTCAGTTGTGCGGGCCGGAAGGTCAATGATCTGTTCGCCTTTTTTGTTAGCCTCATTGATACTGCCGTCATAGAGGGCCACCTTGACCTGGCTTGCGGAAATCATACCGAGATTGCGCACCTCAGCCTGTACGGAAATTTTTTGCGGTGGGTCATCCACTGCCCCAGGTGTAAAAACAATTTTTTCGGCATCCACTGCCAGATCAGTGGAAATCGCATCATTCCACAAATAAAGCGCGTTTACGGCCAGGGCGGTTTGGGAGGGGCTTGCGTACCAACCACCGTTCGCATCTTGGAAGCTCAGAATATAAACGAGCGCCTTGTCCGTCATCTCGGTCGACACTTGGAAGTTTTTTAGCAATGCAAGGGCCAGAGCCGTATCGTAAACCGTGCTCGGACTGTTGCCGAAACCGCCATCTTCATTCTGCTTGCCAAAAAGCCAGGTCAGGCCTTTTTGAATGGCGTCCGCCAAAGCATATTTTTCCTGATACCGGATGAATGTATAAAGAACGTTTATCGTTCCTTGAATTGTGCTGTCATGTCCGCTACTGCTCCAGCCACCGTCCGCATTCTGACCATTTTTTAAATAAATAATCGCCGGCTGAATAATGCTTTCATCATTATTTTCTATCGCAGATAAAGCTCTCAAAGCCCAAGCTGTATCAGCCGGATTACTGCCAAAACTCAAATTACTGCCCCAGCCGCCGTCCTCATTCCGTCTTGACAGCAGCGCCGGTATCAGGTCCGAGGGGTCTTCTTGAGCCTTGACAAAGGCCTCTATTTTTCGAACCAAGTAATCCGTATTGCATTCCGTGGTTCCGCTAAGCCAATCCATGCCGGCTGAGACCGGCCGGCTTGTTTCCGGGAACCGTAAGAGGGTCAAGACTGCCTCTGTCGTGTCTTTCTGGGTGGTCTCAACGCTATCCAGCCAGCTTCCGTTTTCTTTTTGGGCGTTTAACAACCAGGTCAACCCATCCTGGATGGAAGGTGGAGCCGTACGGGGATCATAAGGCGGAGGCGTGACGCCGGGGTTAATCGGGATCGTTTCACCGGGACTCACATCGACTTTGATCATGGCCTTGCCTTTGGTCAGACTTGAAAACCAGATCATCCAATTCTTGAGTACATTGCGTAAGGGGTAAATCTCATCCCGGCTCCCAAAAGTGCCGGGCCTCGTGATATAGATACAACCGATCTTAAAATTTTTCCGGGAATGCGCCGCATCAGGTGTTCGTTCGCCTTCAGCGGCAATAATATCGCCAACGGTAACTGTATGTGGTATGCCGCCTATTGTGACTCCTGGTTCCGGAAATCGTTCTTTATTGATCTCCGGGTTTTCGATCAAAAACATGGGTGGGACCTGGTCTTTAGATATCAATCCCATAAGGTAGAGGTCCAAAGGACTATAATATTTGCTGCCCGGTAAGGAGGTAAAAGTGCCATCGCCGTTGGCGGTCCAGAAATTGCCGTATTGCATGGAGCCCTTGGTGTCCAGCAAAAAACTCCAATGCGCATCGTCCGAGCCGAGTAAATCTTTACTGATGCTGTTGTCCCATTTCTTGAATTTGACATACGCGGACCAGCGATGGAGAAGCTCATGGCTCAGGACGGTCATGGTTTGTTCAAAACCAGGATCAAGAGGATCCATCACCTTTTTGCCCGTAAACCCCATGTCGATCGTGCCTTGGAGCTTGCCTTTGCTGCCGAATAAAGCGGAGTTATCGAAAACCTCAAGACCGATGCCGGAGACATCATTTTTAATATGTTGATAAAATCCCTGGGCAACGGATGATTTACCGTCAATGAGGGTCACCGGCATCTGAAAATCGAAATTTGAAAAAATCACGAGAAAATCATAGTCGTCTTTGTGGGTTTTATAAAATTCTTGGGCAATCACTTGCCTCGGTATGGCATCGGCCGGGTCGGTCGTGGTCGGCGTATCATAATTACCCGTAAACTCCATGACCGTCACGTTCTCGTAATTCCCGATGGTCACGGCTTTGAATTCCTGGGCCATGACCATAGGCGCGAACGCCAAAAAAAGGACCGCCAATATCGCCATTATTATCGATTTTCTTGTATCCATGACTTTCCCTCGTAATTTTTTTTAACCACCAAGACTTTAAGACACTAAGTTTATATAACTATTTCGAAGTCATCGAATTGCTTTATTCCGTCGTTCCGGCATGATTTTGGTCGGAATCCGACATTTTGCTTTTTCGATTAGTTAATTTCCTGCTTCACAATGCCATTCATGAATTTCTTAAGTAAATTCTCAACATCATATTTTTTAGCCAGCATGTCCCATTTATCTGAAGCTTCATCCAGTTTATTTTCTGCCTCTTTTTCTGTTTGCTCGGCTTTTTTCATTTGATCTTCATCCATATATTGGGCAGCATCGACCAATTGATCAAATGCTTCACTATAAAGTTCTATTGAATTTTTAAAAATTATATTTATCTCCGAAACTTCCTTAGTTTTAAGCGTCATATTGTCCAGCTTCTCAATTGTATCGTTAAAAAAAGGAATAACAGATTCTCGGATAGTCTTAAGATAAGCTTCTTTATTATCTCCGATTTGTCCCATTTTGCCATTCATCAGTTCAAGTGACTTAGCAATCTTGTTCAATTCATTTGCGTAGTTGGTCATATCTTCTTTAATCGGATTTCCACAACCAATTAAAAATACGATCATCAATAGACTAAATGAAGCCCTTAATATGTTCTTATTCATTATTCTGAAATTCCTTTATTTTATAAAGTGACCAGAATCCATCTCAATATTATTTTGACAGGATTTACAGTATCCTTTACCCCTTAAACTTCATCCTTATCCCTCGAACCCTTGGCCCCTCGACTCCTTGAACCCTGGTTTTAATCCTTCATCATTCTCTTTTTCTTAACCCTTGGACCCTCGAACGTAGAGACATAAAATCGCCTCTACGGACTCCTTGAGTCCCTGACCCTTTTCTTTTCCAACCGAACAGCTCTTAACCTTTTCAAATTTTAAATTTAAATTTTTTTCGTTTCAGCCTTCATCATTCCGCCTTCATCCTTTTCCCTCGACCCCTGACCCCTTGAGACCTTCTTTTCCGATTCATCCTTTATCCTTCAGACTTCACCCTTTTATTAATCCTTTGCTCTACTCCGTCATTCCGGCATGCTTTTGGCCGGAATCCAGGTTTTTTTATTATCATCCATCCCGTAAATCCTGTTAATCCCGTCTAATTACCCTTTTAGAATGATCCACCGCAAAGCCGCAAAGAGCGCAAAGTTAATTTTTAGAATGAATCAACAAGATCGACCGACTTTTTGTTATTCTTATAAACCAACCTGTAAATCCCGCGTTTCGCGGGATTAATCCCGTCTAATTATTTTTTCTTTCTTCCTTGTCTTTTCACTTTTCACTTTTACCGATTGACTCCTGAGTCTTGACTTCTTATTTCAATTAGGCAATTCAACAACTCTAAATTCTCCTTTATCTGATATCGCTATTTTTCGCTTTCTGTAATCAGTCCCGACGATCGTGCCATAACTTTCTTTGATTTGCATATCTTTTTTAATATTATAGACAGTATTTATTTCATTATCTTTTTGTTTTCTAGAGATGATTATCATATCATTATCCGCTAAATAGTTTTTTCCCAATTTATATCCTCGGGTTTTGCAAATATGTTTTTTGATTTTTCTCTTGATGGACATATCATTGTTTTACAATCACAAATATCAAATACGATTAGTTTATGGAAATCCCACGGATTTTGAAAACTGGTTATTAAATTATCATCTGACAGTCTTAAATAATACTTATCGTCCGGAGAATATTTAAATCCCTCTAATTCTTCTTGATCCATTTTTCTATTTTTTAGATAATACTTTTTTGTTTTTCTTTTAATTTTTTTTTCAGCGCGCAGTATTTTTGTATCGATAAGGTAAATAAAATCATCTTGATACCATTCAACGGTAAGCGCACTAGCTGCAAATCTAAATTTACTATCATTTTCAATTAGATAAATCCATATACCTGTAATTGTTGGACCATCCGGTTTATCATACTGTCCGGTAATATATACTATTTTATTGCCATCCGGGCTCCATTTATATTCAAGGATATTATCTTTTATTAAAACCTTCTCATTTTTACTTTGTCTGTCGAATAGTATTATTTTTGTTTCGTTTGAACCATACACATCTTTTTGAAAAAAAGAGATGCTTTTATTATCTGGCGACAATCTTAAATTATATATGAAATCTTTCTTATCTCTTATCGTTGATATGTTCTTTGGAGCTTGAATTTTATAAATTACTCCTAAATTTTTATCTAATATATTTTCAGGCGCTTTGCTTCCTAAGCTTTCGTCTATCAAGAATGAATTTGTTTTAAGAGAATAATCTAGTTCCGTTAAATAAATCGAATTTTCATTATCAATAATTTGGTTGGGAACATTATCAGCATAAGCAGCACATAAGACACTTAAATAAGTTATCAATATTATTATTGGAATTAATACTATTTTTTTGCAATATACATCATCATATATTTTAAAATAGCTTTCCATTTTTTTTCTTATTCTTCTTTTCATTTTTAATCTCCCGATTAAGATCGATAATATAAACTTCATTTATCAATTACCATAATTATAATTATCTTTTTCATCAATATTTCATCATTTGGAATTTATAGCAATAATATCTCATATTTCATAAAATGATTTTTGATTTTCAATCTTTCGATTTGTCTTTGATTATTTTTTGATATCATTCTTTTGCTCCGGCTTCGACTAATAATTTAACAATCTCAGAATATCCACGCATTTTAGCTGTTTTAAGGGGAGAGTAACCGTTTTTATTAGGCTTATTAATATTTATCCCTTTTATATTAAGCAATATCTTTACGATTTCCGCTTTATTATGATCGGCATTATAATACAGGGGCGTTTCGCCGTTTTTATCTACGATGTTAACATCAGGTTTTTTCATAAGAATTAAATTTATAATTTCTAATATTTCATCGCTTTGATAATAATTCCAATCGCAATAAATCAATGTTCGACCATATTGATCGGGCATATTGACATCAATATTTTCGTGAGTAAGAAATAACTTTGCTAATTTCTTATTGTAACTTTCACTTAAAGCTCCAAGACATGCTATTATCCTATGCAAATAAATATTTCCATCTTGATAAGAATTAGCATTCACATCTATGTCATCAATTGAAAGAAGTGTTTTTACAGCATCTATATTTCGGCTTTCAATAGCTAATAAAAGCGGAGTGTTATTATTATTATCAAATCGATTTATATCGATGCCTTTTATTGAAGCCAATAGTGCAATTAACTCGGGAGATAAAGGACTATATGGATAGCATTTAAAAGCCGCATGTAATAATGTTTCTCCATTATTATTGACTACATCTACTTTAGCATTTCTGGATAATAATAATTTTGTAATTTCAATATTATTTCCTAATACGGAATAATAAATTGGCGTTTGATTATTTTTATCCATTTGATTTATATTTAAATTTACCGATGTAAGCAAATATTTTACTATTTCAATATTGCCATATTTTATTGCACGGTCAATTGGTGATTCACCGTTATTATCTGCTTTGTTAATGTCAATCTCCTTTTGATTGGATAGCAATTTAATTATTTCCAAGTTTTGACTCATTACCGCCAATGAAAATGGGGTCATCCCATCATTATCTATTTTGTTTATATCAATGCCATTGATATTTATTATTTTCTTGATTATTTCAATTTGATCCTTATTCGATAGAAGAAAAGCTCCCTTAATTGCCCAATGCAATGAATTTCTACCGAATTTGTCGGAATTATTTGCGTCAGCACCTTTTGAAATTAAAAAGATAACCGTTTCAAGACGACCCATAAAGGCAACTTTTGAAAGAGCAGTATAACCGACATCTATTTGCTTATTTACATTTTCCCCTAAAAGGCTATCCTTAGATATCCAGCCTTTTATTTTTGCATAATTGATCTCTACCCAATTGCCTTTGCGTTGTAATATATCGACTTTCGAATTGTCAGATATCTTCGCAAAAACATTTCCTTCTGGTTTGTCATAAACCTCTGTCGATCCGTCAATAAAATCGATCTTATTAAAATCTCTTTTTTCATATGGTTCTTTTTTTGAATCTTTCCTGATAGTTTCAGTTATTTTTTCAATTTTAATATCCATTGTTTGTTTTTCTTCGTTAAAAGTTATGTTTTCGGCAGCGTTTTCTTTGGAATCCGGAAAATGCTCAATGACGATAAAGCCCTTCTCGTTACAAGCGGCAATTAATTTATTATTCCCGGAAATATCAAAGGATTGAATGGAAAATTCTCTGAACATACGTTTTTGCGTAATAATTTTATGTTTATTTATTTCAAGTTTCGGTACTTTGATATTTTTTTCATTATATTGCTTCGCGTCTAGTTGTCGTAATTCTGCTAAGTTTATCCAGGCAAGATTAAAACCGTCATCACGAAAAATATAATTATCTACGCATTTAAGGAGATTTGGATAGCCGAATACGCTATCAACACAATCGATAATTAATTCCGGAGCCGTGGTTGATTGTTCTTTGTTTAATATATTCTTTATCGTATATCCAAATATAGTACTGCTCTTATAATATAAGGATAAATATATATTTTCATTTTTTTGATCGGCAACCATCGATAAAACACCATTTGGTAATCCGCTGTTTTTATAGTATACATTTTCTTGTGACGCTACCGGAATAACCGCAAAATAAGTATTTTCTTCTTTTAAAATCAATGCAATTATATACTGATTATCTTCAGTTATTATGAATGGTTCGGGGGATACAAAATTAGTCATATCCAAATAATAAAACTTGTAAATATAAGGGAGTTTTATTTCTCGCTTTTTTCCTGAACTGATTTGCAATATTGAAAATGTAATGGTATCAGCGTATTTATCATAGTCATCGTCATATGTGCTGAATATAAAATACTCTTCATCTTTTGAAAAAAGAGAATACCTTTCATTCAATCTTCTGTCTTTGTATTTTTTTAAATCTTGCTGGTAAATAATTTTATTGGAATCAACGTTTTTAAGAACAAGTTTATTATTTTGTTGATAAGACAATAATCTATTTTTTGGTGAAAATGATATTGGCCCTTTTCCCTTTTCAATAAAATGATTTTTCTTCCCTGTTTTTAAATTCCAACCTACGATGCCATATTTATCCCATGTCCAAATTTCATTATTCTCCCAATTCAGCTTAATTTGTTTAAGATTAATCAAATTGGGCGAACTGAACGTAAACCGTTTTGAGCTGTTATTTAAAAATGCTTGAATATCATAGTTTTCAATAAACAATCCTGATTCATTATAACCGATTTCTTTATAATGTTCTTCGATTTTAGCAATATTTACTATGTTCGTCTTATCGATTTCAGTCAGATCGGAACTCTTATATCCTCCTTTTTTTCTTTCCCCAAGGCCGCATTTCCCATTATGACAATATTGATTTACATAAGGATATTCTCCATAATAATAGTATTGAAGAAGTTTTGACTGAAACATTTTACCGTAGCTAGCCAAAATTCCATTTCGCAGATATCTTAGATCTTCTAAAGTCATGCGATCTAAATGCTTTTTTTGAAACACTTGATCAAGATTGTATGCGAGAACATTATGTATATATTTTGAATATCGATGAAAATGCTTCATTTGTCCTTTATCGGAATAATGGGCCTGCTCATTTTCAAGTTTCCTGGCATTAAAAATAAATTCCAATGCTTCCACTTCTCTGAAATTATATATCACCTTATCTTCCGGTATAATCTTATTGTCCTGACAAAATTGAATAAATTCCCTGTAGTTAATGCTTTTTTTACTTGCTAACGTCTCTATCAATTGTCTTTTTAATTCAATATCGGTTACAACTTGTATTTGCTCTTTGATAAACGAAATGACATCAAAAGTAGAGATGTTATTTTGATACATTAAATTTTCAATAATTGCCGAACGCACTAAGCCTTGAGATCTTTTAAAATAATCCAAAATAAATTCGGTTGGACCGAACATTTTTATATAAATAGCCGCGACTTCTTTAATATATACTGGATGCAACCTCGCATCACTTATCATTTTCTCAAATGTCTCTTTTAATTTTCCATTGAGATCCTCATCGCCCCTCCAACAATGGAGATCTATACTTCCATATTGCAAATTTTCATCGCCTATTATCGCCTTCTTATAAAATTCAAGCACATAATTATACATATCCTCATCACTTGACAGACATTCGCCACAATAAACATCTCGGCAATTAAACGTTAAGCAAATAAAAAATAATATTATCCCAAAGGCACATAATATTTTTTTCATAAAATACTTCTTTGAAATTATCATATTTAATTTTCCTTAATTTTTTTTAATTGACAATAAAATATACAATTCATTTTTTAAAACTATCTTTTTATCTTATTGCATTTCTCATTTTGATATTGTCTAATTATTTCCTTCTACCTTCATCATTCATCCTTTGCCTTTACACCTTTGCCGCTTTACTTCTGACTTCTGTCTCTTTACACGCTTTTCGTCTTTCCGCCTTTAGCCTTCAGCCTTTTCCTTGTGAGTAGACAGGAGACTCCCATCTCTGGTTGTGCTCCTGCCCCTCTCAGAACCGGACAAGCGGATTTCCCATACATCCGGCTCCCAGACTGATCATTCAGCAAACCTCCGCTCTACGACAGGGGTTCAGGTCTTTGCGGATTCTCACTATAGGCCACCCTACGGCGGTTAATACTTGGCCGAAGGTCGCCCAGGTGTATGCCCGACGCTGGCTCTTGCGGTTGAGCCATTTGAACAGGATTCGTTTCGTCCAATAGACATAGAAGTTACACCTTTCCGAGTTATCCGTTACGGCGTAATAGCTCAGATGCCCTGTAATACGGCTCCGGGCTTGCCTGAGCATCTCCCCTTTTCTCAGTACCTGACGGCTCTTGCGTGCCCATTCTGCAAACTTGCGTAAACTCAGTCCCAGTTTCTTACGGCTGGTCCGGCGTTTGACCTTAAAGTATCCTTCCTTGGTCTTGCCGCAATAGTGCGTAAATCCCAGAAAAGTGAACTCTTCAGGCTTCTTGCCGCGTTTATGCGCGTCTTCACGGGCAAACCGTCCGAACTCGATGCAGCGGGTCTTTTCTTCGGCCAGTTCCAGGGCAAAGCCTTCCAGGCGATCCCCCAAATCCTGCCTAAATCGATCCGCTTCATCTTTGTACTGAAAGCAGGCTACAAAGTCGTCGGCAAAACGAAAATAATAAGCTTCGCCGCGACATCGTTTGTGTACCCGCCGACTGAACCATAGGTCCAAAGCATAGTGCAGGTACACGTTGGACAGCAAGGGGGATAGGATGGACCCTTGCGGGGTGCCTTCTTCCGTGGCGTGCCACAGTCCGTCTTCCATGATGCCGCTTTTCAGCATCCGGATGATCAGCCTGATGACCCGTTCGTCCCCTATCCGGTGGCGCAGAAACTTGATCATCCACTCGTGGTTAACCCTGTCAAAGAACCCTTTGATGTCGGCTTCCACCAGATGGTTCACGCGTTTCTGCTGGATCGTCCGGCCCAGGGCGTCCAGGCATTGATGCTGGCTGCGTCCCGGTCGGTATCCGTAGCTGCTGTCTTCGAATACGGCTTCGTAGATCGGCTCCAGCGTCCGTTTGACCGCTTCCTCAACAATCTTATCTTCAAAATTGCTGATTCCTAACGGCCGTCCTTTCGCGCTGCCGGCCTTGGGGATGTAACTGCGGCGTTTCGCTCCCGGTCGGTATCCCATCCGTTTGAGTTGCGCCGACAGTCTCTTAATATTTTCCTCAAGGTTCTTGCCGTATTCCTTCTTGGTTACGCCGTCCGTCCCGGTCGCTTTGTAAGCGTCCAGGCTCTCGTAGCAGGCTCGCAGGTTATCCTCATCCGTAATATGATGATACAGGCTGGTAAATACCAGTCCCGGTTCCTTGCGGGCCTTTTCACTTATCCGTGTCAGATCCGTTCCCATTACTGTTCCGCTCTTTGCATAGCGTTAATGTTTCCCTTTCCCGGTCGATCAATCGTGGGGACCTTCGCTCGGCGTGGATTGGACGCTTCATCGCTAGGCCGTTGCGGCTCTCCGGTCCCCATCACTCGCGACGCGGCCGTTCCTTACCCTCTTTTTACATTGGCTAAGGTACTCGGGTACTGCCATTGCGGTTGATTCCCCAAGAGCCCTTGATCGTCGCTTGCCTGGTTACTTTCCTGTTGTTGAACAGCTCGATGCCGTCTTAGACCCCGGGGTGTCGGTTGAGCACTCGTCTTTTAGCGTGCCCGCCGCATGGCCTGCGCCTAGTGTGAAAGGATCGGCACCTTCCCAAAATGAGTGAGTTCTCGGGGCTATGTTTCGGATTCAGGGTTACACCCTTCACCTCGCTGCTCTCGTCATACTCCTTTCAGATTTTCATCCTTCCGTTTCAACTACTGAGCGGTTGACTAATCCTTACTCAGGAGGGCTTATCCGTCTTTATCCTTCTGCCGGACCCCCTCTCAACAGGCAACCATTGCCAGGTTGCCCACACGTTCAAACGTTCTCACGTCCTTACTCCAACTGCCCGCACACCTTATTCGAATTACCCGAATAATCCTTACCCCTTACGGCTTTGACAATATAATAATAAGTTTCGCCTTTTTTTACGTCCCGATCTTCGAAACTCAGTTGGTCCTTCTTGAGCAAAGCGGTCTGCCGAAACGGGCCGCAGATATTGTATGATTGTAACAATTGATATCCCGTCACTTTATCCGCGTCTTTTGTCGGCTTCTGCCAGGTGAATTTCAAACTATTCTTGGTCGGCGTCACATCCAGGTACTGCGGGCATTCGGGGCCGTCCACCCATACCCATTTGATAATGCTGTATTTGTCGGGGGTTCGTTTCCAGGTGTAAACGTCGCCGTTGGGAGCAAGGACAGGATCGCCGTAATCGACTATTAATTCTTTCACTTCATTAAAGCCGCCTCCTGCCGGTCGGATTATTTTATATTCGGTATCTGGTACAACTAGTTCAGCCGTCAACTTACTATCGGCATCATAACGCACAATTTCCTTATAAAGCGTGGCATATAAAGTATCGTCACATCCACGGATATAATTATGATAAGTTAGCCTATCGGTAACATATGTTTTATCAGGGTATTGGATTGTGGTCTTATACTTGCCGCTTCCGAGATTTTGTTCATTCACCATCCCTAACTCCAAAGGCCGAGTGTCATAAGTTTTGAGGAGTTGACCGGTGGGGGAGTAATGGTAATATTTTTCGTTTTTAAATAGAAAAAAGCCTTCTGCTGCCATGAATATCTCTGCTAACTCTATTTTAGCAGTTATTTTTCCTTCATAATCAACAATACATTGTCTTAATGGTTGATACCCTTTTTTAACTTGCTTGTAATCGCATGAAAAGATAAAAAGATTATTATAAGGCAGTAATATAACTTCACCTGGCCATCTTCCAAATGCAAAATCAACATCCAATAATTCTAATGGTTTTTGAATAATCTTTTTTATTTTTCCATTTTGCATAAAAACATAAACTCTTCGATTGCCTTCATCAGAAATTATTATATTATTGTTTTTGTCATCTCCAATATTTTTTGGAAAAGCATCAAAAGTATCCTGAGATTCATAATAAAATTGTCCGGTATTTTTTCCCCATGTTCCTGATACAATTTCTTTCGGGTCAATCCATTCCGCAAAAATTAAAAATGGAGGGGAAAAAAACAATAAGCACAGATAAATATACATTTTGCATATTTGTTGTATTTTCATGATATAATATCTCCTTTTAATTCCATAATTTTATTCTGCCAAATCCCTGTGGAATTGATACATTTTGCCAAGTTACTATAACTTTTCGGCTAAAAACTTTTTGATTTGGAAGTTCTACATCATACACAGGATAAGTATATTCATGGCTTCCATACGCATGAATAATCTGATAACGCGTTTGAGTCCCTACCATGATTGCTCTCTCCGAATACACTGTGGAAACATGCCCGCTATAATGAATTAAATCACCTTTTTTCAACAACTTTAATTTTTCATCTTTTTGTTGCTGTGTCAAACCGGCCAACGATATATGTTTTGTTATGTCAAATGCTTCATCAAAAAAGTAATTGTTCCATGACCGGTTTTTCAAATATCTCCCGTTGGCATTGCATACAATTTGATATGCATCCAAATTCCAGACCCGGGTATTGACTCCCGGTATGGGGCTTGCCGGGGTCACGGTCACGTCGGCATGGTTGATCATTCTCTGCACGATTCCCGAACAATCTATCCCTGCCCAATGTTGCGGATAAAATTTGTGTTCGGTTATCTGATCGCACGCGGCGGTCCGGAAATGCGGATCCCAGACTTGTTCTTTTTCGTTTTGATATAAGCCTGCATATTTTTTACCGGGATCGACCGGCGCGGTATCACCTCTATAAGCAATGGGAACCGGTGCCGGCGCGGAAACCACCGATGATACGTCTCCTTGGTACTCTCCAAGATTGTCATTGCAGCCATAGCAATAGGAAACACCTTGTTCAGACGAACCTGTTCGACTTTTGAAATTTGTTGTATCATTCTCATAGGTTTCGCCGTAAGAGATCATTCTGTCAACAAATCTCTTCACCACATTCACATACAACTCATACAAACCGGTATCATTAATTGCATTTCCAGCAGTGCCGTTGATGCGGTTGTCCAAGGTTGAACCTTCCACGCGCAGCGCATCGCCCGCCAAGGTCCGCTTATCCACGATCTTGTTGGTCCAAGTCAGGTGATCCGCTTCCGGTATGTTGTAATCCTTCATCAACTTACGAAAGTCGCATTGGGCATTGGAAGTGTTATCGATATGAAAGTGCTCTTTCAAATAATACAGCGCCTGCAGGGTGTTGCTGCCGGGATTTTCAAGGTTTCTGTTGAAAATGCCGTTTTCATCCAATAGGTTGTAAAGATTCCCTAAGCTCCTCTTCCTCGGCACCACCTGATTCAACAATTCCTGCACAAAGTCGAAATACCGTTCCCCGTCATCCGTGACATTGGCCGGAGTAACCCCTTTATGGTTATTGCCTGCATTGTCGTCAAACACGAACACCGCCTCGCCCGCCCAGACCTCCTTCATCTTCACATTGCTGTTGTTTCGGACTGTCCAGCGGCCCAGGATCGAGCCCTTAGCTTTATTGTCCTCCGCGTAATAAGTGAACTTAACCTCGATCTGATCCAAACCGGAATTAGGGGTATCCGGGAGCGGTGGAGCCAGGTCATGCGGCTCCAGTCGAAACACCGCCTTGCCGTCACCGTTAAACGCCACTTCCGTATTCGGAAGGGTCACCTTAGCGGCT
>Ga0105099_10001432_pt1 | contig 14985 bp, 15 predicted proteins | sample PPLLak3cmMay2015_2_FD_79138 | JGI IMG/M metagenome (GOLD analysis project Ga0105099, IMG submission 79138) | Freshwater sediment microbial communities from Prairie Pothole Lake near Jamestown, North Dakota, USA - PPLs Lake P8 Core (1) Depth... | ecosystem: Environmental > Aquatic > Freshwater >... | reverse complement strand
TGGAAATCATTTCCAATCCTTCTTTTCATAGCGGTATCTCGATTCTCCCAGCAGGGATAGAAAAATGACTTTATCCTGATTCCCGGCTACAATCCTCTCTCGTCAATGTCCTCGGTTCATGCAGTGATGAATCGCCCCGGTAAATGGTATCCTCGCTCTCCTCATTCACTCACTCTACCTTAGGAAATGCACGAATGCAAGCACCGTCCCTAAGCCACATTAATAGATCTGTTGCAATAATGATTGATTTTTTCATTTTTATTTCTGCTAACGTCTCCGCTCACCCGCCGCTGTACGCGGTTGGTGTGCAACGGGGTTGTTGGGCGTTTCAAATTTATTTTCTATTAAAAATTCGCTGATAAACCTATTTCTTAAAGCACCTGAGAGAGTATTTTGTAATTCTTGCTTTTTTGGCACATACTGCCCATTTATTTGGATATGGTCATATGATTTTACGTCGATAGTTATTATTTGGCCTCTCTCAAGTGTTTGGTTCTGCATAATTAGGTCATCATTTCGAAAAATCTTTGCAATAAATGTTGTCTCTTCTTCTAGTTCTGCAATTATTATCTTTGTAACTCCGAGTGGAACAATGACATCGTCAACACCAATTTTTGAGTTGTTTTTTGCTAAAAGTTCTCTTGAATAAATGATTTTATCAGATATATAAAACAGATGTGGGCAACATCCACATTCCCAAAATTCATCTATGATGTACATGTTACTCATATCAAATTCATGAATGCTTTGTTCTTTTTTTATTCCTTCATCGATATATTCAATGGATTTTGGCAGTATTTGGTTTCCAAAAACAAGACAATCTTTGTTTGCCACAGATGTAAAGCTTTCATGAGTTATATAAAGATTCTTTTCATCAATGAAATACTCTTTCCATCTTTGCGCCATTAGTGAAAAAAAAGGTGGGATAATTATTGAAAGAGGTATAATAACAGTTGTTTTTGGGGATATTTTAACTTTAGGGAGTGAGATAAAACTTGTTATATCACTTGAGAGATGCATTTCTTGAAAGTTAGAATTTTCAATTATTTGGCAGGTTAGATTATTTAGGGAAATGAGTTTATCTGTGATATTTGTTATTGCTAAAAAAGAACACCATATTTCTCGTAAAATGTATTCTTCTAGTAAAACAATTCCGTCACAATCAATTGAATAACTACTGACAATAGCGATTTGATTAGTTTTTATATTGTTCTCAAGCATTAATTTTAATAACCCATCTTGGTTTTCAAATTCTGATAATTCTTGCCTTGATGGTGTCCTTATACCTGAGAAATAAGGAAATTTTGTAACTAAACAATCTGATGTAATTACGTCTGGGTGTTGAAAAAGATAGTCTTCCTTATTTAAATATGATTTCCCACGAAAACTATTTGTTATTCTGTTTGAAAAAGGATGTTTGCTTATAATAATGCTGATTTGGGAAATGATTTCATTTTTGACTAAAAGAGGTTTTTCTACAGGGAAAAAAGACAAATCGCCGTTAGAAATACTAGATAAATGACTAAAACTCTTGCATATGTAATATCTACAATGAAACTTGTCTTGGTTTTGGGGCGTTTCAATTTTATTTTCAGCAACTTTTTTTATCCATTCTTCTTTAGCCTTATATAATTCTCTATAGCTTATTTTGGTACCTCTTGGATGGTGATTATTATAATGCCCTGCATCTGCATGGCAGTCAAAGCATAGAGCTATGGCATTTTCATAGGTATTACTTCCTCCAGAAGCTTCTGGTTTTATGTGGTGAACCTCAACCTTTACGCCCTTATATCTATGGCAAAGACAACAATGTCTGGCCGTTTCAACAAGTATCTGAGTTTTTAATTCTTGTGAAAACCCCAAAATAACTCCTTATGATAAAAAATACAAAAAAAATATCATGCCGTTATTATTATGCCCAACGCGCCCTGCTGAGCAGAAGCCCGTAGGGCTTTCTGTCTCCAGCGGTTTGTTCCCGAACGCGAATCAGCGCGCAAAGAATCTGGCATCTTTGTTCCTCCCTTTTTGGGATGTCTCCTTTGTCCGGGCGCAGGCGAGCAGCACCTCTACATCCCGGGAATGGTCCCGGACGTTCTCAGCACTTCGGGACGACGCAAGGGTGTCCCCTACGCCAATTAAATGCTTTATATACACGCTCACCCTGAACCGCCTAGGGGCGGGTTCCAAACCCGTCCAGCATTGAAATTTGCCCGGTCCGGGCTGCCCCGGTGGACCCTTTTTGGTCCCCTTGCCCGCCAACGAGGGATTGCGAATCTCTCCAGACATGCACAGGGCGGGTTTGGAACCCGCCCCTACCTCCATGGGAGTGAAAGCGAAGAAGGGTGACTTGACACACCCAGCTGTCAACATCATTGCCAGTACTCGTCTTCCCGCCAATTTGCGGGATTATCTTCGATATATTTACGGATTCTTGTCAATTCCGTATCGTCCCGGATCACCCGCTCGAAATAGTTTCGCTGCCATACCGGAGTTCCCTGGGTTTTCCTTGACCGATTGATTCTCCGGGCAGAAAATGTTTTGAACTGGCGGATGATTTCCGGCAATCCTCTCGGTTTCCCCGCATCCTCCGTAGGGGCGGGTTCCAAACCCGCCCTCGGAGAGAATATTCTTACAATCCCATGCACATGATTGGGCATCACGGTGAATTGATCGAGGAGAATATTCGAGATATGACGGGGCAGATCAATCCAGGTTCTCTCCGCGATCCTCCCCCATTCGTTCAATGAGATTTCTCCCGATTCAATGGTTGCCAAAATCGGTTCACGATTGGTTGTGCAAATGGTAAAAAAATAGATTCCACAAGATGTGTAGTCGAATTCCTTCAGGCGGATGGATCGTCTGCGGTGAATATCAGGGTTGAATCTCATTTCATGACTTGCTAGGCCCGGGTTCCAAACCTGTCCAGCATTGATATTTGCCCCGCCCGGGCTGCCGCCGCTGGACCCTTTTTGGTCCGATTACCCACATACATTTGATATTGACTCTCTTCCATCACGCCGGGAGTTTCTTTCCAATTACTCCCTCATCCAGATTGATTATAAGAAATCGGATAACAAAAAATCAACAGGTCTTCTTCAGATAGATTCAGAGGTGAGGCGAAATGATGGTCTGACCTAATGGTCCTCGTTTTTTCGCCAACTGCGGGAGCGAGGGGTTGAATTGCCCTTTATCCCCGGATCAGCAGACTCAGAATCATCACCAGGACGAACAGGCCGAGGAGGGTGAGGATGAGCTGGCTGGAAGCGGGTCGGTACTTGTCTGGCGTGTACTCAACCGGGCGCCCGGGTTTCGCCATCCGCCAGAAATAGGGGTTCTTCACCTGCTCGGTGAGCCAGTGGGCCGATTTCAAGCCGAACCGCTCCACCCCTTCGAACAGATCATCAACGAGTTCCACGGTCCAGCGCCGGATGAATGAGGCCGGCCGCCGGTAGAGCCAATCGACATCGAGGGCGACCGCCTTCTTCGGTTTGAGCCAGCGCCAGCGCACCGTCCAGAAGATGATGAAGGTGATGGTCAGCATCTGCACCGCCTCCACCAGGTGGTGCCGGGTGAAGGGGTTCCAGTGGACCTCGAATGGAAGCAACCGGTAGAGGAGTTGCGGGAACAGGCCGTGCAACACACAGACAGCTGCAGCCAGCCCCATACCGAAGTACATGGTCAGGGGGAGCGGTTCTACCTTCTCGTCACTGTGGGGCTCCTTGCCGAACCAAGTGAAATAGGGCAGTTTGAGGCCAACGCTGAGAAATGTGCCCACAGCGGCCAGGTTCATCAGCAGCATGGCCCAGGGATGGTGGGCCTCCCCGGCCGCGGCCACGGTCATCGACTTGCTGATGAAACCATTGAACAGGGGGAATCCGGATATGGAAAAGGCGGCGATCAGGTATAGCCAGAACACCACTGGAAGTTTCTTGTAGAGACCGCCGAGGTCGGTCAGGCGGCGCTTCCCTGTGGCCTGCAGCACGGCTCCGGCGCCCATGAAGAGGAGCGCTGTGTAGAGAATGTGGCTGAAGGCATGGGCGGTCGCGCCGTTGATCGCCATCTCGGTGCCGATCCCCACGCCGGCGACCATGAATCCGACCTGGCTGACGATGTGATAGGCCAAGATGGTACGGATGTCATTGGCCAGGATGGCATAGATGACGCCGTAAAGGGTCATGATCACCCCCAGGACCAGCAGGATCGGCCAGCCGGGAAAGAGCCGGGCCAGGACATAAACCGCAGTCTTGGTGGTAAAGGCGCTCAGGAAAACGGCTCCGGTGATCGTCGCCTTGGGGTAGGCATCGGTCAGCCAGGCGTGAAGGGGCGGCACCGCGGCATTGACCAGCACGCCCAACAGGATCAGCCAGGAGCCGGTGGAATGACCCCCGGCCAGGGAGGTGATAACGAACGATCCCGAACCCTGGACCTGGAGGATGATGCCAGAGAACAGCAATCCGCCGCCGAATACGTGAAAGAGCAGGTAACGGAAACCGGCCCGCGCCGATTCCTCCCCCGCCGCCCTCCAGATGAGGATGGTCGAAGCCACGGCCATCATCTCCCAGCAGATGAAGAGGGTGAAATAGTCTCCGGCAAAGGTGACGCCGATGGCGCTGCCGGCGTACAAGAGCGCGGCGGTCTGTTGCCAGCGGTCACTCAGGTGATACGCATAAAATCCGCCGATGGTGCAGATGAAAGCGAAGATGATGCCGAATATGCGGCTGAGCGGATCGATACGGCTCAGGACCAGGGTGTAGTCCATCAACCTCAGTGTGATCGGGTCCGATCCGGTCGGCACGACCAGGATGACCGCCAGTGTAGCCGCGGGGATCAGGACGGTGAAGATGGAGCGCAGAATTCGGGGCAGGAAGGGGACGATCACCGCCCCGATGATCATGACGGCAACGGGCGGAATATGAAGGTCAATCATTGCGGTCATCCTCCCGCTGATATAGCACCGGTCCCAAGATTAGCTTGGCCAGAATGATCAAAGTCATACTCCCAGCGGCGCCGAAAAGGATCCAGAAAGCGGGGATGGAACTCCACCAGTGACTGCCCTCCTCCTGGCTATGGCTGAGAAAAAAAAACTCAACTACCAGGGAAATAAACAGGAGGAGCAGCAAAAGGGCCCAATGCCAGCGTTTCATGTGAGCAAGCCTCCGATTTGGCCGCCGATGGCCGCAGCCAACTGGACCAGGCGGAAGAACAGGTCGGGATATATGCCGAAGAGGAGCGAAAACAGTGCCGTCACCACCAGTGGTGCCACCATCCAGGGGGATGCCTCGGTCTTTCCCTCAAGCCCTTCGCCCGGTTTGAAGAACGCCCGGTGGACGATGGGGAACAGGTAGGCGGCGTTGAGCAGGCCGCTGAACACGAAAACGGCCAGAATATATGGATGCCCGGATTGGACCGCGCCCAATCCCAGGACCCACTTGCTGACGAAGCCATTGACGGGAGGAATGCCGGCCAGGCCCAGGGAACCCAGGGCGAATGCTCCCATGGTCCAGGGCATGATCCGGCCGATCCCGCTCAACTCGCTCACGTTCTCCCGGTGCAGGTTGATGTAGATGGCGCCGGCCGTGAAGAAGAGGGTGATCTTCATGAAGGCGTGAAAGGCGATGTGCAGAACCGCGCCGGAAAAGGCCATGGGTGAAAGGAGGGCGGCCCCCATGACGATATAGGATAAATGACCGATCGTGGAATAGGCGAGTCGGCGCTTCAGATTGTCCTGGCGCATGGCGATTAGCGAAGCCAGGATGATGGTGACCGCCGCCAGGACGATCAGAATGGTGTCGAGTCCGAACTGTTTCATCAGGGTGGGACCGAACACGAAGCCGACCACCCGGAGGACGCCGAAAACTCCCGACTTGACCACAGCGACGGCGTGCAGCAGGGCGCTGACCGGAGTCGGTGCGGCCATGGCCGTCGGCAGCCAGGAGTGTAGCGGCATGATCCCGGCCTTGACCCCGACGCCACCGATGAACAGGAGAAACAGGGGAACGAGGGTCTTGCCGTCCAAGCCGGATGCAGAGAGGAATCCGCCCGCCTGGAAATCGAGTGTTCCCGTCAACTGGAAGGTCCAGAGGGCGGCGGCGATCAGCAGCAGCCCGGCGCTGAGGGTATAGACCAGGTACTTGCGGCCGGCGGTGATCGCGGTCTTCGTCTCCTTGTGGATGACCAGGGGATAAGTGGCGATGGTCAGTATCTCGTAGAAGAGGAGGAAGGTGATCAGGTTTCCGGCAAAAGCAATGCCCATCGTTGCCGATAGACAGACAGCGAAGCAGGCATAATAGCGGGTCTGTTTGTGCTCATGTCCGCCGCGCATATAGCCGATCGAGTAGACCGAAGTCAGAATCCATAGACCCGAGGCGATGAGAGCGAAATAAACGCCGAAGGGGTCGGCTTTGAGGCAGAGGTCGACTCCGGGAAAAAGGCGGAACAGGGATATCTGGGTTATCTTCCCGGCCTGGGCTCCGGGCAGGAGCGTCAGCACCAAAGTGAATTTGGCGATAGCCGCCAGCAGTGTCCAGAACTCCCGCAGGTTGGGGCGGCGCGAACTGAGCAGGATCAGTGGAACGGCACCCAGAGAAACGGCAACGACCAGCAACGGCGTCAATGATGTGGTTATTTCCTGAATGGGCATGGTTTCCGCCTATAATCCGGGAGGAGCGATATGGGCAAGGATGCCATCGGCGATGACGGTGCTGAGCAGCCCCAGTATGATCAGCAAGAGTGCCATGATCAGGGTCGGGATGAGCATCGAGGGGACGGCTTCATCGCGGGCGCACGCACCATCGGCGGCTTCCGCATCTCCGGCCGGTTTCAGGTACGCCTTTTCCAGGACCCGGAAGAAATAGACGGCGTTGAGCAGGCTGGAGAAAAGAATCACGACGAGGAATATCCAGTGTTTTCCATTCACGGCGCCCATGGCCAGGAACAGCTTGCTGAAAAAACCGGCCATCGGCGGCAATCCGATCATGGAAAGCGCACTGATAGAGAATGCCGCCATGGTCCAGGGCATCTTCTTGCGGATGCTCCAGTCAAAGCGGGATATGTCGCTGTGGCCGAGCTTCCGGCGGAAATTCGCTGCGGTCAGAAACAGGCAGCCCTTCATGAAGGCATGGTTCATGATGTGAAGAATGGCTCCGGTGAGGGCCCAGCGGTTGGCCATGCCGATCCCCAACGCGACATAGCCGATCTGGGCGATGCTCGAATAGGCGAGCATCCGTTTCAACTCCCGCTGGGCGATGGCCAGGATCGATCCATAGATGATACCGGCGGCCGCCAGCCAGCAGATGACCTTCGCCACCGGCAGGGTCCGGGCGATGATGGTGATGCCGAAGACGAAATAGACCAGCCGCAACAGTACATAAGCGCCGACCTTGGTGCCGATGGGGGCGATCAGCGCCGAGGAGGCTGACGGGGCATAGGTGTAGGCATCGGGCAGCCATCCGTGCAGGGGAAAGAGGGCCATCTTGATTCCCATCCCCAGAAAAACGAACATCAATCCAACCAGGACCGCCGGCTGGCCAAGCATTGACGGGAGGATGGCGGCGGTATCGGCCATGTTCAGCGATCCGGTTTTCATATAGAGAAACCCGATGCCGAGCAGATAAAAGCAGCCCGCCAGGGTGCCCATGACGAGGTAGCGGAAAGCGGCGATCGGAGCTTTGCGTTCGCCCACGGCGATCAGGCCGTACAGGGAGAGGGAACCGATCTCCAGGAACACATAGAGATTGAATAGATCGCCGGTGATGATAATGCCGTTGAAACCGCAGAGCATGAGCAGGGCGGTGCCGTAATACCCCAGCTCTTTCCCGGGCGTCTCGGCCTTAACGACAACGCGGGCATGGAAAAGCACCAGCAATGCCACCGTGTTCACGACGAGCATGACGAAAGCCGACAGGTGGTCGAGCACGTACTCGATGCCGATGGGCGGAGCCCAGTTCCCCTGGTAATAGTGGATCGGCCCTTCGCGCAGAACCCGGACCAGGTTGTAGCCGGAGATGGCGGTGACCACGGCCACGACCGATATGGTAAACGGCCAGGAAAGCGACGGACGCCGCCATGCGATCACCGTGCCCAGCAGGGCCGAGGAGAGGAGGATCAGGACGGGGAGAACCGGAGAATTAGTCAGCAGGTGCGTCATGGTCTTTTTTCATCCTTTCCAGCAGGACGTCCTCGTCCAGAGTCTTGTATCTTTTGTAGATGGTGATCACAATCGCGAAGGCCACGCCGGTCGTAGCGACGCCGACGACGATGGCGGTGAGCATCAGGGTGTGGGGCAAGGCGTTGATATAGGCGGCCGGGTTGACGGCGGCCGGGCCAGAATCGTCGATCAGGACGGGGACGGTGCCCCCGAACTTGGCGGCGCAGGTCAGGTAGAACATGATGATCGAAACCTGAAAAATGGTCATGCCGATGAGTTTCTTCACCAGGTTGCGCTTGAAGATCATGCCATACAGGCCGATGGTCAGCAGGATCAGTGTGAACCAGTACCCGTAGTGACCGGTCAGGAATCTAAGCATCGGGTTCTCCCGTGAGAATATCGTCATAGAGGGCGACCATGATCCCCATCACCGCCAGGCCGACTCCCACTTCCACGAACTGGATCCCCCAGTTGCGGGCCATGGCGTCCGATACCGGCATGATCCGGGCCAGGTATTTGTACTCGAGGAATCGTCCCCCGAGCAACATGGCCAGGAATCCGGTGCCAAAGTAGATGAACACTCCGATCGCACCCATCAGAGTACCGATTCCCTTTCCAAGCAGCAGGCGGGAAAGCTCACTCCCCGAGGCCAGCCTGGATAGGATGACGGCGGCGCCGAGCATGGTCCCCCCCTGAAAACCGCCTCCGGGGCTGTAGTGGCCGTGAAAAATCACGTAGAGGGCATAGATCATGATGAAGGGGGAGATCATCCGGCTGATCATGGAGAGGATCGGGTTGTCCGACTTTCCGGTCACGGCTTCCTCCGCTTCCTCAGCAGCATCATGCAGATCAGGCCGGCGGTGAAGATGACGGTGGTCTCTCCCATCGTGTCATATCCCCGGTAATCGGCCAGGATGACGGTGACGATATTGGGGGTATGGGCGTCCTCATAGGAATGGCGTGTATAGAAAACGGCGGCGTTCGGCGTTCCCGCCGGACTGGTCTCCCGGTTGATCACCGCATCGAGATCGGCCCGGTTGGGGAGATCGAGCGAGACATAGATGAGCAACCCGCAGAAGGCAATGAGGATGAAATAGTTGATGATCTTCAATCTGAACTCCGGCGCTGGGTTCGGATGATCAGGACCACGAAGAGGACGCCGGTGATGCCGGCCCCGACCACCGCCTCCGTGAATCCGACATCGACCGCCCCCATAGCGCAATAGATCAGAGCGGAAACGAAGCTGAATACGCTCAGGGTTACCACGGCATGCAGCAGATTCTTGAAGCTGAGCGCCAGGAGCGCGCAGATGATCAGGAAGATGAACAGGACAACTTCGAGTTCCCAGTGCATGTGTCAGTGCTCCCGGTTATTCTTGTCCTGGCGGAACCAGGGGGTCAGGCGGAACCGCAGGGCGGCACCGGCCAGGGCGTTGGTGGCTGTGGGATTGGTGAAGGCCACGAACCCCATAATCATCAGCAGCTTGGCGGTGTTGATGGATAATCCCTGGGTAAAGGCCAGGCCGAAGATAACCAGCATGACCCCCAGCGTATCGGACTTGCCGGTGGCATGCGACCGGGAATAAAAATCGGGAAGCCGGATCAGCCCGAGGCTCCCGATAAACAGGAAAAAGGCGCCGGCAGAAACCAGGATAACCGCCGCAATCATCAGCAGATTCATGTCAGTGGGGCCCCCTTGTATCCAGATACTTGGCGATGGCGATGGTGCCGATGAAATTCAATATCGCGTAGGCGAGGGTGATGTCGATGAACATGTCGAGCCGCTTGAAAGCCAGGCCGATCATCAGGATGAGGATCATCGTCTTGGTGGCGATGGCTCCGGCGCCAAGGATCCGGTCGTATAGGGTGGGGCCGGCGACCACCCGGTACAGGGGCATGAAGATGATGACGGTGAGGATGATCGACAGATAGAGGAAGAATTTGTCCATTACATCGCCCCCCGTGATCGGATGACCCGCAGATCGCTCACCGGGTTGCCCGGATTCGGATCGTACAGCTTGGCCACCTCGGCCGGGAGGGAACCGTCGCCGATGCCTGAAAATGAGGCATCCATCAACCCGTGGACGAGGAATTCATCGCCTTTTATACGCAGGGTGATGGTGCCGGGAGTGAGGGTGATCGAATTGCCCAGGATCACCCTGGCCATCGTATTGGGCAGCTTCGCCCTGAACTCGAACAGACCCGGATCGATGGGCATTTTCGGATTGAGGACGACGGCCGCCACCTGAAGACTGGCCAGTACGATTTGTCCCATCAGCCAGGGGATGTAGAACAGGAGATGGAGGATGCGGATCGGCCGGGGTCCGGGATGATCTGGATCGGTGCCACATTTCGGCAACTCCTCAATGACGTAATAGTGAAGCCGCAGCCGCCAGTTCAGTGCCACCACCAGGAGGCAGGAAAAGACCCCCATGGTGATGTGTTTGACATCGTAATGGCCGCTCAGCAGAAGCCAGAGGATCATCATCAGGAAGAACTGGGCGACTGTCCGCAGGTAAAACATCCGCTTCATGATCGTAGCCCCTGTGGTGTGAGGAACAGATTGAATGAAGTGAGATTATATTTTGGTTTTTTCTGCGTGTCAATATCCCCAAAATCAACGAATGTTGACGCTGGCCGATCGCTTCGGCTATAATGCCAGGCGCATGGAAGGCAACGGCACACTGAAGGGCAATCGGGCGAAGCGCCTGGCTCTCCCGCTCCTGATCATCTTTCTCTCATTGATCCCCGTCTGGTCCGCCTGGCGCCTTCATGACCGCTCGTTCTACGATGACAGTCTGATCACCCTGACCTATGCCAAAAACATCGCCAGGGGGAACGGCTTCGTCTTCAACCATCCACCCCCGGTCCTCGGCACCACCTCTCCCCTTTTCGCGCTTCTGATCGCCGCACTTTCAGTTCTATTGCCGGGGCTGCCCATGACCTCCATCGCCATCACCTTTTCCTGCGCCTGCTGGATAGGCCTCCTCTGGCTTTTTTTCCTATTCCGCAACCCGCTCCATCTCCGGCCCGGCGAATGTGGTGTGATCACCGCAGTGCTCGCCCTCAGCGGCTGGGTGACCTTCCTCTCCTTCGAATCCTATCTCTTCGCCTTCATCCTGATCCTGACGCTTTGTCTGTTCATCCAGAGGCGATATCTCTTGGCCGGCTTCGGCAGCACATTGCTTTTTCTGACCAGGGGGGAAGGTATCCTGATTTTCGCACTGATGACCCTGGTTCTCCTTTTTTCCAAGACCCAGGAACCGGAGCGTGATATCCGATTTCGCCACCTGATCCGGCTGTTGCTGGGCTTCTTCATCCCCTGGGTCGTTTGGTCCGGATATGCCTTGTCGACCTTCGGCGGCATCTTCCCCAATACGCTTTCAGCCAAGATCATCCAAGGCAGAATGGGCCTTTGGAAGGATTTTTTGCCACGGCTTTTCAGGGAATGGACCCCGGCCTGGATCGCCCCGTATTCCTGGAAACCATTTCCCTGGCTAAACATCTGGGCGATCTTCACCGGCCTCGGCATCATTTCGATCTGGAAGAAACACCCGTTCTGGAAGGTTTTACTAGCCTGGATTGTCGCCTATATCGCCGGATACTCTCTCCTGGGAGTCGCCGCCTACCCTTGGTATCAGGTCCCGGTTCACTTTATTCTGCACTTGTTGTTTGCCTGGGGAGTCCTCAATGCCCTTTCGTTCCTTGGGCAAACGGATGGGCGCTGGCGAATCCCCCTGACGACACTGATCCTGGGTGCGGCTCTGGTGCCCCTGGCCGCCCATTTGATGAAGCAGGTGAAACTTCAGATGCCGACTGAAAAGGACCAGCTTATGAAACAGGTCGCCGCCTGGATGAAGTCAAACACCAGCCCCGGGGAGAGCATCGCCTATTTCGAGGTCGGTTATTTGGGATACTACACCGACAACCGGGTGATCGACATCCTCGGCCTGGTTTCCCCCGAGATGTTACGGGACCTTCCCGGGTACGATTTCAATTCGGGATTCTGGCGGGCTCCGACCGATTATTTTCTCTATTCTCCATTCAGCAAGTTCACTCGTCCGATCTACCAGGATCCCCGGTTCGCCCTGGAATACAGAAAAATTAAGCAATTCCCCGATGACCGGACCTTCACGCTCGGATTGTACCAAAGAAAATCCCAAAAGGAGACCGTACGGTGATCCCCAATCGGAACTTTATCGATCAACAATCGTATTATTCAGGTGTCAATGATCATATCAAACGAATGAGGAGGAACCTGCCATGAAAACGATCGGAGTCTGGCGTTTTCTGCCCGTATTGATCGCTGCCGTTCTATGGGGAACCGGTCCAGCGGATATATCCAAGGTCACGATCGACGGCCATTGGACCGGGGCGATCGACCTGCCCTCGATGAAACTGGAGGTCGATATCGATTTCACCCTTCAGGCCGACGGCTCCTGGAAGGGGGACATTTCCATCCCCATGCAGAACGCCCGCGATCTGCCCTTGGAAAAAATCGGTTTGCAGGGGAAGGAGGCGACCTTCGCCATTTCCGGCATCCCGGGTGACCCGATCTTCAAGGGCGTTCTCAGCGAAGACGGCAAGGAGATCAAGGGTACGTTCACTCAGGGCGGACAGGCCTTCCCCTTCACGTTGAAATCGGGCCAGGATCCGGTCGCCGCCGCGCAGGTCGCCCTGAAAGACCTGGACTCCATCGTCACCCGAGGGCTTGAGGGACTGACTGTACCCGGAGCCGCCATCGCCGTTGTCCGCAACGGCCAGGTCGTTCTGGCCAAGGGATACGGCTACCGGGACCTGGAAAAGAAAACCCCCGTCACCGCCGATACGCTCATGGCCATCGGTTCATCGAGCAAGGCATTCACCACCTTCACTCTCGCGGTTCTGGCCGATCAGGGCAAATTCGAATGGGACACTCCCCTGCGCCGGTATATTCCCTGGTTCAAGCTGTACGATCCGGCCGCATCCGAACGTCTCACCCCCCGCGATTTGGTTACCCACCGCTCCGGACTCCCCCGTCACGATCTCCTCTGGTATAACAACCAGCAGATCAACCGGGAAGAATTGGTGCGCCGGCTGGCATTCCTGGAACCGACAGCCGACCTGCGGACCCGCTTCCAGTACAACAACCTGATGTTTCTCACCGCCGGTTACCTGGCCGAGGTGCTCACCGGGAAGAGTTGGGAGGAGGCTGTCAGAGCCAATGTTTTCGAGCCGCTCGGGATGAAACGGAGCAATTTTTCGGTGGCCGAATCCCAGAAGGACGGTGATTTCGCCTGGCCCTACCGGGAAAAAGAGAAGAAGTCGGAACGTATCCCCTTTCGCGATATCAATATCATCGGTCCGGCCGGTTCCATCAATTCGAGCGCCCGGGAAATGAGCCGCTGGCTGCTGGTTCATCTGAACGGCGGCAAGATCGATGGCCAGCCGGTAATCCAACCCCAGACCCTCGGAGATCTGCATAACCTGCACATGCCCATGGGTTCAACTCCGGTCGATCCGATGATCCTCCCGGTCGGCTACGGCATGGGCTGGATGATCGACGTCTACCGCGGCTACCGCCGCATTCATCACGGCGGCAATATCGACGGGTTTTCGGCCCTGGTCTCCTTCATCCCCCAGGAGGGGATCGGCATCGTAGTGTTGACCAATGCCAACGCCACCGCGCTCACCGAACTCCTCGTCCGTCACATCGCCGACCTGCTCCTGGACCTGAAACCCCGCGACTGGATCGCCGAGGCGATACGCGAACGGGAAATGGGGCGCCAAGCGGGCCAGGAAGCCGAAGCCCGCGGCAAGGCGCGACGCCTTCTGAAAACCAAGCCATCCCACCCGATCGAGGAGTATGCCGGCGTCTACAACCATGCCGGTTATGGTGATCTCCAGGTCATCTTCAAGGACAAAAAACTGCATTTCGTCTACAACGGCATCACCACCCCTCTGGAACACTGGCATTACGAGACCTGGAACGGCCTGCCGGGGACCGACCCCACCTTCACCGACTTCAAGCTGACCTTCGGCGCCGATCTCGATGGACGGATCGCCTGGTTGGAAGCGGCGATCGAACCGACTCTCGACCTGATCCGCTTCACCAAGAAGGCCGACGCCCGATTTTTCGATCCCAAGTACCTGCGGGGCCTGACCGGCCGCTACCAATTGGTCAACCAGATCGTAACCATCAGCCTCAAGGGGGATGCATTGACCGCGGCCATTCCGGGTCAGCCCGAATATATCATGGAACCCCGATTGGGCGACGAGTTCGTCTTCAAGCAGGTCAGGATCGTCACGATCCGCTTCCTGGTCGGAGCCGACGGCCGGGCGACCACCCTCGAATTGAACCAGGGCGGCGCCATTTTCGAGGCCAAACGGGTGGAATAATATTTAACAGAATCATTGGGCACAATCGCTGATCTGATCCAATCGATCCGTTTACCCGAAAAACAGCAATCGACAGAAGAGAAATAACGGCTTTTTATTGGCTCTTTTTCCTCCACGGTGCGTCATACCTATATGACGATTCAGGGGAAAGATGAACCATGTCAGCTAAACCATCACCGGAAATGCAGGTCAGAGAATGGTATATCCGCTACAGTCCCATGGTCCTGCGCCGCTGCCGGAAACTGCTCGGTGACCGGGACCTCGCCCACGACGCCATGCACGATGTCTTTGCCAGGATTCTGCAGATGAATAACCTGGATCGGGTGGACAACGCCGCCAAATACCTCTTCCGGACGACCACTCATGTCTGCATCGATCACATCCGCTCCCGAAAACACCGCTGCAGCGAAAATGGGGATATCCTCTCCCGCATCGCCTGCGCCGACGACACCGAAAGCCGGA
>Ga0105099_10001430_pt1 | contig 14991 bp, 8 predicted proteins | sample PPLLak3cmMay2015_2_FD_79138 | JGI IMG/M metagenome (GOLD analysis project Ga0105099, IMG submission 79138) | Freshwater sediment microbial communities from Prairie Pothole Lake near Jamestown, North Dakota, USA - PPLs Lake P8 Core (1) Depth... | ecosystem: Environmental > Aquatic > Freshwater >... | reverse complement strand
TCGTACTCGTAATCGATAACTACAGCAATAAAAGCCTTTCACCTAAAAGGTGCTTAATTTGTAAAGCTATCAATTTATAAAACTACTTTTCAAATCAATCGATTACGATTACGAGCACGAGCAGGAGCACGACTTAACTGCGGATTTTAGGATGAAGGGAATATCATGGGAAAGTACGGACATTTCTCCGAAGACGGCCTTGAATACATCATCACCAGACCGGACACACCGCAACCGTGGCTCAATTATTCCATTAACGGAAGGTACCACGCGCTTATTACAAATACCGGCGGAGGATTCAGCTATTACATTTCCCCGCTCAACGGCAGGATTCTGCGGCGGCGCTATAATTCGCTTCCGGATGACCGGCCGGGCAGGTATCTGTATATCAGGGATACTGCGACCGGGGAATTCTATTCGCCGACGTGGCAGCCGACCCTGACCGAACTTGAGGCGTATGAGTGCCGCCATGGCCGGGGGTATACGAAAATAGCTTCGCAGTATAAAGGACTCAATCATGCGGTAACCTTTTTCGTGCCCAAAGAAGCAGATATGGAGATTTGGCGGTATACTATTGAAAATACGGGGGTTGACAGGAATCTGTCGCTTATTCCCTATGTCGAGTTTGTTCCGGGCAATGCGCTGGACGACCTTATTGAACAGCCGAATAACGCTCATTTCAAGGAGGCACATTTTAATAAAAACTGCAATGCGATTATTGCAGAGAACAAGATCGGCATTTCCTATCTTCCGGAAAAAGAGGAGCACAAGGACGACGGGTGCTGGGGCAAGGTTGTGTTCATGACTGTTGCAGGGCTTGAAATATGCGGCTGGGAAACAAACCGTGAAAAATTCATGGGATCCCCCTATAATGCGGAGCAGAATCCCCGTGCGGTAATTGACGGAAAGCTCACAAACTCGGATTGTAACTCCGGTCATCTGTGCGGCGCTCTGCATGCGCCTCTTATGCTCAAGGCAGGAGAAAAGGTCGAGTTTTGCGTTATTATCGGCGTTGCTGACCGGCGGAACAGGCTGTATGAAAAACAGGTTGTTGCGATCACAAAAGAGTGGTCGCTGCCCGGCCGTGTTGATAAGGCGTTTGCCGGTGTACAAAGATACTACGACGACTTTCACTCGAAGCTGACGGTGAAGACCCCGGAACAGAAAGTCAACCGCCATATCAATGTGTGGAACAAGATACAGCTCGAAACAACCTTTCGCTGTTCCCGCGACGCGTCGCGCTATCATCTGGGGCTCTCCTATGGCGTGGGATACCGCGATGCGGCCCAGGATCTGCTGGGGTTTATCATGTTCGACCCGCAGGCAGCGAAAGGGCTTATCAAGGAGCTTTTTTCCCACATGCTGACCAACGGGTATGTGTATCATCATTACTTTCGGGCGCAGAAAAACGGCCATGTATTCACCAACCATTCCGACGACCCGCTCTGGATGGCTATCGCCTGCGCCTGCTACCTGCGCGAAACCGCGGACTGGCGTCTGCTGGCCGAACAGGTCCCCTATCGCAGCATCAGCGAAGTGCCGACGGAAAAGATCGGCGGTGTTTTGCATTGCGCAAACGGATTCAACAACAGCGTTGTCCCGCACTGGAACGAAATTCCCGGATACGTCAAGTCGCACCGCAAAGGAACCGTGCTCGAGCACCTGTTTGTCGGTATAGACAAGGTGTGGAAGTGCCGCTCCCGCAGGGATATCCCGCTCATGCTGGGCGGGGACTGGAACGACGATCTGAACCAGTGCGGCGTCAAAGGCAAAGGCGAATCCATGATGGTTGCAGAGCAGCTTGCCGTGGCGATCAATTGTGTTACCGAAATGTTCGAGCATGCGCCCAGGGGGTCGCTGATAAAAAAATACGCGGCCAGGATCAAGGAGTACCGGAAGGTGTTCGAGAAACTGAAAAAAGCGCTCAACCAGCACTGCTGGGACGGCGCCTGGTATCAGCGTTTTACCAAAGATGACGGGTGCGCCGAAGGCTCCAGAAAAAACAGGGAAGGCTCGATGTATCTTAACTCCCAGTCGTGGGCCGTGATCGGTGGCTTGGCAGATAAAAAGCGGGCGGCGCAGTGTCTTGACTCGGTGCTCAAGCATCTGGATACCGCATGCGGGCCGACGCTCTGCGGGCCGCACTACACAAAGGCGGATGCCGCCATCGGCGCAGCGACCCGCGAAGCTCCGGGAAAAAAGGAAAACGCGGCGATTTTCAACCATCCGGTCACCTGGTTTATCCAGGCCAATACCCTGCTGGGCCGCGGAGACATTGCATACAACCAGTATTATAAAACGCTGCCGGAAGTGCTGTCCGAGGATCAGGACCATTTTGTCGTTGAGCCCTATGTGTATCCGGAATACACCACCGGCCCGGCGCACAAAGAGTTCGGCAGGGCAGGCCACTCATGGCTTACCGGTACCGCGCCCTGGATGTTTTTATCCGGTGTCGAGTATATTCTGGGCATCAAACCCTGGTACGACGGGCTCGTGATAGATCCCTGTATTCCGGCGGCATGGGAAGGGTATACGGTGAAAAGAGAATTCCGTGGCGCCTCCTATTTCATCAGGGTAAAAAACCCGGATCATGTCGAGCATGGCGTGAAACAGGTAACGGTTGACGGCAAGGTTATTACAGGAAACAAAGCGCCCCTGTTTGGCGACGGCGGTGAGCATACTGTCGACGTGGTCATGGGCTGATCGCCTTCGGAGAGAAAACGCGTATGAAAACAGCTTCGTTTGAGCGGATTATAACACAGGACAGCACTCTCCTGCGACAACTTCGGGAAAAAAGCATCCTGCTGGTAACCGATTGCAGCAAGGGCATTTTATTTGATGATGCTTCGCATGCTGCGTATAATGCCGCATTTTTTGACGATACAGCCGCATCTGCCTGCGAGACGTTACTGACCAGTGCTTTTTTACGGACCTGTCCCTGTGCGGTGCTGATAGATTTCCCCAAAGCTGCCGGCCTGTTTCAGGCCTCCGGTGTCTCTTCCGATGAACGTATGCAAACCGCATTGCTCATGTCCCGGATCAATTTCATGGGAACGGACGGTATTCGGGGAAAGGTTGATTTTGATACGCACGGTAATTGCATCGGCTCATTCTTGAAAAGAAACGCTCTTACTCCGTCGCTGGTTGAAAAAACCTGTTTCGCTTTCGCAGAACTGGTGCGCGCAAAAGGCATTGTGCGTCCGGGGGACACCTGTATAATCGGCAATGACGGCAGGGATGCCGCATCTGACTGGAGGCTCAACCAGGCAGTTGTCGACGGTTTTTTGCGGGCGGGCATGAACCTGCTTGACCTTGGCGTAATTCCCACCGCCTGTGTGCCCCACGCCATGCTTCGGGAAGGGTTTCGCTGCGGCGCCATGCTGACCGCAAGCCATAACCCCGCCAATCAGAACGGCATCAAGTTTTTTATTGACGGGAAAAAACTCCTGCCCGAAGGCTGCCAGGGCGATTACGCGCTTTCCGCGGATATGTTTGCCTGCTGTAATCTCAAATCTCTCCCCCAAAAAAGTGGAATCCTTATCCATGAAGAAAAAGCCGTGGATCAGGCCGCAAACCTTATTCTATCAGCGCTGCCCGGCAATACCAGCGACCTGTTGAAAGAGACCGTTCTTGTGCTGGATACGGCAAACGGCGCAAGTGCTGAAACCGGAAAAAAAGTGCTTGATGCGCTTGAAGTGCCGTGGTCGACGAAAAACCAGGAGCCGACGGGCGCCAACATCAACAGCCATTGCGGTGTTTCGGAAATCGAGGGTACTGAGCTGTTTGAAGGTGCGCGCTACCACGATTATATTCCTTTTATTAAAGAGATATTTGACAAAGGCCGCATGCATGAACCGGACACCGTGTATGGTATCTCTCTGGACGGGGACGGCGACCGCGGATTTTTACTTGTGTATGACAGGCAGAACGATTGTGTGCATGTTGTTGACGGCGACAAATGCGGGTTCATTCTGGCGGAATATTTTTTAACAGCTACAGGCATTCGGTCGCGGGACTGGTGGTTTGTCTGCACCATCGAATCCGATATCATGGTTGCCGCAGCAGCCCGTAAGGCTCTTGGCCTGCAGACAAAAATCGTAAGTGTGGGCGATAAGTGGATCGGCAATTTTGCTGAAAAGAATCTGCTGGTGGGTGTTGAGGTGTCGGGTCATGTCATATTCCCGGTTTCGTTTAAAGACGGCCGCGGAATGCATGGTACGCTGTTGTCGGGCATCGGCCTGCTCACCGGGCTTATGACCCTTGTTGCAGTCAAAACCCTGCGCCTTCCGGTCGAGATACTGATCGCGCCCTTTGCCACCGGGTTCTCAAAAACCCTGTATACCTTCTTCGTTGACAAGACACGGTTTTTTAAAGAGAGCGCGGTGTGGAAAAGCGATGCCGCCCTGATCCAAAAACAGGTGGAGGCGTTCAAAACAAGCGGCGCCCTGCCTGCAGAAACGGAACTTGTTTTTGAAGACAAGGAGGATCCGGACGTACTGTATATCTCTCTGGTTAATAACCAGGAGCTTCTTGGGTGCGTGTTTGTGCGCAATTCAGGCACCGAGGATAAAACGGCGACCTATGTAAAAGGAAAGCGCCACATCAAACAAGCGCTTGCCGCCCTTTGTACCAGGGTTCAGGAGAATCATATCAAGCTCATGAAAAACGAGAAAAGCATTGAGTTACGGTACGAAGCCGCTATCATGGCGGGTTTAAAAGAGAAACCCGAAGTTTCTTTTAAAGATATAAAAACTTCCCTTGAAAATGAACCTGACGTGACGGTTAATGAGAATGAGCTTATGGGTGTGGTGTATGGGTTGAAGAGGGAGGGGAGGATCGTTACACGGAGAGCGGAGACGGGAGATGAGTTGTTGATTTTATTGGCATGATAAGAATGCGAATCCCCTGGTTAAGTTTCAGAAAGGGTTTTTCATCGGTCTCTGGTATCGTGCGAATGAAAGATTTCGTATAAATAATCCCACAGGAGAGCCGATGCTTCTTTGTGTTGCCGCTAAATAGACAGAAATCGGAGTGTATATGGCATTCAAATAATGTACATATCTCATACAAATAATGTACATACTGTCAAATTTTCTTATTGCTAAAAACATTTAATTTGTTTAATATCATCAAGTTATAAACCAGCTAACTCCTCTGGCATAAAAATAGCATTAACTCCTCTTCAAAAAGCTAATTCGAATTGGTTACATTTTAATCTTCCTATTGAAAGGAGTAATCATGATGAGATATTTAAAAAATCTTTTCATCAGTGTTAATGCAAAAGCCGAGGAGGTTGCGAACCGTTTTGAGAATCATGAGGCTGTGGCGGATACCATTATCAAGGAGGTGGAGGAGGGGGCTGCGAAAGTTAAGGTAAAGCTGGTTCAGGTGCAGAGAAACATTATAAAGCGGCGCAATGAACTTGAAGCAATGCTCGGACAGGAAAAAGTGTGGGTCGAACGAACGCGAAAAATCGAGCCGGTGGACGAGAAAAGGGCGCTGGAGTGTGTGAAGCGGATCAGGGACCTGAGGAAAGAGATTGAGGATCACCGGTCCGAATTAAAAGAGACCGAGGTGCTGGAAAAGCAGCTTGCCGATAATCAGAAAACCATAGACAAAAAGCTGAACGAATTGAGAAGAAAACGGGAATCACTTGCCGGCAGGCAAAGCTGCACCGAGGCGCTGCAAACCCTTCAAAACGAAAACAGCGGTACCCTAAGCGATATCGAGAACCTCTTCAGCCGGTGGGAGACCGTAATTACGCATGGCGAGATACGGTGCGACCAGCATAAGATAGAGACTGACGATCTGGATGACTCCTTCAGAAAAGAGGAGGAGAACACCGGGTTGCTTGCAACCTTGAAAGAGATCGTCGGCGGTGCGGAAGATGCAAACAGCAACCAATCCATAACAAAGGAGAATGCCGATGAATAACAGTGTTCAGCAGCAACCAGCGTTCCTTCCCGAAGCAACGGCAGCCATTCTGGAAATTGACCAGGCTCTGTCCGAAGATAAAAAGCAGAAAAATATAGAAAAGGTACAAACCCTGGCCAACGAATCGGAAAACGGTTTTTTAGAGAAATCCATTTTGTCGCTTCCGCAGGTTATGCGGTGGCTCGGCGTCATCATCATGGGCGTTGCCGCCGGTATCGTCTTGATGAGCGGCGACACTATCCTGTCGCCTGTCACCCGGCACTGGGTGCTGGTTGGCGGGACCGGGCTTCTGGGGGTTTTTGGGCTTGTATTCGGCATTTACGGAAAGGAGACCAAGGGCGCGCGCACCTTTTTTGCGCTTGCCGTTGCCATGGCGCCGGTGCTATTCTCTCAGCTCGGGGCGATGCTGTTCTCTCTGCAGCCCCAGCCCTATTCAACCCTCCCCGGCACCATGCTGTTTCGGAATCTGTCCGTGATTGAAGTTGCCGTGCACTCTTGTATCACGATACTTGTTTCATCCGCAATCATCTATTTCGGATTCTTAACGCTTGCACGCGCTCAGGTAAAAATCCTTACCGTTACCTATATTCTGCTTAATTGCGCTGTTTTAATACCCCTCCGGGAAAATGGTTATATCGGATTTGTCCTGCTGGGCCAGGCCTTTGTGCTCTGGTACTTCTTTCACGCTGTTGCTTCCAGGGAAAATATCATGAAAACCTTCGAGGGCCTGATGTGTAAGGTAATGCTCTTTACACCGCCTGCTATAGTGTTTTTCCGCTCGCTTTTTTATTCCATTAACCCCGAATTTATTGCCATGCAGTTGGTGATCACAGGGTTGTCCCTTTTTATACTTTTAAAGAAAACCGCGGAAAAATCGGCGGCAGCACGATTTGGTCAACTGGCAGGAACAATCATTGCCTCTGCCGGCTGGCTGGTCTATTCAATCGCAGGCATCCAAAGCTGGGGCTTCGTTTCTGTCGACTATTATGCCTGTATCATCGGCCTGCCCTTTGCCCTTGTTTTTGCTGCAGTCTCTTTTTTCGTGCCTGCAGGCTCAGCGCCGAATTACAGGTCCGGATCTGCACTGGTTTCAGGAATTGTCATACTGATTGCCTATATGACCGGAGGTGCCTTGGCAGTGTCTTTGATTTCAATAGGCGCAGGCATGGTTTTCGTCGCATTGGGTACCTGGCAAAAGGAGAAATTCTGTTTTATTACCGGCGCTGGTATTGTTGCCGGCGGCCTGGGGTATACTGTATGGCGCGCGATAGAATTAACCGCTGAAAACGTCTGGATTACCCTTGCCGCGGTAAGCATTATTACCCTTGTCATTGCCTCGTGCCTTGAAATGCTGAAACATCCTCTTAAGAAATATCTTCTTCGTTTTAATATCAATGTTAAAGAGTGGCGATAATAGAACAGGTTCCGGGCTTTAAAGCCGGAACCTCTAATTTTCAATAGACCAGACCTGAAGCGATCTTCATGATAAACCATCCGTAATTTTTATTATAAATATTTTTTATTGATCTATATTTGAACTACAGGGTGTTTTGAATATGGGGGAACTATTTTATGGTTCTGAAGCACCGGAACGGTGGTTATTTTCAGAAGATCGTATTATTGAAATAGGATGTCGGAAGATCGGAACCCTGTGCAGCACAGGGAACTATAGTATGCATGATAGAGAATGCATTTGGAATTTTCCGGAATATATTATATACTATAATATATGAGTGTCAAGCAGATGTTCCCTGTCTGATGTAGAGAAAATAGGGTAAAAAATGGCTTGGTCGGCCAAAACGTAATCGCTTAATTCCTCTGTTTATGGCTCACATGAAGAAAAAATCAAATAGAAATATATCGATTTCGAAAAAAATCCTCCCTACTATTGGATTACTTACCGAAGGTCTCTCCGGCCAATATCAGGCCGGGGTGTGGCCCGGTATTGTGGATGCAGTGCGGGAGCGTGGGCTTAACCTGATATGCTTTTGCGGCGGATCGCTGCAGGTGTCGCCGAGCGATCCCTGGGATTATCAGGGGAATATAGTATACAAAATAGCGCAAAAACATGATCTTGACGGCCTTATTATTGCCGGTTCCCTGGGAAGTTATGTGCCGGAACAGGTGCTGAAAGAGTTTCTCGGCCGTTTCAGGCACATCCCTGTGGTGACGCTTGCCCCGACGTGCGAACCGGTACCTGCTGTTTTTGTGGATAACCGCAGCGGGATGCGGTCGCTTATCTCCCATCTGGTGGAAAAACACCGGTATAAAAAGCTCGCGTTTATCCGCGGGCCCGAGAGAAACGTCGAAGCGCAGGAGCGGTTCAGAATATTTGGGAGCGTTCTAAAGGAACATGGCATTGCTGTTGATACGCGATTGGTTTTTCAGGGTGATTTTACGCGCAGGTGCGGCGTCGAAGCGGTGGAGCGGCTTATCGCCTCCGGCAGGGAGTGCGACGTTATCGTTGCTGCTGCGGATGAAACCGCGCTGGGTGCGCTGCAGGCGCTGGAAAGTCACGGCAGAAAGGTTCCGGATGATATTGCGCTGGTCGGATTTGACGATATTGAGGAGAGCAGCTATGTGACGCCGCCTTTGACAACCGTGAATCAGCCGTTGTATGCCCTGGGGAAAACCGCTGTCCAGCTGCTGCTGCGGCTGCTGGGCGGCGAGACCATACCGCGCAATACCATACTGGAGGCACAACTGATCGTGCGCCAGTCGTGCGGCTGCTTCAGGCAGTTTGGCGATGGCGGAAAGATCAGCAGGGCGGTATCCCACCAGAAGAAGCTTTCGGTTTCCGATGTGCTGGACGCATGCGGTGATGCAGACGATGGGTTGTTTGCGGAGTACGCACCGGAAATTATCGCGCTTTTTTGTAACGACGTGAACGGGAGGCGCGGCGACTCGTTTTTGAAAATTATAGACAGGGTAGCGCATGCTTGTGTTGATCGGAGCAAGCGGCTCTCTGCCTGGTCTGCGCTCTTCTTCAGGCTCTGGCAGTATGTGTTTACCCGTTGTGACGCAAGGGTGTTCGCCCGTGCAGACGACCTGCTGCATAAAGCCCGGGTCATATGCGGCGAGGCGGGGCTGCGCAAACAGGGCATCGAACGCATACGCACCGTGAGAAAGAATCGCTTCTTGTATATGATCGGGGACGCGCTTAAAAACTCGCTTGCTATTGACAAGCTGATGGATGTGATGTGCGAATACCTGCCCCGGCTTGATATAGATACGTTTTATCTCTCCCTCTACGAGCCTGCCGCAAGGATGCCGGGAAAAAAATCGCGGCTGAAGCTTGCGTATATAAACCGTAAACGTGAAAAACTGCGCACCGAGGGCGTTGTTTTCGATACGGATCATATTCTGCCGGACGGGATTCTGCCTGCACACACGGCGCATATTCTCGTTGTCGAGCCGCTCTATTTTCAAATGGAGCATTTCGGCACTGTTTTATTTGAGCATAGCATTGGGGAATACCAGTACTATAAAGAGCTAAAGGAACATATAAGCGGCGCCCTCTATTCCGCAGCTCTTATTAAAAAGGTGCGGCACCAGACTGATGTGCTTGCACAGGCAAACCGGGAGTTGAAGGCGCTCCGTGAAAAGGAGCACGAGTACCTGCAGGCTATCAAGGGCGAGCTGGCGCTGGGCAGGAAGATACAGACGGGTTTTCTTCCCCGGACGCTGCCGCAGCCTCCCGGATGGGAGATTTCAGCGGCATTCATGCCCGCACGCGAGGTAAGCGGTGATTTTTACGACGCGTTTCTGCTTGACGAGGATCAGGTTGCGCTGGTCATCGCGGATGTGAGCGGGAAGGACGTCAGCGCAGCGTTGTTCATGTCGCTGATACGCACCCTGATCCGTGTTTTTTCCGAGCGCGCCTATAAAAGCGGAGAGAATCCGTTTAATGCGGTGAAAGTCGTCAACGACTACATCATCCAGCACCATGTTCAGCAAGACGGCCACTGCATGTTTGCCACGATCTTTTTCGGGCTGCTGCGGCCGGCAAGCGGAGAGCTTTGCTATGTCAATGCCGGGCATAATGCGCCTATGATTATACGGCGGAACAGGGTAGTCAGGGAGTTGAAATCCACCAGCATTGCCGTGGGGCTTGCGGATAATTTTACTTTTTCACAACAGCAGGTAGTTATTGAACCGGGTGAGATGCTTTTTTCCTACACTGACGGCATTACCGAGGCCAAAGGCCCGGAGGGGGACTTTTTCACTACCCGGCGCCTTGTCGGACTGCTGGAATCAGAACGCACAACCGCCGGTGAAACGGTTGAACAGGTAAAAAACGCGCTGAATGATTACTATAAAGGAACCGCTCCATCGGATGATATTACCATGCTGGCGGTAAAGAGAGCCTTGTCTCCTGTATAAATTATTATTGCCGTACGCCCGCTATCGTTTCCGCAATGGAATTCACAGTCAAATTCCAGCCTTCTACAATAACGTCGATGTTTTTAACAGATATTTTTTCATGAAACGTGCCGCAAAGGGTTGTCTCTTGGCCGGGAAGCAGGGTAAGGCAGTTATCGCTCCAGAAAACCGGGCTAATGCTTTCTTTACTTGATTTATTAATAACCTTCGCCCACAGGAAAAATGCGATGGCGCCGGAAATGTTTTGTATGGTGACAGTCACTGAATAGTCGCCTTTCTTTGTATTGATAGTACAGGTTGCCGTAATGGCGGCTTTCGGCATTAACCGCAACGCGCTCATGTCCGCATGCTGGGTCAACGGCCAGGAGAACCACCGGTCCGACTTTTCCGCAAAAACATCCTTTGTTGTGCTGATCCAGTAGCAGTTTGTGCATACGAGGCGGGATGTATCCCGCAGTTCCAGAAATACGAAATAGACCGGCGATAATCCGTTCATTTCCGGAATCGAAAATGCCCGAACCTGCGCATGCTTTTTGACGGCTACCTGCTGCGAATGTTCGAAGACTCTTTTTGCGTCCAGGGTATATACCCGCGCATGAGCGACAAGGCTGTCACACGAGACAGGCGTGCCGTTAACGATCCATACCGAAGCGTCGTCGTACGAATATTGCAGGTGCAGCGGCTCGCACGCTTTTTTTGCTCCGTAGAACGCGCCGGTTTGGTGCAGGTAATAATCATACAGTTGCCAGATCATTGACGGCCAGGCGCTGTTGTGCATCCACGCGATAACGCCGGTTCCCTTCGGAAAATTGCGGCCATACGCCTCGAACATGGCCCGCCAGCACTCATATCCAAGAATCTGGGCTGCTTGTGCGAAGTCCTGCAGGTCTTTTGGTTTGCCGTATCGTTGAATAACCGCGTCATTGACAACGTCCGTATTGATGAACGCGGCCAGTCCGGCATGGTGGTTCCAGGCGTTGCTCCCGACAAATAATTGATCGCCGGGGAGCATTTTTTTCAGGCTTTCAAATACCGGAATGCACACATCCGGCCCGGTTTCCGTATTAAAGCTGTCTGCGACTCCGGGCATGGTTGCAGTATACCAGTATGACGGCGGTACATACGAATAGGGGCCGCTCATCTTGACGCCGGTAGCTCCTGCAAGCGCAGAGGGCCGGGCCGAGGCGTTCGAAAGTGCGGGCAGGGTTTTGTGCGTCTGTTCAAGAATCTGCAGGTACATCCGCTCGACCGGCTCGGGCGGCGGATAGTCGCTGCCATAGAACCAGGCAATAAAGCTGGGGTGATTCCGCAGCCGCTGTATCTGCGAACGCAGGGATTCCCGCGCAATAATCATATCTTCGGGTTTCCAGGCATCCCACTTCTCCCAATGAGTGCAGCACGGCCAGCCCGCAAGCACAAGGACGCCTTCCTGATCGCATCTATCCCAGAAAAAATCGGACGCAAGCATACCTTCCAGGCGGAATGCGTTCAGGTGCATATTCTTCAGATACGCAATGTCGATGTCGTCGCGCTGTGTCGATTGCCGGAGCATGAGATCCGGCGACCAGGCGCTTCCGCGGATCAGCAGGTCTTGTCCGTTTATAGTAAACTGGCGCGCACCGTGCTGATTGATGCATGATCGAATATCGCGGATGCCAAAGGTAACGGTAGTGGAATCCGATACGTGCGTATCAATTGCAAAGTCCAACCGGAGGGAGTACAGCTCGGCAGATCCGAACTGGTACGGCCACCATACCCGCGGATTACGTATCGTCAACTGCAAAAACTCTCCGGGCGAAACGACAACCTCCTTGCGCTCGAAGGGCGCAAGCGAGACCTCCTTTGAGAAGCCGATCTGCTCGATAATTCCTTCAAAACGGCCGGTAACCGCAGTATCATTGCTGTTGACCAGCTCAGCGCTGATAAACAGCTCAGCGCTTCGCAGGCTCCGGGTATCCGGTTCGCTTCTGACAAACGCATGTTTTATCGCAACCGGGCCGGTGCTGTAGATACTGACCGGCTGCCATATTCCCATCGAGTCGTCCGGCGGTACGGGGTTCCAGTCGATGAAGGTTACACAGAGGTCGTCGGGTTTCGGCGGGATGATCTCAAGCGCCAGGACGTTCTTCGCCAACGGAAGAACAGCGGATGTCACATCGAGATCATGCCTTCGATAGGAGCCGGCAAGGGCCCCAGCATCGGCAACGAGCCTGCCGTTAAGCCATACGTTCGCGCTAAAATTGACGCCATCAACCTTCAGCCACGTGCGTCTGCCCGCGAATGAGGAGTCGAGCGTAAACTCATTGCGAAACCACCAGGGTTTGCAAAACGGGCTGTCGTCCGGCATGGGGTGAAAAGAAAAATGGGTCGTTTTGCCGTGTTTGTACCCGGGGATGGACTGCATGTTGAGACCGAAACAGGGGTCGCCATACACCTTGTTCTCAACCAGTCCGCCGACCACGCTTCCCGGAACCGTAACCGGATACCACCGGTCGGTACAAAAGCCTGGCAGGGATATTTTTTCTCCCTTCGCCGCTATTTTTTCTGATGATTGCAGAAGCCAGTTTTTCAGTATGGTATGTTGATATTTCAACATGTTCCGGTTTAAGCTTCTTTCTCTTCCTGCATCTTTTTCCGGTACTCTTTCGGGGAGACGCCTTCGAGCTGTTTGAAGGTTCGGTTGAAATGGGGGATATTGTTGTAGCCGACGTTATAGGCGCAGGTCGTTATCTGATTATCGGTTTCGCGCAGCAGCCGTTTTGCCTCGGTTATACGTATGATGTTGAGGTATTGTTTGAAGTTCATGTCGAAACGCTCTTTAAGCATGCCCGGTATCCGCGAAGCGGAGACGCCGGCCTCCCGCGCCAGTTTCTCGACGGTAAATTCCGGATCCGCGTAATTTTTCGCCACCGACTGCATGATTCTCTGCATATCCTTGTCCGTATCGTTCTCGACAATCAGCTCCTTGTAGGAGATGACCGTCTGCTTGGCCTTCATTTTTTTCTGGATATTCATATACACGAACAGATACGCGAAAAAATAGAGAAGCGTGACCGCACCGATCAGCAGAAAGGCGATACGGTTGTCCCTGACAAAGGCAATTTTGTGGACGGTGCAGCGCACCGGGGTGTCAAACGGCGTAAACAGGCCGTTTTGGATCTGCATGCTGATCATTTTTGCAAAGTGCGGCTTTCCGATTTTCGTTTCGGTTGTTTTGTTTTCTTCGAGCCACCACTCCGGATGGACGAATTCGTCAAGGTTGATTCTATACGTCGATGAAATGGTGTCCGCCGGCACTTCCTTCTGCAGAAACTCGTGGGTAAAATACTGATCAAGCACGGTGTGCCCGTCGATAAACGCTTTCAGGTAGACCGCGAAGGTCTGCGTGTTTTTGGCTTCGAGCTCCAGCGATACGTAATCATATCCGGATAAGTCCAGGAATTGGCTGTCAGCCATCAGCGAAACGAACAGGCCTGCGTAAGGATAGGGATTGACCTTTTTCAGCGTGTATTCGAAGCTGATACGGTTATCCTTTATTTCCGGCTCGGTAATGGTCGTGGCGCCGTTTTCACTCGCGTCGGAGTAGGTGGTGATTTTAAAGGTACTGTTTTTGTCGGGGAAAATGGTCAGCGTTTTATTGATTTGAGTCAATAAAAGTGCAAGCACGCATCCAAGCACCGGCACGATAAAAAGTATGCGCCGATCATGAAGAAACAGGAATGTGTCAATACATTTATTCATTGTAATGACAAATAAGAATTAGTTATTCATCGTAAAATTGTATAGAAATATAATTTAAAGTATGCCCGATTAAAGAAAATATAATAAATACCATGGTTGTTCATTGTGTTATTAAAGATACATAATTTTAAGTCCGTGGTGGTAACTCTCCATTGTCGGGTTATCAAGAACCGGATTCTGGAGCAGGGAAAAGCCGTTTTTTTATCATCATACGGAACCTTCGGCCTGTTGCATAAAGGTTCAACCGTTTTTTTAACGAATATCTCCACCATGAGCAGCGAAATTTTTCAGCTCTGACCGATGTGCAAAAAAGCGCTTCATTCAGCGGATCCTTGTCCATGCTTTACGGTATATACCTTGCGGGCATTAAAAGCCCTCATCCGGCCTCCGAAGCATTACCTGGACGAGCTCCAATAACAAGAAAATAAAATAGCGGCTTTTTCTTATAATATATACCAAAACTGCGATGGAATTACCGTTAAATGGTCTATAGTATGGTTCTGCAAATTATTACAATGCTTTTTGCAAAGAATGGCAAATTATTATTGGGTATATTATCTGTGGAATTGAGAGGTGGTGGAATTAAGTAACCATTCACGCCCCCTAAATCTCCCACTGTTCGTGGGATTAAAACCCCTTCGAGGGACTTGTAATGACTAAATTTTATTATAGGTATAAAACCTTTAACAAGTATAGATTGATTAGCTCATTTGTGAAATATTGTTTAAAAACCATTAAAACAGGCATAAATACATAGCTTCTGTCAAATAATAAAATCATCAGATAATTTAATAACATAATAATGCGTTGAGCGGAGGGACTATAGGCCATCCGCTCCTACGCATGAACGAAAAGTAGGATATTTATATCCACTTTGAGTTATCCCTATGAGGGAGTATTATCCCGCAGCTTGCCGGAGGGATAATAAATATC
>Ga0105099_10001428_pt1 | contig 15003 bp, 13 predicted proteins | sample PPLLak3cmMay2015_2_FD_79138 | JGI IMG/M metagenome (GOLD analysis project Ga0105099, IMG submission 79138) | Freshwater sediment microbial communities from Prairie Pothole Lake near Jamestown, North Dakota, USA - PPLs Lake P8 Core (1) Depth... | ecosystem: Environmental > Aquatic > Freshwater >... | reverse complement strand
GATGATAAATGTTGAGTTCATTTTACTCTGTCATTCGTATTCTAATCGATGTTGGGCTAAAGCCCAGTACCCTTTATCCCTTTGACTCCGCCTTAAAAGGCGGAGTTATTTATTGTGTTAGCTGTAATATTCAACCCTTAATTCGCATATATATACTAATAGCAAGCAGTTAATACGATTAACAATCAGCTACTAACAACAAAATGGCGTCACTACGAAGCTATATATTTCACCTATTCGTGATGATAAGGCTCTCCTTTGATTATGGTCATAGCTCTGTAAAGCTGCTCCATGAAAATTAACCGAACGATTTGATGGGAAAACGTTAACCTCGATAGAGATATTAGAGCTGTTGCAACAGCTTTTACCTCGGGCGAAAAGCCATAAGGACCTCCGATGATAAAGGTTAATTCACGCTGCCCCGCAATACCTTTCTTTTCGATAAACTTTGCAAAATCAATCGATGAAAACTCAGACCCTCGCTCATCGAGTAAGATCACTTCGCTCTTCGAGCGAAGTACCCCGAGTATGAGTTCCCCTTCCTTTTGCACCTGTACACTTGCAGACATCGACTTGGAATTTTTAATATCAGATATTACTCTAACCTCAAATTTGCAGTAGTGCGAAAGCCTCTTTTCGTACTCCGAAACCCCTTCGAGTATGTGTTTCTTATCCGTTTTACCTACAACGATTAGTGTAACCTTCATCTATTATATCATTTAATATAACCTAAATCGAATATCAGTATCATTTCGATGAAAAGGGGAATGACAATTTTCAAAAATCAGGCTCTGCATTCCGACAGAGGCGTGCATATTATTTCCCGATTTTAGTGAAAAATTAGGTATTTTCCCAATTCTAATATAAATTTACCGTAATGTACTTCAACAATGTTTGCTGTTAATTGGTCTAAACTTTGTTGCACATTGCATAATACTTAATTTAATAAATGTAAAAAGATGAAACGAGTTAAAATGCTTTTGATTGTTTTCGCACTATTGTGTGTTACAGCAGCATTTACCAATATAAACCAAGACGCAAGTGGGGTTATTAAAAAGGTAACTGCTGCGCTTCAAGTAGGAAACTCGGAGGAGCTCACCAAATACTTTACCAATACAATAGAATTGGAGATTATGGGCGAGGAAAATTTTTACAGCGTTGCTCAGGCCGAAATTCTGCTAAAAAAATTTTTTGAGAAGAGCAAGCCTACCTCATTTAAAATAAATCACCAAGGCATTAAGGATGTATCAAGCTTTGCAATAGGTACGCTTACCGTTAAAACAGGTAATCTAAGGGTTTCGTTCTTTATGAAAACGGAGAATAATCAAACCCTAATTCATCAGCTTCGGATTGAGCCGAACGATGAGGGTGCTCCCGAATAAACCTCCCCTAATCCACTTGTGCTAACATGGAAACCGCTCTCATTGACCGACTAATTGATTTAGCCATTACCGAGGATATTGGGGATGGCGATCATTCTGCGCTATCGTGTATCCCCGCTGATGCTGTAGGCAAGGTTAAACTGATGGTAAAGCAACAGGGTATAATTGCTGGCATTGAGATTGCAAAGCGCATCTACCGTAAGATTGACCGTTCAATACAATTAGAACAGCTGATTAGCGATGGAGCCGCTGTAAAATACGGCGATATAGTTTTTTACGCTTCGGGCAGGGATCATTCCCTGCTTCAATCCGAAAGAATTGTATTGAACGTAATGCAGCGCATGAGCGGTATTGCAACGCAAACCAACCAATACGTTAAACTTTTAGAGGGTACAAAAGCAAAAGTTCTCGATACCCGAAAAACAACCCCAGGAATGCGGGTTTTTGATAAAATGGCTGTTCGGATTGGTGGTGGAGAAAACCATCGGATGGGCCTATTCGATATGATCATGCTAAAGGATAATCATGTTGATTTTGCAGGAGGAATTGAGGAGGCCATCCGAAAGGCAAACGAGTATCTTACCCAAACAGGTCGAAAGCTAGGAATTGAGATTGAAACCCGAAATCTAAATGAAGTTGAAAGGGTTTTATTGATTGGCAACGTTCAACGAATTATGCTCGATAATTTCAACCTCGATGATACCCGAAAGGCTGTAACGCTAATTAATGGGCGCTTCGAAACTGAATCGTCGGGGGGTATTAATCGTGACACCATAAGGGGTTACGCCGAATGCGGTGTTGATTACATCTCCGTAGGAGCAATTACTCACCAAATCCAGAGCATTGATATGAATCTCAAAAAAGTTTAAGAACTTTTATATGGGTAGCAAACAGCAAGAAAGGGGTTTCTCAGGACTGAAAAGAGGTTTTACCATAAGATATAATCTTGCCACAAAAAAGGCTAAGACCTTTTCAATCATTGGTTTTCATGGTGTTCCGCTTTACTACGTAGTAAAATTCTTCTTTAAAGGAGTTATCAATGGGGCAATCACCACCCGAGCATCAGCCGTTGCGTTCAACTTTTACCTTGCAATTGTACCAACACTTATTTTCTTATTCACCCTAATTCCATATATCCCTGTACAAGATTTTCAGATTCAACTCCTTTCATTGCTAAAGGGGATAATGCCTGAATATGCCTTTCATACCGTTGAAACTACGCTAACAGAGGTTTTAACAATGAAAAGTGGAGGATTGCTATCATTCGGTTTCTTTGCCGCCCTATTTTTCAGCCATAATGGGGTAAACTCATTGATCGAGGCGTTCAATGCCACTTACCATACCATAGAAACTCGAAAGTTTATTGAGCAACATCTCATTGCGCTTGTTTTAACCCTACTTCTACCAGTGCTTGTTATGATGGGGGTTGTTCTCATATTCTTTGGTCAGGCTGCCTTGAAATGGGCCATTAAGCTGGGCTGGATGAAGATGGACTTTACCTACTATTTAATTGGTGCTGGAAAATGGATAGTAGTAATTGCCCTTTTCTATTTTTGTATCTCCTTTCTATATTACCTAGCCCCTGCAAAGAAAGAGAAGTTTCGCTTCTTCTCTGGAGGATCATCGTTGGCAACATTCCTAATCATAATTACCTCGCTGGCATTCTCATTCTATGTAAATAACTTTGGCCAATACAATACTTTTTACGGTTCATTGGGAGGATTAATCGTATTCCTTTTGTGGATTTACTTTAACGCTTTAGGCTTAATACTTGGGTTCGAGCTAAACGCTTCGATTTCGTCGGCAAAGCTGAAACTCGAATTTGATAACACTCGCTAAATGGACACAAGAGACATATCATCAATTCGTAAAGATTATACACTGAGGCAATTGGATGAAAGCGAGGTCGATGAAAGCCCGATTGTTCAATTCGGCGCATGGTTTGACGATGCGCTTAAAGCAGAGGTTGCTGAACCCAATGCTATGGTTCTGGCTACGACAACTACTGATGGACGACCATCGGCAAGGGTTGTTCTGCTCAAAGGATTCGATGAAAAGGGATTCTCATTCTTTACTAACTACCAAAGCCGAAAGGCTGCTCAGCTAGAGCAGAACCCATTCGCTGCCCTTGTTTTCTTTTGGCCTGAGCTAGAACGGCAAATCCGAATCGAGGGCTTGGTTAGCAAAGTAAGTGAGCAAGAAAGCGATGAATACTTTAATACTCGACCCGAAGGTAGTAGGTTAGGCGCTTGGGTTTCGCCTCAGAGCCAAGTAATCCATGGTCGTAATTTCCTCGAATCGTTGAAGGTTGTATTCGATAGTCAATTTGGTGGCAAAACTATTACCCGACCTAAAAACTGGGGTGGGTATCGCCTCGTTCCTACGTTGATTGAATTCTGGCAGGGTCGCCCTAGCCGCCTGCACGACAGAATCCAATACACCCTTGTTGAAAATAAATGGAATGTTGTACGATTAGCCCCGTGAGAGATTAACGCTATCCAATGTTCATGAACTGCTGAACCAATTTGGCAATCTCATCGTTTTTGCCGTACAGCTTCTCGCTTAAACCCTTATCGTTAAATGCTTTCAGGGTCTTAATCTTTGAATCAATCATACCCTTTGGAAATATTCCGTTCTCCTCAAAAGCTGCACGTTTCGCTTCAAGTGCTTCTGCCGATTCGAAGCACGATGCAGGTAATTGTTTTAGCGTTGCGAGTTTCTCCTTGAATTCAGGTCTGAATATATTTACATCAACATACAATTTTTCGGCAACCTCTAATGAGTCAGGACGCTTTATCCCATTCAATGATGAAATAATAAACCCTGCTACTAGTAAATATGGATCGGCAGAGCAATCAGGTACTCTAAATTCAAAGGTTTGTTTATTGACGCTTACAGGTTGGCAGTTGCAATCCTGCGGATTTGCATCGCTGATCATGTGCTGAGCACCTGACCATCCTAGCGGAACACGAATCACTACGGAGCGATTGCGATCTCCCCAACAGATATTGGTTGGTGCCTCTTGGTGAGGAACCAAACGCAAATATGATGTTGGAATTGTATTCCCAAATGCAGTTAGAGCATCGGCAACATCAAGGATACCTGCAATCATTCTGCGAGCCATTGGGCTTAACTTGCCATTCTCAATCATTAGGTTGCAACCATCCTTTTCGGCTAACATGTGGAAATGGAGACCGCTACCTGCTTTACCAACAATGATTTTGGGTGCAAAGCTAATATCTACACCGTACTGATAACCAAGCATCCTAACAATCCACTTTGCAATTACAAACTGGTCAACAGCCTCCTCAGCAGGAATTGGGAGGAATTCTATCTCGTGCTGTTCGTATAGTTTATCCTCGGTCATAAAACATCCAACTTCGGAATGCCCATACTTGATTTTTCCACCTGCCTTAGCGATTAACACTAGCGCTTCTCTTCTTAGCACTTCGCATTTTGCGAATGGTTCAGAGGCATGATAACCCTTTTGATCAACTCCAGGGAAAGTTTCCTCACGATCGCTAATCACGTAGTACTCAAGCTCTGCAAGTGCTTTAAATGTACAGCCTGTCTCTTTTTTGAAAAGATCGTGCGCTTTACGAAGTACATATTCTGGGGAACTCTCAAGCGGTTTACCCTCATTGGTATAGAAAGAGCATAGAATATCGATGGTTGGCACCGATGTAAACGGATTTACAAAAGCTGTTTTATATCGCGGGATAACATATAAGTCACTGCTTCCCGCCTCGATGAATGAGAAAAGGCTACTGCCATCAACCCGTTCACCAGTTGAAAGGATTGAATCGAGGTGCTCCTTCGAGTTGATTACAAAATTTAGGGTTTTTAATTTCCCATCTTCAGCAACATATCGGAAATTAACCATTTCAATTCGATTCTCTTCACAAAATTTGATAATATCATCCTTTGTAAATTCTGATGATGGTTTCTTAAGAAATTGAACCAACTCATTAGGGTTCATCGAAAATTCAACATCTTTCATTTTTGTTCTATTTTTAAAAAGAAAATTTTACAAAACTAAGAAAGTCTTTTGTATCCGGTGCAAAACAAAAAATGTTTCGCAACATCGATTGGTTGCAAAAAGACCTTTCAGGGAAAGTCCTGAAAGGTCTCTTTTAAATGATGAGTATTCTACTTAGAGAGAAGCTTTAGCCTCTCCTCGATAATATTAATCTTTGATTCAGCATCCGCCTGTTTATTCTTCTCAATTTCAACAACCTGAGGGGGTGCGCTATTCACAAATCGTTCGTTACTTAACTTTTTCATAACACTCAGAAGAAATCCCTTAGCGTACTCCAATTCGGCCTTCAGCTTAGCGATTTCCTCATCAGAGTTTATTAATCCTTCCAATGGAACATAGAACTCCGCTGATTTGATTAGGAATGATGCAGCACCCTCAACCTTGTCGTTGGTGTAAGTTAGCGTTTCTAACCCAGCAAGCTTAGCTATGATACTCTCAACATCAACCCCAAATTTCTCGGTTGATTTTATGAAAAGCTTTAGCGATTGCTTATTGGGGATATTCTTTTCCTGACGGATTGTACGTACACCAGAAATTATCTCCTTCATTAACTCCATACGCTCAAGCAAATCGGTATCATATCCTGTAGATTTAGGCATTTGTGTGATCATTAGGCTATCTCCTAACTTCCTTTCGTTAAAGGATTGCCATAACTCCTCGGTAATGAATGGCATAAACGGATGGAGCAGCGTAAGCATCTTCTCAAAAAGATCAACGAGGTCCTTGCATGTTTTAGCATCAATAGGCTGTTGGTATGCAGGTTTAACCATTTCGAGCAACCACGATGAGAACTCATCCCAGAATAGCTTGTAAACGGTCATCAACGCTTCGGAGATTCTATACTTGTCGAAATGATCATCTATCTGCTCAATTTCACGATTCAAAATATTGTTGAACCATGTAATTGCTGCCGCTGAAGAGATTGGCTGAGGTATATTTGCATCAACCTCCCAACCTTTTACTAGGCGGAATGCATTCCAAATCTTATTGCTGAAATTTCGACCCTGCTCAGGAAGAGTTTCCTCAAATAGAAGATCGTTGCCAGCAGGAGAGCAAAACAACATTCCAATACGGACTCCATCGGCACCATATTTTGCGATAAGGTCAAGAGGATCAGGTGAATTGCCAAGCTGTTTGCTCATCTTACGCTTTAGCGAATCGCGAACGATACCCGTTAGATAAACGCTTCTGAAAGGTTTTGCACCCTGATACTCATACCCAGCAATAATCATACGTGCAACCCAGAAGAAAAGGATTTCGGGTGCAGTGATCAAATCGTTGGTTGGATAGTAGTATTTTATATCCTCATTCTCAGGGTAGCGGATTCCATCGAATACGGAGATTGGCCATAGCCAGGAACTGAACCAAGTATCGAGAACATCTTCCTCCTGACGTAAGTCAGAAAGTTTAAGTGATGCATTACCTGTTTTCTTCCTTGCATTTTCAACTGCCTCCTCTGCCGTTTCAGCAACTACAAAGCCTCCTTCGGGTAGATAGTATGCAGGTATCCTATGCCCCCACCACAGCTGGCGAGATAGACACCAATCCTTCACGTTTTCCATCCAATGGCGATAAGTATTCACAAATTTTGGTGGATAAAGTTGAATGTCTCCATTAATAACGGCATCCAAAGCGGGTTTTGAAAGATCCTGCATCTTTAAGAACCACTGCATGGAGAGCTTTGGCTCAATTACCGCATCGGTACGTTCGGAGTAACCAACTTTATTCTGATATTCCTCAACCTTTGCTAGGTTACCTGCGCTTTCTAAATCTTTTACAATTATTTTACGAACATCGAATCTATCCTTACCAATATATAGCTGAGCAGCGGTGCTCATCGTTCCATCGTCATTGAAAATATCAACTGATTCTAGATTGTGCTTATCGCCCAACAAGTAGTCGTTGATGTCGTGAGCAGGGGTTACCTTTAGAGCTCCTGTTCCAAATTCTATATCAACATACTCATCAAAAATAATTGGGACACTCCTTTTGATCAGCGGAACAATAACCTTTTTGCCCTTTAAATGAGCATAACGGGGATCGTTAGGGTGAACGCAAACAGCGGTATCGCCGAGAATTGTCTCGGGGCGAGTGGTTGCAATGGTTACAAAACCCTCCTCGCCTTCAATTGAATATTTTAAATAGTAAAGTTTACTCTGAACTTCGCGGTAAATAACCTCTTCGTCGCTTACAGCCGTTTTGGCCTGAGGATCCCAGTTTACCATCCGCACACCACGATATATCAACCCTTTATTGAAAAGATCGACAAAAACCTTTATAACACTAGCCGAAAGGCTCTCATCCATGGTGAAACTCGTACGCTCCCAGTCGCATGATGCGCCTAACTTCTTAAGCTGTTCAAGGATAATACCCCCATGCTTCTCCTTCCACTCCCAAGCGTGTTTTAAAAACTCATCGCGGGTAAGAGTATTCTTGTCGATTCCTTCGGCTCTAAGCTTTGCAACAACCTTTGCCTCAGTAGCAATTGATGCATGATCGGTGCCAGGAACCCAGCAAGCGTTTTTGCCAGTCATCCTAGCCCTGCGGACAAGTACATCCTGAATGGTATTGTTTAACATGTGGCCCATGTGTAACACCCCTGTAACGTTAGGTGGGGGAATAACAATACAATAAGGCTCACGTTCATCGGGTTTCGAACGGAAAAACTTATTCTCCATCCAGTACCTATACCACTTATCCTCTACTTCCGAAGGATTGTACTTTGCAGCAATTTCCATAAAATCAGCAATAATGATATTTTAAAAATATAGTTGGCAAAAATAAGAAATTAATAAGAAGAATAATGAAGATAGTCGGAAGATATTCAGGAGTGAGTCGGAAGACAGTGGTCAAAGTTGGAAGTCGGAAGTTGGAAGATAGAAGAGAACATCACGGCAATACTGAACCACAGCAAAACAGCAACATCGCATCACAATTATTTAGTAGATTTGCATCTCATACTCTAAGAATCATGAAAACATCGCTAGCGTGGACAATACTAATCATTGCTGGTTTCTTCGAAACTGGATGGGCTATTGGCATGAAATACTCCGATGGCTTCACTAAACTTTGGCCTAGCGTATTTACTGCAATATTTATGCTTATAAGTGTAGTAATGCTAACGTATTCATTAAAAGTATTGCCCGTTGGTTCTGCATATGCTGTTTGGACTGGTATTGGTGCTGTTGGAACTGTTATTCTTGGTATTTTTCTGTTTAAAGAACCTTATGATTTGTACCGCTTATTCTTCATTTTCCTTATTATTATTGGAATTATAGGTTTAAGAGTATTGAAATAATTTGTTTTTGCTTCGATTCAAACGAATTTATAACTTAGCCTTGATTTACTATGCTTGTTTTCGGTATATGTTTTGAATACTCTTCATCGAACTAAAATTGAACCATATGAATAGATTTTTAATTGCAATAGCTGTAATAGGGATCACCCTTTTAGGCTCGTCCTGCGCCTCGAAGCGGTATGCAAAAAAGGGCGTTAAATATGAAGAGGCCGGCATGTATGAGATGGCTGCCCAATCGTACTTCAAATCGCTTCAGGCGAATAACGATAATATCGATGCCCGCATTGGCCTAAAAAAGAATGGACAACGGCTACTCGACCAGAAGGTACTTACCGTTCACAATGCCTACGATGCTGGGGATGACAAAAAAACCGTTTACAGCTATCTGGATGCTAAGGAGTACCAGGATCAGGTTGCTACGTTAGGGGTGGAACTTACCTTGTCCGAAAGGACGCCTGAACTATTTATGGATTCTAAAGCCAAATACATTGATAAAATTTATAATGAAGCTCAACTTCTTCTCGAAGACGAAAAGTTTAAACAATCGGAAGGTCTCCTTGCAGAGGTTAAGCGTCTTGAGCCTGGTTATGGCAACTCCGATGAGCTGATGAAGGTTTCGAAAAGCGAACCCATTTACCGACAAGGAAAAGAATTTTTAAACACAGGGATGTACCGTAAATCGTTTGCGAGTTTCGATCAGATTGTTCGCAATCATGGTACTTACAAAGATTCGAAGGAGCTTCGTGATGAGGCTTTGGCTAAGGGAATGATTACCATTTCATTCAATAGGATTGAGAATAAATCGAGATACGATAATCTGAGTGAGACCATTGAGAGCAAACTAAAATCCTCGTTGAATGGGCTAAAGAATCCTTTCATAAAAGTTATCGATAGTCAGAATACCAATCAACTAATCCAAGAACAGCAACGAGGCTTGAATCAAGGCTCTGATATTCAGGTTGGTAAAATACTTGCTGCAAAAGCAATTTTTGCAGGATCGTTGGTGAGTTTTAAAATTAGCGAAGGGAAATTGGAAAAACAGGATAAGCGAGGATTCTTAAAGGAAGAGTATGCCGTTAAAGACCCCGTTACCGGAGAATCCAAGAAAAACTATAAATACCATAAGGTAACCTATACCGAATGGAAGCAAGAAAACGAAATAGCTAGCTCATTTCAATACCAATTAACATCAACCGAATCGTCGGCAGTTATGGTTTCAGATGCCATGGAGATTAGCGCCTCTGACGAGATTCACTACATCGTTTTTGAAGGAAAGGGTAACCAGCTTGTACCCGGCTACTGGGAGCATATTGACAGAAATTCGCCAAAAGACAAAGTAAACGATTCATCAACGGAGGTTGGCAATCTGAGAGACCTCCTGAAATCTAATCGAAACATCAAGAGCATTGAAGCCTTAAAATCAGAGGTTTTAAATGGCATCGCAGCACGAGTTGCCAAAAAGATAAATAGCTACAATCCTGAAGAATAAAAGATTATGAAGTTGAAAAGATTAACCATTGCGCTTTTTTCAGCTATGCTCCTGGTTAGCTGTGGCGGCTCAAAGAAGATTGTTACAACCTACCCTCCCGCTCCTGCCTGGGTGAAGGATAGACCTGTTTCATCGGGTTACTACATTGGCGTTGGCTCAGCAAGGAAAACGGCTGACATCAACCAGACTCAGCAGAATGCGAAGCAGAATGCCTTAGCGGATATGGCTAGCGACATTTCGGTTAATATATCAACAAACTCGCTACTTTCAACCTTCGAAAACAGCTCGAACTTCAGCGAAGACTTCTCGAAAACCATAAAAGCCCAAGCCGAGCAGGATTTAGAGGGCTATGAAACGGTTGGAAATTACGAGGATCAGAACAATTACTGGATTTACTTTCGGCTTTCGAAAGCTGATTATCAGCGAATCAAGGAGGAGCGAAGATCAAAAGCGGTTACTATAGCCCTCGATCTATTCGATAAGGGGGTTAATGCTGAGAAAATTGGTGATGTTCGGTTAGCATTCATCAGCTTCATTAAGGCTCTAGAACCGCTAAAGCCCTATTTTGCCGATCCTCTTCAGGTTCAATATCAGGGGAAAGACATTTACTTAGGAAATGAAATCTCGAAAGAAATCTCTGGGCTTCTATCCTCCATACGAATTGAGGCAAGCAATAGGCAAATTAAGGTTAAACAGGGTCAACCATTGGCAATAGGCTCACTTGAATTTAAGGTATCCTATAAAAATGGACAACCCCTCAATGGACTTACACTTTCGGGCACATACACCGAAAAGCCATTGCGAACCAGCAAGATTTTAACGGATAATAACGGATTAGCCTCCTTTACCATTGATGCTATTCGATCGAACAAGAATACTGAAACATTAAACGCCACTTTAAACTTAGAAAATATTGCCAACGAGGCTACAACCGATTTTATCATTCGCAAACTTTTCGTCAGATTTAGAGCTCCTGAGGCCAGCATTAGCATTAACATTATAAAGCCGTTATTCTATATTACCTCAACAGAATCGAATCTAGACGCTAAGTTAAACCCCGCTCCGATTAGCGAAGGTTTAAAACGCAAAATCCTTGAGGGAGGCTATTCTACTTCTGACAAGGAAATGGAGGCTGATTATAGAATTAGCATAATAGCCTCAACCAAAAGTAAAGGTGAAGTTGGAAACTATAAGCAAACAATCCTAAATGCCACAATTTCAGTAAAAGACAAATCGGGCATGGAGGTTTATACCAAGCAGTTGGATAATATCATGGGTGCACATTTCGATTATCAACAGGCTGGAATGGAGGCATACAAAGAGGCCGTTAAAAAGTTTGAGAATACTATTTCAAGGGAGATAATTGAGGTAGTAGTAAAAGGTAAATCGAACTATTAAATAGTTTTTATTCAAACAAATAGACCCACAAAGAATAATCTTTGTGGGTTTTTTATTTTAACCTTGCTTCAGTTTTCACTTCAAATATGATTGGTAAAAATTATCTACGGTTACACTGAAATCTATTGATTTCAATTACTCTTTTTATGTAGATTAAATTGGTAAATCAAACCTACATTAATCCCAAAGCTTCTAGGTTTATAGGAAGTTATGCCAACTCCCTTTAGATACCATTTATAGTAAGGCTCTGCCCATATACTCCACCTTTCACTAAATCTATACCTATATTCAATTCCAACTTTAATATTTCCCAAAATACGGTAGTTAGAGTAGGGCTTGAACGGCTGCTTTTGAGAAATTGTATTCTGCCCAATTATTCTATCGAATTGATAGTTCTCGCTCTGCAAAAATATTGCGGCTAATGAGGTATTGAGATTAATTTCTGATTTCTGGTTTCGTAAAATATGTAATGTTATCTCAAAAGGGATTTCATAATATTTCCAATTCCCTTTATTAATATGAATTGAGTCAATAACAAAATGCATGGTTGCTGTATCGGGAGGTGTTCCTTCTACTAAACTTTTAAATTCATTCTTCTTTTGCCAATCGTATTGTCGCATATAACCACCAAACCCTAATGAAATTCTATTAGATATTTTACCCTCAAGTAATAACCCAAAACCCTGACTAATGCCCACCTCGCTCTGAAAATCTCCAAGAACAAGTTCAGGAGAATACCCGATCTTTACTTTATCGGGGCCAACAAAATTTTTATACAGATCATCCTGAAGTTTGAATGAGAAATCGAACTTACCCCAGTTAAAAATACTCTTTCTTGATTTTTCCTCTTTCCTTTTCGAGCTAACTGCCGGCAGATTAGGGTTTATATTTATTTTTTCTATAGTAGGCTTCCTATTAAAATAGGAGGTTGAAATCTCCATTGGGCGGAGAGGTCGAAAATTTGAGTCTAAGAGATTCCTTTTCTTTTCATTAACAGCATTAAAACGACTTGATCTTTCTTCTTGTTCTATGCCTACATCCTGTTTTACAAAATTACGCTCGCCTTGATCTGGCTCAGGATAAACATATTGAGTTGAATTATAATTATTTGATAGTTTTAAACTGTGTTTAAGTTTAAGTTCAATACTTGGACTTACTATGTATTGATAATGATCAATCGACTTCTTGTATGAGAGAATTGGTTTATTTTCAGATGTTGGGATTGTTTTTACATTGACCATCGTCTCTCCATCCGTATTTGAACTATATATAATAAAGTACGAAGAGATAAATATTAAAGATATAATGAGTCCGCTAATAAAGCCGTTAAACCAAACCCTCCAATTTACGGGTACTGCCTTTGGTGTTTGTTGATCGAGCAATGCCGACATTTTCGCCCAACTCTCAGGGCTGCATTGAGGTTGATACTCCTCAAGCATCGATCGTACCCGATCCATTATGTGTTTATCGTCAGGATTTTGCATACAAACGTTGTTTTTCAACAAGTTCAACAACTCTCTCTTTTGCTCGGCTTAGATTTGAACGAGAAGTATTTACGCTAATATCCAACATTTGGGCAATCTCCTCATGCGAATATCCTTCCATGACATGAAGATTAAATACCAAACGATACATTGGAGATAATTTCTGTAGTAAGTTTATTATCTCCTCGGCATGAGGAAATTCAATATTTTCAACGACACTATCGTGTTTCTCCTCAATAAGTTCAACGGTGTAGAAATTTCTCAAATCTTTTCGGTTATAATCAAGTGCTGTATTCACTACTATCTTTCTTATCCAAGCTTTAAAACTTTTATCAGTATTATGGCTTTCGATTTTTGTAAAGATTTTCAAAAACGAATCATTCACAATCTCTTCTGCCATTTCACGAGTTCCCGAGAAACGAAGGGCAATACTTATACAATAACCATAATAAGAGTAGTAAAGGTGTTCCTGAGCTTTCCTATCGCCTCGGGAACACCTTTTAATTAAGTTAATTAGTTGTTTTTGTCCGTCCAACCCCTCGTTCGCTATTTGTTAGCTAATGGTTACTGAACCTTAACTAGTGCCTTAATATTGATTACTTCGACCTGTTTGCCTGTCCATGAACTACAGTAAATCGTTGAATCAGAAAACCAAGTTCTCTCAAAGCTAATTTTCAATCTATCATTTAACGTTGGTGTATAGTTAATATTACTTTCGACAGCTTTTGGAATGTAGAATATTTCGTTACTAGAGTTTTTTAACCAAAGATTTTCGAAAACTCCTTTACTGCAATCCCCTTGAGAAACAACCTCTACCTCAACATTCTCAAAAAGATTAGGGTCTGTTGTAGTCCCACCATCTTCAGGGATATATGCTTGAATAACCTTAACATTTGATAGATCGGATGAGTTGATTACATTGAAGTAAAGATTCTTATCTTTCATCAACTCCTCAGAGATCTTTAATTGCTTCAATTCAAGCATCAATGAATCGGTGATCTGATTTGTACCATTATCCCCTACATTTTTATGGTACACCTTTAGATCAATAAATTTCTTTTCACCTATTTGCTGAACTAAACCGTCCCATGCTACAATAAACTCATGTCCTCTTTGACCGCCAGTATATGTAACCCCTATGTATAAATAGTTACAGTAAATACCTGCAAGGTCAATTGTAAAGGGCTTTTCGTTAACGTCCAAAGAGTTTGGCTTAACACTAGTGAATCTTAGGCTCGATTCATTTTTTTGATTTCTATCGTCTTCTTTTTGGCAAGCAGCAAAGAAAACTAAAGCAACAAGTGCTGTAAATAGAAATAATACAGATTTTTTCATATTTAGTTTTTTTATTTACTGCCAAGACGTATTATTAATAGGTAACGATGCGAGTAAGATAATATTTTGAGGAAAAATTATTTAACCTTACTACAATAGTTTGATAAACAATTAACATGCAGCATCTTATATATGTAAACACAGATGTCAACCTATACAGTAACTAACTTAAAAAAAATCGGTAAATCTCTCAATCAGATTTTCATCATTTTTTCTTTCAAATTTTAAGGATTATCAACAGCAGCAAGGTTTTAGTATCAAATAGCAAATGAAATAATTAAAAATCACTTCATATCCTTAATAGACATTATACAGATTAAGCATCAGCTGTTGTGTCTATACTGCTTACCCAAAGCGTTATAGCCCTCGGAAAGGGGATTATTCTAATAACTCCGCCTTTTAAGGCGGAGATAATGATCTAACGATTTGTGGGCTTCAGCCCTTGACTTTCTACACCAGCTGCTATATACTTTCTATTAATCAACGTAGAAACAATTCTACTCTTAAAACCGTACACTACGCTTTTGGCTAAAGCCGAGGATTCTTCTTTATCTTGACTCCGCCTTAAAAGGCGGAGT
>Ga0105099_10001427_pt1 | contig 15003 bp, 17 predicted proteins | sample PPLLak3cmMay2015_2_FD_79138 | JGI IMG/M metagenome (GOLD analysis project Ga0105099, IMG submission 79138) | Freshwater sediment microbial communities from Prairie Pothole Lake near Jamestown, North Dakota, USA - PPLs Lake P8 Core (1) Depth... | ecosystem: Environmental > Aquatic > Freshwater >... | reverse complement strand
TATTTCTATTGTTTCTACTATAAAAATACATTATGCCACTAAGTCAATACTAAATCTTCACCGCTTTTTTTGCCTTATCTCGCACGTCCGTATTGACTTTTATCGTTTTCCGGACAGACACTACTTATTTAAAACGGCTATCGGAACGTTTGCTGCGAACAGCATCCTTACACGCCTTCATCCAGCCAGAAACGCTCCCTTCAACTCTATCGAATACTTCGATATACGGTTTTATGTCAAGCAAGGGCGTGCCGTCGAGTACATCGACCCCTTTCACAATAAGGGTGCATCCTTCAATCTCGACAAGTTTGACGATGGAAATGCCGATATGACTCGGGCGCAGCGGTGAACGCGTCGCGAATACACCCCGCTCCTTATCGTCCATAAACGGCGTTACCAGCAGGTCCGTGCGCACTGCTTTATGGAAATGATATATAAGATAAATGTGGCTGAAGCCGTCAAGATCTTTCAGACCTACCGCATATTCGCCATCAACAACAACGGTTCCTTCAACATCCATCGCTCCGACAGGCTGAATCGGCATGTTCTTTAGGGTTTGAAAGGGCGAATGTATTATCCCGATGTGTTTCACAGCTTCTCCCAATACACAAGAGCCGACTGATTCCCCGTCGGCCAGACAAACTTCCCGTTATTCTCTTTCAGCGCTCCTGAAAGAAGATTTTTCAGAAAATCATCATGTTTGTTGTTTTCCCCAATATCCAGGCGGTTTTTCAAATCAGCAAGCGCCTCGTCAATAGAATTGTTCTCCCAGGGCGGCCAACCCGCGGGTGACTCCATGCGCACGTGCGGATATACCCCCATATCCAACAGAGCGTTATAGGCGATCTGGAAATTGGGGCTGTCATAGGGTTGTCCCCAGACGTGCATAGCTGCCTTTGCCATGACCGCATCGGCGAAAGGAACCCGCATCAGAAGGAAACAGGCTTTACGGGCGGTTTCGATCATCTTATTGATAAATGCCCTTACATCTGAAGCCCCGTACATGGAATGGGAAGCAAATACGTAATCATGCGGTTCCACTGATATTCGCGGCCATTCTCCTTTAATAATCGCGATATTGTCCGTTTTTTCAGTCTTCATTTTTTCCATCAGTATTTCCGCCATGGCATCGGAGGGTTCTACGGCGGTTACGCGCGCCGCATATCCGGCCATGAGCAGTGCCCAAGCACCGGTTCCCGCGCCGATATCCAAGACTGTGGCCCCCGGATTCTCCTTTAACACCGAAATAATATACCCCCTGCTGGAATCAAGATGCTCCCATTTCTTCTTTACCATTGCATCAAAATCCCGCGCCCGATGTTTCCAGTGATCCTTTGCATGGTGTTCTTTTTTCCGGGAAAACGCCCTGCTGTGTATCTGTGCAAGCTCGTCCCACAATTTCAACCAGTTCGTCATTTTTTCCACGATTATCTCCTTTACTCAAAATGCTCACATCATACCTTCAATGAAAGCACAATCAGCCCGCGATTGGTGCAAATAATCTCAACCGACTCGCCATATGTTTCGCTGATATTTCCTTCGGTCATGGTTTCCGCAATGCAGCCTGCGGCAACAAGCCTTTCTTTGCCCAGAAGCACGACATAATCGGCAATTGCAACCGCTGCGTTCGGGTCGTGAGTCGTAAACAGTATCGTTCTTCCGGCGCGGGCTATTGTTTTCATACGTGTTAAAATACGCCGTGAATTGGATAGATCCAGATGTGACGTCGGTTCATCGAACAGCAGAATTTCCGGCGCCTGGGTCAGGCACCGGGCAACCGCCGCCAGTTGCTTTTCGCCGCTGCTTAACAAGGGAACCGCCCGGTCCGAGAGATTTTCCAATCCCACCGTTTTTAGAGCCTCCTTGGCAACAGCGATATCATTGGGGCCGGGATGTCGAAGCAGATGCAAGTGAGGCGCACGTCCCAGCAGCACATACTCCATGACACTCAGGTCAAAGGGAATAAACTCACCCTGCGTGACCATGCCGATAAGCTGTTTTATCTGTTTTTCGCTATACTGGTTTCGGGGCTTTCCGAGGATCTGCATTTCGCCTGCCCCAGGTTTCAGCATTCCCAGAATACAATACAGCAACGTTGTCTTGCCTGCGCCGTTGGGCCCCAGAATTGCAGTTATCCCGCCTTGCGGAAAAGTGAGAGAAAGATTTTTAAGCACGGGATTATTGCCATTAATATAGGTAAAACAGAGATCTGTTAAGGTAATGGCATCCATTGCTATTCCTTTTTAAGAACAAGACGGTAGTTCATTAAAAGCGCCATAAACGCACCTGCCCCGATCATTGACGTCAGGATTCCCAGAGGAATCTCTCCTGAAAGCAGGGTACGAGAAATATCATCGCACACAAGAACAAACACCCCGCCCAGCAATAAGGAACAGGGCAGCGCTTTCTGCGCGTCCGACCCAACTATCCGGCGGGCAATGTGGGGGACGATCAACCCCACCCACCCGATCTGCCCTGCTTTGGATACCACAGCGGATGAGGCGATGACTGCGGCAAGAAGAAGCACGGTCCTCTCCCTTCCCGGCGCGGCAATCAATGAAAAAGTCGTTTCGTCCCGCATGGACAGGAGGTTAAGACGCCACCGCATCATCCAGATTACAAGGAGGCAGGGGGTCGCTATCACCATGACCTGAACCGTATCCGGCCAGGTAATGCCCCACAATCCGCCTAGCAGCCAGAACGTGATATCGGGAAGCTCCCGCAAAGGGTCGGCCAGATATTTGAGGACTCCCGTTCCGGAGGCGTATAAAGCTGAAATTGCTATGCCGGAAAGCACCAGACGCAGAACCCAGTCGCCGAACCGTATGCGCGAAGCGATAAGGTAACTGGCGGTCAGCCCGAGCATGGCGAACAAGGCAGCGCTTGTCTGTATGATATACACGTTCCCTTTCAACAATACGATACCTACGCAGGCGCCGAACGCAGCACCGCCGGAAACACCCAGAAACCCTGCATCCACCAGGGGATTGCGGAATATCATCTGAAAAGTCAATCCCGATGCTGAAAGCACCATGCCCAGAATAAATGCCATGATGATCCGTGGCATTCTGATGTCCGTCACGATTTTCCGGGCCATGCTGTTTTCGATTAAATCGCCGGGGGATGTTACATAGGGCCCCGGATACCTGCCAAGGAGCAACGAGCAGAGAATGACGGCCGCAGCTCCTGCCAGTATAAATAGTATCCGTCGTCTCATGCTGCGGGACCGTTTGCCGGGTTTGAATCAGTGCGGTTCATCTAGCACCACCTTCGGCATGATGTGAGCATCGACAGTTTTTTTCTCCAGGCTATAGAGAGTGCCGAAGAATTGGTACACCTCCGTTTTCATATCCATAGCCTTGAAGCGGTCGGGGTGCAGTTTACCGGCAAGCCACAGCATGCCCAGAATCCATCGCGGATCGGGCGTATCCCAGCCGAAGATATCCTCGGGAAACCGGTAAAGCCTGTTGCCCGCAACAGCCTTCAACTTTTTCCATTTCGCGTCATTTTTCAGGGATCGGATTACCTCAGCTCCGTCCAATTGATACCACACTACCATGAATATCATGTCTGGATCCCAGGCCGCAATCTGCTCGAATCCCACAACCTGCCACCCGTCCTGCACCTGCGCATGATCCAGCCATACCGGCGCGCCTCCCGCGATTTGCGCCTGAATCGTCTGTATCCACGAGCGTGCCGGGACCTTCACCGCTATGCTTCCACCCCGGTCGCTGTATTCGAGGGTCAAAACCCTCGGACGCTCCGATTGCGGAATATCTTGCACCGATTGTCCGATGAAGTTCAGTTTTGATGTGAAATAGCCGGTAATCTCCGCAGTCCGTTTCATATTATTCAGCACCCTGCCGATAAGCTCGATATCCTTAAGAAATTGTTCAGGACTCTCCACACCAAGGTGTAAGACCGGAATGCCGAGAACCTTCATGGACCGTGCAAGAGTACCGGAAACCGTCTCCTTGGTGATAACCAGATCCGGATTCAGTGCGGCGATTTGCTCCGGACCGGGATTTGACTCCAGAACGGTTTTTTTATGGTAAGCAGAATCGATGATAGATAGAAACGGCTCATCGGATTTCACTTTCCGCTCGTATCCGGCAAGTACCGTGCAGGCTTCGGGAAACATATACAACATGTGCAGCGGTATGTACGGCGCTCTACCCACGACGACGATGCGCCGGGCAGGCTGTGGCAGGCGCACGGTTTCCCCTGCGGCGTCTATGAGAACGATAGTATCTATTATTTTTTTGCCGCCGGCAGAGAGCGGGAAGCACAGAAAACCTGTTAATAAAACAATAAAAAGATATGTTTGTTTTTTATTCCAACGACATCTCATAAGATTATCTTTTTTGAAACGTTATCCAGAATCCGGTATCGTCTCTTGTTATGGAGTAGCCCGGAACCATTGATTTTTTGAGCTCTTGTTCCAGCCGTTTTTCAACCTCCGGATTAAAACGCTGCTTCGCCTCTTCTTTGAAATCCGGATTCCGCACAATCATTTTTTTCTTTATCTGATCACCGATCTCTTTTGAACCATAGCCGCCGCCGATACAGGCAACCGCGCCGGGTTTCAGCACCCGGTATATCTCATTATATGTCTTTCTCACCTCTTTCCAGAACATGAGGGAGCCGCGGCTTACGATAAAATCGGCGAAATTGTCCTTAAATGGCATTGAAAGCACATCGGCACGGGTTATTTTTACGCGATGTTCCATTCCCGCTTCAACGACTTTACGCTCGGCAATATTCTGGATTTCATCCGCGTGATCCACTGCATACACGGTCAGATTGCTGTTACCGGCCAGTTCCATAGCCAGCGCCGCAGTGCCGCTTCCGATGTCAATGCATATACCGGAGGTAATGCCGAAACGTTCAATCAGGACCCGTGCAAGAACCGGATACAGGGGCGCAAACATTGTCTGCACCACGTCTGCGTAATTGAGGGCTTCCTCCCTGGTGAACCGGGAGTAGTTTTCGGGATTGGTGACCAGTTTTTTTGGCATAGTTTTGTGGATTCTTTTTCTATTTTATCGTCATATAATATATGCCACTCACCGCCTTAATCGCCCGGTCCGAGAAGAAATCCGCCGCCGGGAACAGCGAGAATTTTCCACCGTCGTCATCCTTTCCGCGATATATCAAAAGCGTTTCCGCCTGGTCGTTGCGGTTGAAAATCTCGCTGAATGAATAGGTTACACGGTATCCATCCGCGGAAGAGATAACAAAAAAACCTTGCTGGATGTTTTTAGCGTTGATCCCAAAAACGGTGGAAAATACACTTTTCAGCGGAACACCGTTAAACGTCGAAATACCGTGAATCCCCTTGCCCCTGCCGTAGAATACGGTGCTGTAGGTCTGGGCATTCAACTCGTAGTGCGGTTTGTCGATGACCAGCGCAGCGGCGTCACCCTTATACACGGCAATAGCGTCTGCGTAGAGCGGCTTCATTTCTTTATTTATGGGAAATACTTTATTCGCGGAATAGACGGTTATTTTTACCGGATCGTCTATATTCCGCTCGCTAAGCAGGTCGTGCCCCACTACCAGTTTCGCTTTCCCGGGCAATGGCCAGAGCTCTTTTGTCAGAGAGGGCACTATCCGCAGGACCCTGTTCGCGATGATAATCTGGTGCCGGTTGTTGGGATAATAGAGCTCTCCCCAGGTTACCACGGTCTTTTTCCCGGTGCTATTCTCGACAACAACATACATATCGATACAACGCGGAAACTCCTTTTCGTTCTTTTTACGGAGCTGCCGTTCATTTAAAATGTCATACAGCGAATAGCCGTCATAACGGTAGGCGCCCACAAACGAGTCTTTGCCGTTTTTAAGAATCGCTTCCTTGACAATAACAGACCTTACCGGCAATACGGTAATATCAACCAGGCCGGGGTTTGCAATCTCTCCGCCAACCATGATCTGTTTCAGGGGCAGGTCCACGATTTTTTCATTATCGTAGAAATCATTGGTCGCGTCGGTAGAATCAATCATCATCGATCCGAAGGCGGGGAAATACATCAGAAAAAGCGTGCAAATTCTAGTAACGTAATTCATAAGGCTTCAATCCTTTCTTATTGAATAGAATTTTGTTTGGTGAAATTCTTCTGCAACGCAACTCCTAAATCCAGCCTGAACGTCCTCCCGGCCATCGGGAAATTGGCGTCTTCGGTGGAATAATTTGCGTCAAATATATTATCGACCATACAGGAGGCGCTGATCCATTTCCACGTATACATGATTTTTGATTTCATCACAAAATAGTCATCCATGATGATCCCGGAAAAATTAGAGCGGTTTACCGCCCACCGGCATCCGGCATGTGCAGTCACGCCAAAAAGTTTCTGCATGACATTGAAATGAAACATATGGTTGGGGATAAACGGGATCGGCTTGTCCGTATTCTCGTCACGGGTGACGGCAAGCGTATAATCGGCGTTACATTTCAGACCCCGGCGCCGCGAAAAAACCTGAATACCCGCTTCGAGTCCCCGCGACCAAGCGTCGGAAATGTTGACATACATATACTCGTTATTACTTAATCGCCACCGGAAAATCATATCCGTGTATTGTTCGTTGAAAAACGCTACGTCCGCTTCTATCAACCGGAACAGGTCGTATGAACACCCGATCTCCGATTTCCACGAGCGCTCCTGTTCCAGCAAAGGATTCCCGTCGGGGTCGCTGGACAATTCCCGGAGCGTGGGGTAGCGTGAATAGATACCGGTACCTGTATATACGCGCCCATTCGGAAGAAACGTATAGGTAATCCCGACTCTTCCGTCCCATGAATTTTTATCATACCCGCCTGCCAGCTTGTCGTCTCCGCCTGCGCCCACGGTTGAGAATGCGCCGCCTGCGCTTATGCTAAGGGGAACCGGAACTATCGTATAGGTGTATTCCAGTGAGGAGGAGACGGTATACATATCATAATTTTTCTTCGGTTCGCCAACAAATCCTTCGGTTGAAGCGAGCTCCTGCTTGCCGTGAATACCGAGGTTAATGTCGTGGTTGCCGATGGGAACGTTAAACAGCGCTATGCCCCCCGCATCCCAGTGATGGTGAAAACTGTCCCAGTTTATAAAATTGAAATCAGGATCGAAATATTCGATCATCTCATTATCGAATTTATCATAGAAAAGCTTAAGCGTCACGGATGCGTCTTTCCAGAGGGCAATCCTGCCGGTTCCGTCCACAAACCAGCGTTTCCAGTCAACGAAACGACGGTACTGCGGCGGTGACCAGTAGATATCTGGAGGAATGCCGTTTTCAGCCTGATAATAGCCGACCGAAATTGCGGCCTCGGTCTCCGGTGTAAAGTTATAGCCGATTTTGCCCGTTATATTCAACCGGTCATAATCGCTGTTCGTGCGTATGCCGCCGTCCTCCACCTTTGTTTCAACAAAATCATCCGAGAGCGGATACCCGTCGGCAGCATGTTTGAAAGCATTTATCTGTGTATAGAGTTTTGACCAGCGAAATGCGGCATCCACCTGTGCGCTCCAGGTCTCGCGCAATCCGTAAGAACCGATAGCCTTCACTTTCCACCCCGGTTCGCGGAGGGGGCTTCTGGTAATGATGTTGATGATCCCGGCCGAGCCGTTAACTCCATATAATAACGTTGGCGCCCCTTTATACACGACTATTTTTTCGATGTCATCCAGAGGAATCGTGCTTAAATCAACCTTGCCGTAATAGGGCATGTTTACCGGCCGCCCGTCGAACAGAACAAGTATCTGTCGCGTACCCATTCCACGGATTTTCACGTCCAGTTCATTTTTGTTGCCCGTACCGATTGTGACGCCGGGGACCATGTCCAGTGCATCCGATACGTTCAGGTCGCCCCGCGCTTCAAATGTCTCTTTGTTCACTTCATCGATTTTCGCCGGCGAAGCTGTCTTGGTTGCGGTGACCACCATAACGCCAAGGTCTTGTATGGGCTTTTCCTTTTCAGGCGAAATAAGAGTGTCGGGGCTTTGTTCAGCAGCCCGGGCAGAGCAGGGGGATATCGAAATAGCGAACAAAAAAGCCAGCAAGGTTAATAACGATGATCGTTTGCGCATGTTATTCTTCTGTTAAGAATGAGGTGAAAAAATTGTTCGTACCAGTTACGTGGAAGGGCAGGTACACTACTGCCCTTCCAATAATCCCCGCAGTGGAGGTATTTACCGGAAAAACAGTTGTATCAGTTTGCCAAAGTCGCCGTGATTTTAAGCACGTTCTTTATCTTGGACCACCCTCCAAGATCGGGACTAAACAATAATTTATCCGATTGGAGAAGCAGGTATCCTGCTTGCATTTGTGAATAGGTAAACGTACTGTCCTTGCTGAAGTTGTCAATCGCTCCAAAGTTGTATTTAAACGTTTCCGGCGAAGATACTTTTCCAAGAAGCGTTGTCAAAGCCACCGCAGCCTCACCGTTAAACGTCGTCTGAGTCAACTCGGCAGGCTCCATCTGAAATGATGTATCCGGCAGAATAACGTCGATCTTGCGGTATATTTCGATGATTTCGATATCTTTTACGCTGTAGTACTTGGGCAAAGCGAGGCTTGCTTCAAAACAGGCGTCACGCGTATCTACGGCAAGATATCCTCCCAGCATATGATCCCATATCTGATCATTTGCGCCCTTATTCACATGAGCGCTGAAACCGTCCGAACCGACCAGGCGGTATCCAAAGATTGGCCGTCTGTCGATATCATCCGCAGGATTTTCGGGTGTTTTATTGTCGTATTTCGGGATCAGTGTGGTGGTGATAAAGTTGGGTATTGCCACGACTTCCCTGCCATCAACGGTCGTGCTTGTATAATCGTCGAAATTGCAGGTAACACTCTGGTCGGGCACGGTGTCATATCCCATAAGAGATACGGTAACGCTGAGTCCATCATCCGGATTGCTGCCGTTATCGCAGCCAACCCATAAAAAACATAGTGCAAAGAAAGAGATACAATAACGCATAAACACTCCTTTTATGAATAAGTATAATGTTATGAATAAGTATAATGTATGGTTTTAAAAGTATATTAAAAATTATTTTGATATGTTCTTACAAATATATCGATACTATTAAAATTGCACCGCATGATTTCGAGAATGAACGATATGTTTATTTGAACATATTGGCGAAGATAATATATATGAATACAGTCGAAAAATACAACCCGTACAGAAAATTTATTTCCTGCGGAAACCGCTGACGTATTTTATACCCATGCCATTCAAATCGCGTATCATTAAAATAATCACAAGGCGTATCATGAATTTGCCGAAAGGCAAAAATCTTTTCCGATACGCGCTCAACCGCATTCTGTTCATCCGCAATAAAAAGAAACGTAACGTATCGGTATGCCACCCTCCTTCATTAGTCATAGAACTTACCAATTGCTGCCAGCTTAGATGCACCACCTGCGCACGGGAATACTCCTACGGACAGCAGATGGACAAAGGGCACATGGACTTCGGCCGGTTCAAGTCACTTTTTGACGAAAATCATATCTATCTGGACCGGATCTGCTTAAGCGGGCTTGGAGAAACATTGCTGTATCCGAAACTGGTGGAAGCGGTCAAATATATAGGTTCTAAAAATAAAGGCATTGCCATTTTCGTCTCAACCAACGCCTCGCAGGAGAATGCCGCTGAAATCATTGATACAATAGCAGATAAAATCGATACGTTGCAGATATCGCTGGACGGAATCGGGTCCGTGCTGGAGCATATCCGCAAAAAATCAAACTTTGATGTAATCCATGCCAACCTTAAAAAAATAGCCGCCTCTGCTGCACACAAACGAATGAGTGTGAAATACAACATGGTCGTTTTTAAAGACAACTATACACAGATGGTTGATGTGATCAACCTCGCCGCAGAACTCAAGGCGCGGGAGGTTTTTTTCAACACGTTCAATCTGGCGGCAAACAATCTCGATCTTTCGCTCTACGATTTTTATCATACCGCAGAATTCCGCTCCGCCTATGCCCGCGCATCATCCATCGCCAGAGAAAAAAAGGTTACGATAAAACTGCTTAATCTGCAGGATCGCAAAGGCTTCAGATATTGTCCCTTTCCGTGGGACGATTTCTATATCACCTGGGACGGCTATGCGGTTCCCTGCTGCGCGAAACCGTTCCCCAGAGAGTTGAACTTCGGTAACGTGTTTTCGGATGGTTTAATGCCTGTTCTGAATAAAAAGGAGTATCGCAAGTTTCGTGCGCTTTCAAAAAACAATACCACGCCCGATTTCTGCAAACGATGCCATATGATTCACTGATAAAAGTATCCGCAAAAAAAAGAGCCGCTCTTCCCTTGAAAAACGGCTTTTCATCGATTGTTTCCTGAAAAAAATGCTACTTCTTGTCAAATTCTTCTTTCATGTTTTGAATCGTACGCCACCAGTCTTTTCTACCGTTTGTAATAGTCGTGTCATAGGTGGGAGCAACATACGGCACCCACTGCAGTTTGCCGTCTTTGATCTTGTGATTCCAGAAATTCTGCCTCTCGCATTTTTCCCTCTGAACATTGACCAGGATCGTATCACCCTTTACCTGATAGCTACCCCATGATAAAAATTTCCAGTCTTCCTTTGTTTCAACGGAAGTCTGGCCTTTCATCTCCTCTTCGCCCGAAAATTTCCCCTCTGCGTCAAAAACAAACTTTCTCTTTTCAACAGCCTTCATCCCTTTGTCTGGAACCCTTGTTGAGACCCATGTGCCGACAATTTCCGTTTGGGCAGCCTTCATTTTTTCTTCGTCCTTCAGCAGACTGTTCATCAGCGTATCCAGAAACTCGCACTGCTGTTTTGCCTGCAGAATCCAGCCCTTATTCACCATTGAATCGATTCCAGCTTCGAGCTTCTGGGCGCTTTGAAGCTGAAGCCCGGACAACTGTTTCTTCCTTTCTGCAATCGATTTTCTGGTGGTTTCAACATACGGTCGCATGCTTTCAATCGCGGCGTTGAAATCAGCCTCTATCTTTTCGAGTGTAATAAACGTTGAGTCCTTATACTTCCGGTAAAATCTCACATCGCCAATTTTTTTGGCGGAGGTGGACTGGAACAGATAGACTTTAACCGACGAGAGTAAGCTGTCCGGCACGCCCTTATCTCCCAGCACCTTTATACGGCCTTCAGCATCCTCCAGTTTTTTGCTGCTGCAACCGACGATTAAAAATAACGCTGCGGTAAAAGCAATAATAATTTTAAAGCATTTCATGCAGTACCCTCCTGAATATGATTATTTTAAAAACTGTCATTGAAAATAAACTAATCTATATAGGGATATAGAGTCAATGAAATTGATGAAAAATTGAATTTTTTCCTTTTTCAGAGCTATTTTTAACCAGGTGAAACAAACGATACGGAGAATTTCATGAATACCGATTTTTCAGGAAAAAACATTCTGATTACCGGAGCTTCGCGCGGTATCGGACGGGCGATTGCGCTTCATTTCGCCAGGCTCAAAGCACGCGTTGCGATTCATTACAACAGCAACCTGCAGGCGGCTGAACAGACACTCGCAGAGCTTGAGGGCAGCGACCATATATTAGTTGCCGGAGATATCTCCAGCCCCGACGCGGTAAAAAAAATCGCCGACACCGCTTTAAACAGAATGGGTAAAATCGATGTGCTGGTGAATAACGCCGGTATCTGGGAGGAGCGCTCTCTGGCCGACATCTCCTATGGGCAGTGGCAGGAGGTCTGGAATAGAACCATGAACACCAATCTGACCGGCGCTGCAAACCTGACTTTTTTGATTATACAGCACATGATTAAAAACGGCGGCGGAAAAATAATCAATGTGGCATCCAGGGCTGCCTACCGCGGCGAGCCCTCCGCTCCATACTACGGCGCCAGCAAAGCGGGCCTTATTGCTTTCGGGCAATCCATGGCGCGCGCACTGGGCAGGCATAACATTTTAATCTATGCGGTCGCGCCGGCGTTCATCGCCACTGAAATGACGGATGATATACTGTCTGGCCCCGAAGGCGACGCCATACGCAGCCAGAGCCCGCTCAACCGCGTGGGAACCGTTGAAGAGGTTGCCAATACCGTGACCTTCCTTGCCGGCGAGGGAACCGGTTTTCTCACCGGGTGTGTCGTCGACATCAACGGCGCTTCGTATTTGAGATAAGGAGCCGGCAGAAATGACAGAGCTCAGCACATCGATATGGTCTGCAACCAGCGTTCTGATATTAGTCATGGATCCGTTCGGCAACATCCCGCTTTTTCTCTCTCTTCTGAAAGATATCGAGCCGAAACGCCGGCAGAAGATTATCCTGCGCGAGGTTCTAATCGCGCTCGGCATCCTGGTCTTTTTTCTTTTTTTCGGCGCGCACGCCTTAAGTTTTTTAAACCTGCAGGAAGAGTCCGTGACTATAGCTGGCGGTATCGTGCTTTTTATCATCGGATTACGCATGATATTCCCTTCAAGCCACGGAGTCATGGGCGAGCAGCCGCAGGGCGAGCCCATCATCGTACCGCTTGCGATTCCCTTGATAGCCGGGCCATCCGCGCTGGCAACGCTTATTCTTATGGTGCGCAGTAATCCGTCGCTCACCATGAACTACCTTGTTGCGCTGCTTATCGCCTGGGCTGTTACCGCGGCAGTGCTCCTCGCAGCGCCGTTCCTTTATAAAATCCTGCATGAACGCGGCCTGACCGCAATAGAACGGCTCATGGGCATGCTGCTCATCATGCTTTCGGTACAGATGCTGCTGAACGGTATTAAAGGGTATTTACAAGGATTATAACCAGTAAAAAGTAACACATCTATGTTTGGGGAAATGGGACAGGAATGAGTACTGCGAAAACCGGTGTATACGAATCAATATCGCACAATACATTAACATATGCGATACAATTCCTGCTGTTTGGCGCATTAGTATTTTTCTTCACCTGCACCAGATACGAAAAAATGCATGTGCAATACTGGCAGGGCGCCTTTTTCATCAATGACACCACGCTGGGCGTTTTAGGGTGGGAGTGGGATGAGAACACCGCGCAGAATATATTTACAGAAACAGAATATTTCAACTATTGCCAGTTGTTTTTCACCTATAACATCAATTCAAAGCAACTGACGCAGATATGCACCTTGCAGGCGGATTGCGGGACAGAACTTCCGTATAACAACCTTGCGTATCATCATCCCTGGCTTTACTATTCAACCTGCACGAACAGGCTTGAAACAGGAGTTCTCAACATCGAAACCCTGGAAAAGAGCCTTTTGAATACAGCCGGCGCCTACAAGCGCGCCATACCTCTTATTGTCAGCACGCACGGTAATTATCTGGGATACCAGCAGTTTTATGATCCGGATTATAAATTCGGTGTGTATGATCTGAAAAACAACCAGGATACCATCGGGTTTTCCCGTTCCCGACCGGTGTACATCGACGATTCGTTGAATAAAATTATTCTTATTGATGATGATTCCATCCCGATGTGGTTTTTATCCTATGACATCGCCACCGGCAAAATCGATACGCTTGGTGAAAACGACACCGGACGCATTGATCACGTAATTAACAATAAAATAATCGTACAAAACGCATTCGACGGCGATTCACTGAACTATCTGAATGGCGCTGACCTGTTGCAGGGAACGTTCACCTTTCTCGATCTGCCTGATCTTCATGTTAATACAAAGGATTCATACGATATAAACCTCGAAAAGGGCTTATGCGCCCACAATTCAAGCAGGACCTATAATTATTACCTTACCGACTATAAGAACAATAAAGTGACGGAGACTATTTTGCATTACACCAGGAAAAAACGATAGTTCCCGGCTTTGCCTGGGTTAGAACCTTAGAAATAATTTTCTGACATTTTTTACCCTGAAGGGTACTTCGAGGCAGAAAATTATTTCGTGAAGGCTTTAGTCCCACACCAGTGGGGTTCTTATTCTGCTGTTTGGAATAAAAGGTTAAAGAACTAAAGTCCAGCTTGCCTGGGTTAGGATATTTTACTATTGCTCTGAAATCATCTGGGATATATAATTTATAGATACTTGTATAACATAAGGATATCTTCTATGACAGCCTTTCATATTGAAACTACGGTTTCATCCGATGGATCGTTATTACTGAAAAGAATCCCGCATCTTGCCGGACATACGGTGGAAGTAATCATCAAGGATAAATCCAGCAAAAAGAGTGTATCCGGAAAATATCCTCTCCACGGTAGCGTTAAACACTATGATCGACCATTTGAGGGCGTTGCCGAAAAAGATTGGGAAGTGTATAAATGATTTTATTGGACACCCATATCTGGATATGGTGGGTTAACGGAAGTAATCGACTTACTACTTTACAGAAAAAAACAATAACGGATAATGAGTCGAAAGAGATTGGCGTAAGTATCATTTCATGCTGGGAAGCAGCAAAACTTGTTGAAAACGACCGGTTGGAGCTTACTCGCACAATCCAGGAATGGATGAAGATAGCGCTCAATTATCCTGGAATCACACTTCTCGCATTAACGCCTGAAATAGTAATTGAATCAACACAACTGCCTGAATTCTCTCATAGAGACCCCGCAGATCAGATGATTGTCGCCACATCCAGAGTACTCAACTGCCCGTTGATCACTTCGGATAGCAAACTGTTACAATACCGTCATATTGAGACAATCGGATAGCGTGTTTTATAAAGTTTCGATACTACCTGTATCTTTCCCGAAAAGATTAACCTATATTCCGCAGTTGGAGTCGTGCTCGTGCGCGCTACGTCCCAGAGCCCGCGATGGGGTAATCGTACTCGTAATCGACAACTACAGCAATAAAAACCTTTCACCTAACCCAGACAAGCTGGATAAGAACCTTCACGAAATAATTTTCTGCCTAAAAATGTCAGAAAATTATTTCTAAGGTTCTAAAGGGTGCTTAATCTGAAAGCTATCAATTTATTAAACTACTTTTCAAATCAATCGATTACGATTACGAGCACGAGCAGGAGCACGATTTAACTGCTGATTTTAGGATTAATACATTTTT
>Ga0105099_10001426_pt1 | contig 15006 bp, 13 predicted proteins | sample PPLLak3cmMay2015_2_FD_79138 | JGI IMG/M metagenome (GOLD analysis project Ga0105099, IMG submission 79138) | Freshwater sediment microbial communities from Prairie Pothole Lake near Jamestown, North Dakota, USA - PPLs Lake P8 Core (1) Depth... | ecosystem: Environmental > Aquatic > Freshwater >... | reverse complement strand
GGCGCCATAAGCAAAGCCCGCAGGTTTTCACCAAACACCTTGAACGCTTCAGTCTCCGCCTTGTCCCTCAACTCGCTCCTGACTTCGGTTTCCGTCGCAGAATATAACAACCGGTCAAGCGCATCCTGCGCCGTCTCTTTTAAAAGTCCTGCACCAGCACCGTTCGGATGTACAATCAGCTTTGAACACACAAGATCAAGCGGCCGGTCTTCAGCAAATTTCAACTCCACCCGCAGCACACCCTCTTTTTCCCCGCGAAACATCGCAAGAATCCGGTGCGACGGCAGCGTGAGCACCGCTTCTTTATAATCATAATACATATCGAATTTAGTCTTTTGCGCAGCAAACTCCTCTTTCACCTTTGCTGTCATAACCCCGTTTTTAACCGCATACTCCCTCAGCCACTTACGTATATCCGCGTTATCCGACAGCTCTTCAGCAAGTATATCGCACGCGCCTTTGATGATTTTCTCTACCGAGTCGAACCCCGCTTTACCCGTCTCTTCGTTGAGATATTTCTTCGCCTCCTCATCAATAGACTCATCTGCCGCACTGCAATCCACCAGCCACCGCGCCAGAGGCTCCAGCCCCGCATCCCTGGCCTTCTTGCCGCGCGTTACACGCTTCGGTTTATACGGCAGATACAGATCCTCAAGCTCAACTTTATCCTTCGTCGCCTCGATCTTCTGCTGCAGCTCCGGCGTTAATTTTCCCTGCTCCCTGATACTCTCAAGTATCGTGTTCCTCCGCTCCTCCAGCTCCGTTAAATATTTATACCTATGATCCAGGTCCCGCACCTGAATCTCTGTGAGACTACCGGTTTGTTCTTTTCTGTACCGGGAAATAAAAGGGACTGTTGCCCCTTCATTAAAAAGCGCTATCGTATTCGTCACCTGAAATTGCTGCAGACTGAATTCTTTGACCAGTTCGTTGATGATATCCATTATGTGCTCCTCAAGGTTTCATATATATATAATAGAATAGGTATTTTAATCTCACGTTATGAGAACGTTTATTCCAAGCCAGTGGGATCTCAATCCAGCAAAAAGCAGGGCTACATCCCAGCATATCTGGATCAGGAAAGAAAATATATAAATCTGGGAAAATTACAAAAATATTTTAATCAAATGTACTACACCCCCACCCGGCCTCCCCCGATTACGGTGGAGGAGCAATTGACTGCAGACTTATGATTCAATCAATAAATTCCCATGCCTGTACATGCCGTATGCCTTGGTTATTCCCAAGACACACCGGGTCCATTGAAATGACGAATTTAGGGTAATTATCAGGTATCGCTTTGAGACTGCGGAATTCACGTTCAATCACGGCCTCATCTGCAAGCTGATAAGCTGCCTGACAATATATACGCTCATCGCCTTTTTCTGCTATGATATCCACTTCACTGGAAGGCATGCTGCCGGTATGGATAGTGTAACCATTCCTTGCCAGATGCAGGTACAGTGCGTTTTCAAGATACTTCCCGATACTCGGATCAAAAGAAGAGGTCAGATAATACTTAAAAGCAAGATCGTTCAGGTAATATTTTCGCTCCCCGCCGAGAATTTTCTTTCCCTGAATATCATATCGCTCTACCTCATGAAACAGGTATGCATCCGTTAAATACCGGACATGATTACCGACGGTCTCTACGCTGGTTTTATATCCGGATCCATTCAGATACCGCACAATACCATTCAGTGAGAAATAGCTGCCGATGGTATCGGTAAGAAAAGAGCACAAGTGCTGAAGAAGCGCAACATCACGCACGTTATGACGTCGCACAATATCGTTTAAAAGGATCGAGTCTTTGAGCGTTGAAACATAATTGCAGACAGTTTCTATATCGCTCAGATGAAATATCTCCGGTAGCCCGCCGCTTCTCAAATAAGCAGCAAACGACTCCCCACTTCGTTTCACCCCGGTTTTTTCCAGATATTCCCCATAACTGAAGGGAAACACCTCCAAAGGTATGTAACGGCCAGTCAGATAGGTGGCAAGCTCGCTGGAGAGAAGGTGCGCATTAGAACCCGTAAGAAACACTTCGCACTCGGCCGTTGTGTCCTGTGAAATAGAATTAACCGCCTTCTCCCACCCCTCCACATCCTGAACCTCATCAAGAAACAGATACACTTTACCTTCCGGATGCAGCTTTTCGCGATAATCATCTACCACTGACATGAATTTACGGCTATCGGTGATATCAATCATCTCATGCATTTCCATATTAAGATACAGAATATTCTCCGGCCGCACCTTCCTTTCCTCTAATAAATGCTTAATAAGCATCCGTAACAAATAACTCTTTCCACTCCTTCGCTGGCCAGTCAGAACTTTTATCAGCGGGTTGTTCATGGCATTAAGAAGCTTTCCTACATAAGCCTTCCTGAAAAATCCAACATCAGGAACCTGGCCGTTCCAGTAATTAAAACGATATATTTTATCAATCATAGGTTAATTTCAAATTAAATATGTTTATATTGTAAGTTATATCTTATAATATACTATTAATCTAAAGTATTATCAAGTATAAGTTATAAAAATATTCAATATTCAGCCAGAAGTACTTATGCGAAAATATATTAGCTGGGGTCGGAGACTATAAATAAACATATCAATTCAACGACATTATGAAATTTGCCGATCTCACATAATTTGACCGAAAATAGTCCGTCCCCAGGTATATAGTCCGCTCAATAAACTTCGTCGTGAGTTCCTACAGTCTGAAGGAGGATTGCATTTTTACCCTGATATGTTACGAAACAAAAAATGATCCGAAGATCATAGCCGGCACTACAGGCCCATGATCCTTCAAGAGTTCCGGTGAGTTTGTGAGTACGCAATAATGGTTGGTATGCGTCTTCTTCAAGATGTTTTAATGCTTCTTTGAAATCGTCTGCTAACTCCGGCTTTTTCTTTAACATCTTTTTTGAGGCTCTGACAAACGCATTTGAATTAATCAACACTCTTCTCATGATAGTATTTCTTTCATGATTTCATTAACCGAAGAGGGTCTGCAATGGTTAATTTTATATTCGTTGCGAGCGTTTTTTAAATCTTTTGCCAATTCATTTCTTCTTTCCTCTATCGTTCTCTTATTAAGTATTTCTACCAGCTCTTCTCTTGCGTCAATTGGCAGGTTCGTGGCTGCCTCCAGCACATCTTCGAAATGTTTTTTTTTCATTAAAATATCTCCTTTCCCTTCTGTTTAAAAATACCATATTTACGTTCTTTTGTACATATAAAACACCTGTGATACCAATTCACACACTCTCATTTTAAAAAGAAATGCCCCTCGTATCCAGAAATACAGGTTATGATAACTCCGGCTCTCCGATAGACAGGTTTATTGCGGTAAAGTATGATAATAGGCCGGAAATTGCTTCCTGAACACCGAACCCAATCTGATTGAATTTATGCTAATTTTTACATAAATTCGTTTGAATTCATGTAAAAATTGTTGTAGATTCAATCTGTGGACTATTTTCAGCATGATTTGGAGATTTCGCTTTTATCCTTTATTAATTCGACCGCAGACCAGATAATTCTGGTATAAAGATTAAAACTGTTAAGGGAAACAGTAGCACACAGTTTTTGGGAATTGGTATTACCACAGTTCACCCTTCCTGCTCTACATGTTCAAATTAAGGGCATAAAAACGGGGAACTTCTGATAATTTTAGAAAAAAACTCTCATCGTTAAACTATATAGTGCTTCTATTGGGTGTTACAGCCCATCACTCTCGTCCAGGTTTGAGTCTCGCCCAGGATACTGACACCGAGATACCCTCTGAATAAAAGTTGAGAGCCCTGTGCCGCAAGCAGGCAATGACAGAAATAGGTTTTCCCGTTTTCCGGATTATAGACCTTTCCTTTATCCCACCTCTTCTTCTTCGGGTCAAAGAGCAAGCCGTAAATGAGGGTTGCGCCGTAAATCTTTCTGTTCTTTAATGAATCAACGGGATTGTTGGTGTCTACCATGTCAGGTTTTACAAGGGGAATCAATCTGGCACGATATTCGTTTCCGGTTCGATAAAAATCAAATATGGCTGTTTTGTCTTTAACGTACCATTTTCCGATTATACTATCGTTCTCACTTTGAGCGAATATGCCTGTGGAGACCAGAGAAACGACCATAACAGCATACCATCTGCGCATGTTTTTACAATTCATACACCCGTTCTCTGCCTTCCGCTCCGCAAAGACACTCTGCGGCGGTTCCGGATTTTTTTTATAATAAGCACGGCCATGACGGGGACAAACAGCAGGTAAAATCCCGGACCGGAAATAAAAGCCCACATCTTGCGTGATGCATAAAAGGCCGTATACAGTACGGCGCTAATATGCAGAAGTACGTAGCCGCACATCCATAGCAGCATAACCTTCATGGTACCAATAGCCGAGGGCTTCAGAACCATTCCAGCCGGCATCATGCGGCCGAAGTAGTCGTGCAGGAAACGGTCGGGCGAAAGGATCAGCACGAGAAAAAATACGATGGTCGCGGCCTCGATAATCGCTGGTTTGACCTTGAAAAACAGGTCGTTTTTGAAAACGATCGATATGGTGCCGAGTGCAGCGATTAACCCGACATCGAGAAGAACAAACCAGTCGAATTTGCCCGTTTTTACATAAAAGAACACCAGTTGCCCGGCGGCAAAGACAATTGCTGAAATGATAGAGGTGCGTATGTTGCTGAACAGCGAATCGACGATGATGAAAACAACCAGCGGAAGCATCTGTCCCAAAAACATCATCGGGTTCATAACAACTCCATCACAGGTACCCGTTATTGCGCATTACCTTACGCACCCTAAATCTCCTGCGTCGCTTCGCTTTGCCGGAGACTTGTAAGGTATTGAGTTTATTATAAATTCATATTCAACAAAAGCCTCCCACGAACGGTGGGAGACTTAGGGGGCGTAAATGTCAATTTTGAACAGAAACTATTCATTTCTGCAAATAATCCGTCGTGAAATATTCCTCTTTAACATTCGGATTGAAAATCACTTTTTCGATCAAAAACCGGGACGAACGGCCGTTCTGTTTATTATCCATAATAATATCAACCGGCTGGTACTTTTTGTTTTTTTCATCAAGAAGCATTATTTTTTCTGTCATCATGACTTTAAAAAGATTACCATCCAAGTCGTAGAACTCGGTTTTCCTGGCTGTATAGTCGGCTTTTCCAATCCAACTGACTTTTTTAGAATATCCATATTCGTTGCTGATTTCTTTTGTTACAGGCACACTCTCTATTTTCCAGCACGCAACATCACCAACACCCTCGCTGCCGAGCATTTTGTAGGAATACTCCATAATTGATGGCTTTGTAATATCGGAATTCGTAAATTCCGATCCCATAAAGCTTTTTGTTTTTTCGCTGCTCACGATACGCCGGACCTTCCTGATCGCAGGCATATAAAGCCACATATCATCGTCCTTGTCTTCGTTGTCAAAAGTGAGTATGCCGGTTCCTTTTACATCCGCAGGCTCGAGAAAGCGCATGACCATTTTCGTCACCCGCGCGGAAGCATCGTTTTTTTGCGCAGACGAAAACTTGCGTACGCGCTGATTGCCCTTGCCATCATTAATGATAAGCGTGCTTATGGCTTCCGATCCCGCCATGGTCATGGCATCATGGGATTGCTGCATAATCTGCTTTGGATCCTCCTGCGCCGCTACATTCAAGCTAATTATACCAGCAATAGCCAGCGAAACTGAAAAAGAAAATTTACGCATGAGCTGCCTCCTTTTCTGATTTCTGTTTTTGAGATTTAGGTTCAAGAAATTTCGGTTTAATAACCAGACACAGCGCAGGAATGACGACTAATGACCCTGCCATGCAGGCGAGCGTCAACACGCAGAAGAGCAGGGCGAGCATCCGCAGCGGCGGCATGGATGAAAGGAACAGGGCGCTGAATCCCGCAACCACGCAGAGGGCGTTAAAGGTGATGGCGCGTCCTGTGGTCAGCATCGTCTCCCGCACCGCCCCTCCGTAATCCATCCCGTTGTGCAGCAGGCCGCGGTATTTCCAGAGAAACTGGAGTGTAAAATCGACACCCGCGCCAATCACTATCGAAGTAATAATAACGGTAGCGATATCGAGCCTGATGCCGAATGCCCCCATAATGCCGAATCCAAGAATGATCGATATGATAAGAGGAACCGACGCTATAAGACCGGCAATCATGGAGCGGAACGGCACCATCACCAGAATGGTAATGGCACACAACGCAAACAGAATCGAACTGATTTGTCCTTTCAGGATGCTGTTCGCGAATTCCGCAAACACCGCAGCGTACCCGCCGACCATTTTAATCGCCGTGTCCTTCTTTCCCATGTCGTCTATCTTACGGAGAATATTGTCGACAACCGGCGTCGCGCCGTTATTCACCCGTACGATACACTGCGCTTTTTCATAGTTGAAGTCGACTAACTGCTCGAAATCCTCCGGATTTCCGCTCATCGAATACAGCTCAAGATACTGGGCAACCGCATCGCGGGTCTGGGGGATGCGATCGTAACTGGGGTCTCCTTTGTCGTTAAGCGCCTTGCTCATCACGCGCAGTACATCGGCGATGGAGGTTACCTGCCCGACTCCCGGCAAACACTGCAACGTGTCCTTGTATTGCTCAAGTTTGTTGAGCAAGGCAGGATCTTTTATATCGCCCTCAACAAGAATTGAAATATTCTGCGAACCGCCGAATTTGTCGTTTATTATCCTGGTGCTCCGGCTGATGAGATGATGGTGCGCAAAAAGGTTTTCCTGATTGGCATCCACCTTTATGCGCATCGCTGCTAAAATCCCCAGAACAATAATCAGTGCCGTCACCACAAGAACTGTTTCAGGACGCCGCACAATAATGTTGGAGGTGTTCAGCAGGCTTTTATCCAGCAGCGGCCAGGATTGTTTTTTTACTTCGGCCGGCTTTGTCTGTGGAATTTTCAGCAGCGACAGCACCGCCGGAATCCCGCACAGGCTTACAACAAGTGAAAAGCCGATCGCGATCGAAGCGGCAATCCCGATTTGTCTGGCAGGGACGATTATATGTGAAAGCAATCCGAGGATGCCTGCCATCGTTGTAATACCGGAATACAGTATCGGTTTGTAAAGACCTTTGAATATCTCCGCTGCAAGTTCTTTGCCGGTTCTCTTGTCCGGACCGCTGCAGAGCTCCATGTACCGGGCGACCAGATACAGACCGTAATTGTTGGAAAATGCGACGACCATGATCGGTAAAAGAGCGGACATTATGGTCAGTTTCCATCCCATGACCGGTAAAATACCCATGCCTAATACCGTGGAAAGAACGACCGAACCGAAGGGAAGCAGGACCCCGCGCAATTGCCGGAAAAAACCATAGAGAACTGCAAGCATGACAAGCAGCGCCGCAGGAATGAGAATGCAAATGTCCTTCGTGATATTCTGTATGATCATGGTCTGAAATGCCGGCACCCCGCCTGCGAACACTTTTTCTTCGCCGGGTATGGAGTCGACTACTCTTCGGGCGCTTGTATACACTTCCGGTTTGGACGCATTGAGTTTTAAGGTCAGGATGATGGCGGTAACGGTAAAATCCCTCGAGACGACGATATCGCTGGCAAACCTGTTGCCTGCAAGATCGCTACGCAACGCCTCCCGCTCCGCTGCATTCATTGGTATCGTTTTGACCGCAGGATCCACAACCATGGCGCCATCGTCGCCGGCGATCCGTTTTGTATCAAAAAGCGACAGTACGTTTTTGACACCCCTGAGCCGGTGCAATTCCCCGCTGATTGCCTGCACGCGCCGCAATGTTTTTTCAGACAGTACATCGTCCGTTTCGAAAAGAATGAAAAGCATATCGTTCGAGCCGAATATTTTTTCGATCTTCGCGGTATTGATCCGGGAACGCATGGTTGCAGGCAATAGAGCCATCGGGTCCGCATCTATTTTAATAAAGCGCAACTGTATCCCCATCGCTGCTGCCAGAAGCAGGCACCCGATGATTACAGGCCAGCGGTATTTTGTAACAAAAAACTCCTTCGCCATCATCACACGTCCTTTCCTGTACGGAGTTGCGGCATATACATCCAATTCCTTGATTTCCGGCCATAAAGGGCTTCAGCCATGCAAAGCGGGAGACCTTACTGCCGGCTAGAATGACACTTTGAGTTCGGTATACACGAAGCTCATCAGGTTGCTGACCATGCTGTTTTGGCTCTCATCCGGCCCGTCGACAGAGCGTCCTCCAACGGCCAGGTTCACGGCATCCGCGATATCGTAAGAGATGCTTGGATTAATCGCATAGTCTTTGGTTGTGAAATTATACATGCCCGCCAATTTCAGATGCAGTGTTTCATACAGCGTGCTCCACTGTATATTGCCCAGAAGCGAGTGGCTGACCTGATCGGAGGTGCCGGTAAACAATCTGTTCATCTTGTCGATTTCGAAGGATGCAAGTGCCGCCATATACATTTTAACAGCATAGGGATCGAGCGAATCTTTCAATGCCGGTTTCGCCAACTTCTTATAGTCAATCACCGAGAGTCCGGAATACTGGAGGAGCACGCTCCAGTTGCCTATGGATTTATCGATTCCGAAAACATACTGCACATACGGATTGGGTACATGGACAAGATCGTCATAATCATCAAACGGGTATTTGAATGCCGCTTCGCCACGCAGACCGAGCGATCCTGCGGTTGTCGAAAAATCCGCGCCTGCCGCGTGTATACGATAGGCGCGCGGGATAAGCGACAGGCCGGTTTGACCAGGCGAGAAATCGAAACCCGGCAGTGTTGAATAGCCGTTGAAATATGAAACCGATCCATCAATCGATGGATGCGTTACTTCAAACCGGAGGGCGTAGCCGCCATTGCTGAACCGGATGTCCGGATATTGTGGATCTTCTATACTGATTCCTGAAGGGATTTCCGCGTCGGCGATTGGTAAAACGTCCGGCCGGTAGCAGGGTATCCATACTCCCTGTATGCTTGAAATGCCAGCCTTCGCCTTGATCTGAAGAAGTTCGTTACCCAACCGGGTATCGTCAGACTCCGACGAGAGCGCCGTTTCATCTTTTGGTGTAATAGTGTTTGTAGGATTCACCGCATCAGCGCGCCCCCACTGAATTATCTGCCTTCCGAGCTTGATATCAAAGGGACCCGGCGAGATGCCGCACCATGCCTCACGGATATCAACAGTGGCAAATGCCGATCCACGTTTGTAGCCCGCGTTCAGCCGGGCTTCCGCAAAAACAGTTCCCAGGCCTGATTTTTCCGCACTGAGTTTCAGGGCTGCCTGGCCATAGCTGCCGGACATAATCGTTTTCTCGGCATTATCCTGACCTCCGAAAAGAGCTCCTTTGACATAGCCGCCTATCTGGAGTGCTTTTGACGGTGTATCCACTGACGCGGAATCCTTACTCTCGTTTCCGGCATTCTCAAAAAGCCCCTGGGCAATGCCTGTTGTGGGTGACAGTAAAAAAAAAGCCGCAATACTAAGTGCTGTTAAGAATCGCATGTTCAGCTCCTCCCTTTCGGTCGTTTTTACTGACTTTAATATACGTATCAGTCAGTATGTATAATAGAGAAAAAACCTTCCAATTACAAATCTCTTTGAAAGGATAAAAGACCATCAAACAACGCGTTGATGATGTACTCGTCATCAACGTGCCCGCCAATAGGGGCAATCATGTTTTTTAATTCCTTGATTTTGGCAAATCCGCTCATGATAAGCGTTAACGTAACAAGAACGTTTCGTATATCCGTATCTGCGCGGAGGTCACCTCTCTTTTTTGCCTCGGAAAAATAGTGACTGCTGTCCTTATAGATTTCCGCGATTTCCTTATAGCACTCACGAATCGCGTCTTGTGGTATAGTGCCGACTTTCTCCGTATCGGTCAGTACCATAAGGACAGAGAATGCTTTGTCCTTTTTTATCCGTATGATGACCTCCCGGCATTGTTCCATAAATAAACCGGGTCGCGAAGAGGAGAATACCTCCTGAAATATGGCCTTCATCCGCCCGGTGGCGCGCGTAATGATTGCCTTGAAAAGACCCACCTTGCTTTCATAATGCCAGAAAATGGCCCCCTTGGTCAGACCTGCTGCTTTGGCAATGTGGTCCATATTTGCAGCAACAAACCCACGCTGACAAAACTCCTCTTCTGCAGCCTGCAGGATACGCAGCTTCGAAATTTCAGTATTTTCTTTTGTTTTTCGCACAGGAAACCTTTACATACTTATCAGTCAGTATAAATATATCACTTTTTTACAATGAAAACAAGTTTTTTTCAATCATGTGCTGCTATAAAATATTTGCCTGCTACAGCTCTTAAAAATCCTCCAGCCTTATCCTCCTGTACATAGCTTATTTTAGAATACGTACGCATGCACATTCAAAGCCCGTAAAGGAGCCTGTTATTTATGAATTCGGTGTCAGCAATCTTTGCCTGGGACGGAAACACCCGTTTTTCGGAAACTATCGGCAGTATCAAACGGTGCGAAATAATTAAAGCCAAAGCGGCGGTTATGCCTTCGGGCATATCGGCAGGCCCGGCAGGTTTTGCATTAATAAGGGTTTCGAACCTGTGGTCGAAACAGGCGATTCTTGACAGCATGAAATGGTTCAGCGAATGCGGCGCTGATTGTATGCTGATTATCAACTCCGGCGCTCCGGTGCTGAACCCTGAGGGTCTGCGGCGCATGGCGGCATGCATGCACGATACTGATGCGTCGATCATATATGGCGATTATTATGATATCCTGCAGGACGGGACCAGCCGCATACATCCGCTCATCGATTATCAGCCCGGCAGTATCCGCGACAATTTTGATTTCGGACCGGCGTTTCTGATAAACCGCAGGTTTATCGAGGATATATATAAGGAAATCGGCAAAACTTCGCCGGATCTTGTGCTCGGCGGGTTGTACGACCTGCGATTGCGGCTGATTGAGCGCGACCCGGCATATCATATTCCTGAACCGCTTTATTCGTGCGTTACCGATGGAAGCTCAAAGACCAGCAGCCATTTTACTTATGTCGATCCGCGCAACCGCATGTATCAGCTTGAGATGGAAAAGATTGCCGCTGCGCACCTGCAGAGAATCGGGGCTTTTATCAATCCCGGAGCGGAGCCGTTGGTTACTACGGGAGATTTCCCGGTTAAAGCAAGCGTTATTATTCCGGTCCGGAACCGGTCACGTACCGTGAGCGATGCGGTAACAAGCGCGCTGTCTCAAAAAACAACATTCGACTATAATGTGATTGTGATTGATAATCACTCCAATGACGGCACAACGGATATACTTGCAAAAATCGCTTAAAGCGATGCACGTCTCATACATCTTGTTCCGAAACGAACCGATCTGCTCATCGGGGGGTGCTGGAATGAAGCGATCTATTCCGGCACATGCGGCAGGTATGCGGTGCAGCTTGACAGTGACGACCTGTATAATGGCACCAATGTCCTGGAGCGAATCGTTGCGGTATTCGACACACAACCGTATGCACTGGTTATCGGCTCCTACACAACGGTGACGTTCGACCTTCAGCCTGTTTCCCCCGGGCTGGTGGATCATCGGGAGTGGACCGACGCAAACGGACAGAACAATGCCCTGCGCATAGCCGGGCTGGGTGCGCCGCGCGCGTATCATGTGCCGACGCTGCGGCAATTCGGGTTCCCGGATGTGCGGTATGGCGAAGATTACGCCGTGGTTCTGCGTTTATGCCGCTCGTATCCGGTGGGAAGGATATACGATTCGTTGTACTGGTGCCGCAGATGGGAGGAAAATACCGACAGCGCGCTCCCGCTTGAAACCGCGAATCGATACGATTTTTATAAGGATCGCCTGCGTACGATCGAAATAGCGGCACGCATACGCAAGGAAAACTGCAAATGAACCAGTGGCATGCAAAGCTGCTCAAGCCTGACTCGCCCAGGGCTTCCGTCCTCGAACAGGTACATGCATTATTCGAGCAGCAGCGTGCTACCTGGGATCTTTTTCGCACCGGTGAAGCATTGCTGGCCGGCATTAAATCCAGGAAATTGTCAGATGATACCGGATATGTTATTGTGCAGGCAAATCCCGGACGGGTAATTTCTACGACCGCAAAAACAGATCCGGCGTCGATTGCACAGCGGCCCTGCTTTCTCTGCCCCGGCAACCTTCCGCAGCCCGAACGCGGGGTTTCTTTTGGCGATTATATTATTCTGCCGAATCCGTATCCGATTTTGAAATATCACATGACCATTGCTTTCAAAAATCACGAGCCGCAGGCTATTTCAGGCCGGATTACAGACCTTCTCGCCATCAGCAAAGCGCTTGGCCCTGAAATGTTCATCATTTATAACGGGCCTCGATGCGGCGCATCAGCGCCGGATCACCTGCATTTTCAGGCGTGCACCAGCGAAGGGGTTCCGCTTTTTGAGCAGACAGCGATAGATTCGGGCAAGGATCAGGTGAAGCCGCAAACCGTCTGGGGCCGTAACATGCTGGTATGCTGTTTCAGGCAGGCTGGCCAGGCAAAGCAGCGTATCCAGTCAATAATCAGCGCTTTAAAGGATATTACCGGCGAAAATACCGAGCCGATGATTAATATTGCGGCGCTCTATCGCGACGGCCGGTATATAATCAGCATATTCCCGCGGGCAAAGCATCGAAGCTCATGCTACTATGCCGACCCGCAAAACCAGATATCCATAAGCCCTGCGGCAATGGAGATGGCAGGAATTATCGTAGTCGCAAACACCGGTCACTTTGATCGCGTCGATGAAAAGGTCGTACACGCCATGTTCGAAGAGGTCACGCTTGGAAACGATCATTTTTCCCGGCTCAAGGAGGCTATTGCATGAAACGGGAACCGACAATCGCCGTAGGCCTGGTGGAAAATGCCGAATCGGTCCGCATCACACTCCAGGACGAGTTTGCCGATGCCGGCGGCAGGCTGTTTGCACCGGCTGAATATCAAATTATTTGTAAAGACGGAAAGGTACGCTGCCTGGGTATGGTCAATGGCGATTATGCGTCATTGACGCTTTCCGGCGTGCACGCCGGGTCCCGTTTCAGGCTTCAGGTGACCATAGGCATCGATTTTCACTGGCAGCAGAAGCAGACACAGACTTTTTGCGGCTCCCTGCGCCTCATTCCCCGGCCCGGCGACCGGATCACGGTAATCAATGATGTACCATTGGAAGCCTATATCCTTTCGGTAAGCTGCTCCGAAATGAGCGCCAACTCGCCGGAAGAGTTTCTCAAGGCGCACAGTATCATTTCACGGTCCTGGCTTCTTGCGCAGCTCGACTCGAAACAGTCGCCGGTTGCGCCGAATCCTGCACCAGCAGTCGCTGACGGCGAAATACTCCGTTGGTACGACCGCCAGTCACATACCGATTTCGACGTGTGCGCAGACGACCATTGCCAGCGGTATCAGGGTATTGACATGATAACGACCGGCCACGTATCGTCCGCGGTTGAGGCTACGCGCGGATTGGCGCTTGTTCACGGCGGAAAACCGTGCGATGCGCGGTTCAGCAAATGCTGCGGTGGTATTACCGAGGATTTCCGCCTCGCCTGGAGTGACGCCGCAATCCCCTATCTCGTGCCGGTATTTGATGGACCTGAAGGCGTTATGCCTGCCACTCCCCTTTCCAGCGAGAGCGCTGTGCGTGATTTTATCATCTCTTCTCCCGCTGTTTTTTGCAACTGCTCTGACAAAAAGATTCTTGGCATGGTCTTAAATAACTACGACCGCACGACCACCGATTTTTTCCGGTGGCGCGTCAGGCTCACGCCGGAGGAGATCGCCGTATTCCTCAAACTAAAGCTTGGCCTGGACCTTGGTCGGATTGTGGCTCTGGAGCCGGTTGAGCGCGGCTTGTCCGGCCGTCTGAAGCGGCTCCGCTTTGTTGGTGAAACAACATCTGCAATCATCGGAAAAGAGCTTGAGATACGACGCGCCCTTTCGCCCACGCACTTATACAGCTCTGCGTTCGTGGTTGACTGCGAAGGCCCGGCACAACGTCCAACCGCATTTATTCTGACCGGCGCCGGGTGGGGACACGGCGTTGGGTTATGCCAGATAGGCGCTGCGGTCATGGCATGCCGAGGAATCGGATATCCAAAAATCCTTCAGCATTATTATCCGGGCAGTTTACTCGAACGCGTTTATCCGTAGGTATTCTGACTGAAGTGAAGAAATAAAAAAAGGGTGTGGCCTTAATTATAGGCAGACTTTTCTTGATGAAATCAAGGTTTTTTCGTGCTCGTGCTCGTAATCGATATTTTTTTCCTTTTGTGTTTAAAAAAACGATTCCTATTACCATGGACTATAATCCCGCGTTTGACGCGGGACTGAACAGCACGAAGGAAATTTTTGCCTAAAATTAAGGTTGCACCCAAAATAAAAAGAGTTCCTGACCTTTCGATCAGGAACCCATATATTTAATCTGGCAGCGACCTACTCTCCCATACAGTTGCCCATACAGTACCATCGGCGCAATAGAGCTTAACTTCCGTGTTCGGGATGGGAACGGGTGTATCCCCTATGCTATAGCCACCAGAAATTTTTCAAATTAGGTGACATCTGTTCTGCTGGTGAAGCACATTCTAACCGATATGGAAATAATAATATCAAGCCATACGGATTATTAGTATCACTCGACTGAACACATTACTGTGCTTACATCTGTGACCTATCAACCTTGTAGTCTTCAAGGATCCTTAAAGGGGGTCAAGCCCCACGGGATATCTATTCTTGGAGTTGGCTTCCCGCTTATATGCATTCAGCGGTTATCCATGCCGTACATAGCTACCCAGCCGTGCCCCTGGCGGGACAACTGGTACACTAGAGGTACGTCCGCTTCGGTCCTCTCGTACTAAAAGCAGCTCTCCTCAAATATCCAACGCCCGCAGTAGATAGGGACCGAACTGTCTCACGACGTTCTGAACCCAGCTCACGTACCGCTTTAATTGGCGAACAGCCAAACCCTTGGGACCTTCTCCAGCCCCAGGATGCGATGAG
>Ga0105099_10001425_pt1 | contig 15013 bp, 11 predicted proteins | sample PPLLak3cmMay2015_2_FD_79138 | JGI IMG/M metagenome (GOLD analysis project Ga0105099, IMG submission 79138) | Freshwater sediment microbial communities from Prairie Pothole Lake near Jamestown, North Dakota, USA - PPLs Lake P8 Core (1) Depth... | ecosystem: Environmental > Aquatic > Freshwater >... | reverse complement strand
GTATATCTAAAGGGTTTGCTCCTGCTTTGTTTTTTGCTGATGAGGCAAATTCGTTCTCACAGATATTGACAATACATATTTTAAGCTCTTTTATCTCAAGATAAATCGGTCTTGATGCCTCTTCAATATCCTTCCCAGCACCGACAGTTTTAATTCCAGCAAAATTGCATACTTTCAATGTATTTAGTAATCCAGCTTCATTTTGATCCATAATATGATTGTTTGCCAAAGCTGCAACTGAAATATCTGCATATTTTAATAATTCTACACATTTTTCTGATGCACATAAATTGGGTCCGCTTTTTTCAATTGGATCAAGATGATCAGTTAATGGACTTTCAAGATTTGTTAGGGACATATCAACATTTTTAAATAATTCTATCGTATCTTGAAACAACTCATTATAATTTTTTTTAGCGCAAATTCCTTCTATTCTTCCTTCTAAACACAAATCTCCGGTAACGACAACTTGGATATCGTATCTATTTGAATTATTCACTTATTGACCTATCATTTTGTATTGATTGATAATCGATTCCATTCTTGCTTGCTTTGAAAAATGTTCATTTCCCAGTTTACTTATTGTCTCTTTATTACTGCCAGTTACAATTTTTTTCAAATCCCTAACCACAGCCTCAGGATTGTAAGGGAAATTTAGTACATATCCGATTTTATTATTTTCAATAAAATCTGAAAAGTCCCCTATTCTCGGAGATATCACAACGGGTAATCCGCACATCAAATATTCTGAGAATTTTGATGGAGAAGCCACATTGTTCATTGGTACATCTTCACGAAGAAGTAATCCTAGATCGCAAGAGGATAAATATTGATGAACATCTGAGTTTTTAACTGTTAAAACATGCATAACACTATCTGAAATATCAAATTCTTTCTGTTTTTTATATGCAATATGTATATCGTTTGATAGAATTAAGAATTGAAATTCTTTGTTAATCTCATGAATTTCTTTAAATAGTGAAAACATCTGATCGACAAGATGCCATGGCATTAGCAACCCCCCCGAATAGACCATAACAATTTTATTTCCCCAGCCAAAATGGCCCCTGAGTATTTTTCGATACGAATCTGAAAAATAAAACTTCTCTCTGTCAGAACTACATGGATACAAAAAGAATTTCTCACCATTTATTTTTGCTTTGTTCTTATGGTACTGAATTAAAACATTTGATACGCAAAAAACTTTATCGGAAATGTCTACCATTGACATTTCTCTTTTTTCAATTTCAATGAATTTTTTTTCCTCTTTTGGATTCATTTTTCTGATTGAATGAGAAAATTTATACTCCTCAGTATTCGCTGCTCTTGAATCATATATGATGAATATCCTTGATGGAGCAACTTTTTTCAACAGTTTTAAGGCATTCCAAAAACTATCATCCCTTGTTTGAATGATGATTTTTTCCCTCTTTAAAAGATGTATTAAGTTGGGAATAAGAAATTGAAGGGCAATAAAAAATATTGATATTGAAAGTTTTGTAGGCAGGAAATACATGATTTTTGTCTTCCCATCGTACATTTGTTTTGCTTTTTTGTAATCTTTATATTCCTTTGATTTAAACAAATACTTAACATGCTTCATTTTTATCAAAACAAAATCAATATCGTTCTTTCTAAATTCATGCAGCCAACTGATTACCTGTGTTTGAAAAACGTTTGTACATCTCATTGATGTAAAATAGATAAATCTTGTATTTTCTTTCATTTTATTCATCATTAATTAGTTTTACTGTACGTTTACTTGACACCATTTATTATGTCGACAACAGTTTGCGTAATTTGTGTTGAATAAAAATCTAAATCAAAAGAAGGAATTTCAGATTTTTCACCAGTGAGAAGCTTTGCAAACTCCTCAATTTCATTGAACATTCCCTTATCCGCATGACTCAATCGAACATCTTTTTCGTTACAGTTATAGAATTTTACACTTTGAAAATCATCCAGCACGATCGACATATTGCTTGTAAAAAGTTCAATTCTTTCTTTTTCCATGTCCCGGCCTCCGATCGATGAATAGGTTATCACTGCAATCGAACCGTTTGTGTATTTCATGGTGATGATGACATTGTCTTCAGACTTAATTTTTTTATTATCGACAGGGATCGCAACCGCATGTATTTTTGAGATTTCTGATGAGATTAAATAATTCACTAAATCGATAAAGTGGCAACACTCCCCATGTATTCGCCCACCCCCAATTTCAAGATTTTGAATCCAGGAAGATGAGTCAATGAATCCTGCATTTATTCGATAGTTAATCATTACAACTGCGTTTGATGCATTCAGTACTTCCTTTATTTTTTTTATTAAAGGGCTATAACGCCTGTTAAATCCAACAGTGATTCTGACATTGGGATTGGATTGTAACGCTTCCTCTATTTTGATCAAATCTTCTTGCTTTATGGCTAAAGGTTTTTCAACAAGAATATGTTTCCCTGCCTTTATCGAATCAATCACAATTTGTGCATGAAGATCATGTCTGGTACCGATCACAACCATGTCGATGTTCGTGTCATCCAAAATGTCTTTATAGTCAGTAGTTACATATTCAAGTTGATAGTCCTTCAACAATTGTTTTGCACTGACCGGTGTTTTATTCGCGCCAGCCACAAGCCGATAATATGAATCAAGCATTTGCATGTTTTTCAGATGATTCCTCTTTAAAAAACTCCCAGCTCCGATGATACCGACATTGATTTTATTTTTTGCTACCCCTTTTTCGATTTGAGAACCATTTTTTTGTAGATATTTTTTGGTGTATTTTGTTTCAGAATTTAATTCATATTCAAATAGATTGGCAATTATATCAGATGAAGGTTCAACTAAACTTCGATATGCTTCTTGCGCTTGTGAAATATCAAATATATTACCTATCAGACCAGTAACGTTAACTTTTTTTGTCCTTAATAAATTGACAAATTCAAGCATATTTCTATTCTCTGTCCATCGAACATAACCAATTGGATAATCAATACCTTTAATTTCATAATTATCATCATATCTTCCCGGACCATACGATGTTGACATCAGTAAATCCAATTCCTTCTGATACATCAATTCTCTATCCAGGTTCATTCCTACTGCGCCGACAAGAACAACACGCCCCTTCGAGCGACACATTTTCATGGCCGAATTTACCAATTCACTACTTTTTGAAGAGGCGTAAATGATAACGGCATCCACACCATTTTTATCAGTGTCAGCGATTATTTCATTGATAAAATTATCATTGGAAGAAAGCACACAAAAGTCCGCACCAACATTTCGGCCCATTTCAAGCCTTTCACTTTTTATATCAGTACCGATGACTTTCAACCCCCAGGCCTTGGCAATTTGTACCGCCAATAATCCAAGGAGTCCTAACCCATAAATCACGACCGACTCCCCCCCAGACAAATCTGCTCTACGCAGGCCCTGCATAGCAATACTCCCCAATGTTGTAAACGCAGCTTCCTTGAGCGAAACATTATCAGGAATCTTTATCGCTAAGTTCGTCGGCACGATCGCAAATTCTGAATGAGATGCAAATCCTCCACCGGCACATGCCACTGGATCCCCAACATTAAATCCTATAACATTTGAACCTTTTGCAATAATGATACCGGCATTACTATAACCTGCAGGTTGATAAAGTACAGCATGTTCGCTTGGGAGCAACTTCCTCTTAACAGATTCAACGGTCATTTTTAAACCATTCTTTTCAACCTTTTCTTTCACTTTTTTCCATAGAGCCAGTTTTTCCTCTATTTTTTCTTTCACTCCCTTTTTTTCATTACGCATCCCTATTGTCTCAGTTCCAGAACTAATGACAGAATATTTTACATCTACCAAAATTTGGTTAGCGTTTAACGTTGGCAAAGGTACCTCAAGGACATTGATTCCTGCTGAATTTTTATATACTTGCTTCATATTTCATCCTTCTAAAATATTTTTGTATTCAACGTAAATGTAACTATTTCTTTGGCTGTTATCACCAGAATATTAGCCCTTGACTTTTTTCCATAGGCCTTTGAAACCCAACCTTCCCGGGTAAGTAACTCAAACTTCTGGTCTGAATGAAAAGTCATGTGAAATGACGTTTTCCTATTTTTATGGACATAAACGGCGTTGTTATTTATCTCAAAATCAACACCAATATCCAGATGAAAAAAAATGTCGAAAACATGTGCCTTTTTTCCTTCCAACACATCTGTGATATTAAATTCCTCATTTTTTTTACTAAAAAGTATTCTTCTTCGATGTGAAACTGGGTCCAACAATCTCTGGTATCCTGAATGCTCACCTTCAAAACAATCATAATCTTCATTTGATTCCCATATGAGAACTTTTGGCACTGCATTATTCTCGAAATCCCATAAAATATCTTTATGAATAGTGTTCTGGTTCATTCCGTCAACAATTGCAGTATTATGCATACTTGTTGTGCGAAACAAGTATCTTTCTTCTTTATCGCTTGTATATAAATAAGATCCTGGATCAATAAAAGCCGACAACCCCTTGAAGAACAACTCAAAAGAAAGTAAATCACTATGCGTGTGCGTCCCAGAACTTGGTCTGTCTGAATAAAATCCTTTTCCACTGTTGTTGATGAACATAAAAGTTTTGTTTCTTCTCATAATGAAAAAACCCGCATCAGGAAAAGCCCTCGATGTTAATTCACAATCAGATCTCTTGATTTTTCCGTATTCTTCATAAGAATCTTTGCCTAGCAGAAAATGGCAATAGCTATTATAACCATTACCATAACTCTTATATTGAGAATTTTTGAAAAGTATACAAGCTATTGACAATAGGTATCTGTAATCAATGTTGCTCTCCAACCCAAAAGGTAATAAACGTCCATCATCCTGGTCACCAATTATTGGTGTATTCCCATCAGGTTTCAAACTGTACATGATGAATTCAAACATTTTATCTAACCGAAACCAAATATCTTGTGGTATCTCGAAGTTATTTTTATGTAAAATTAGTATGGGTATTAAAATCAACTCCAATTCCAATCGATTATAATTTGTCGATCGCTCGTACGACACACCGCTTGGCAATATTTGATTGCGAATTTCAAAAAAAAGTTCCTTGATTCCTTCTTCTAACCATTTTTTACCTTCTGAATCATTTGAAAAGAATAAACCTAAAAGTACTTGACCAGAAAGATCGGCTAAATAATGATTATGATTATTTTCTTTTGATTTTTCCGGGTTTCGATAAATAAACCAGCCATGCTCATAAAGAGAAAATATGATTCCCCTTTTTATTTTTTCATCAATCATGTCATCGTCAGAAAACATGGATAATGCCCAGAGCCAATTCACAGCTCTTATCGATACATCCATAGTGCAGCCCCAATTGATACTGTACATTAAAGGATTTTTTTCAATCCAATCTTTTATTTGAAATAAAAACTCGTTTACATACTTTTTATCATGGGTAAATAAATATGCCATTGCGAGAGTTAAAAAATGATGACATCGACTTAATTCTCTTGGAACTTTTACATCTGCTGAATTTTCAATATTTTCTTGAACATACTCTTTATAAAATTTACCTATTGTCCATTCAAATCCTGATTTAAAATCAATATTCCACTTTATTGGTTCTAAAATGACTTCTCCAGAACCAAGCAGTTCAAACTTATGTTCTACATATTTATTTGCCTTATCAACGATCGCTTTTCTTTCATCTGATAAATGGCCAGAAATAAATTGTTTTGGATGATAGATTTTCGTTAGTTCGAATTCTCTTGACATAAAACCATCTATCTTCTTTCTCATTCTTTTCTTTATAAAAAACAAACAATATCTATAGCTGAATAATTTCATTTTATTCTTTACCAGGTATGTAACGACACCCCAGAAATCACCAGATTTCCAGTATCGTTTAAATTTTTTCAATATTTTTTTCATACTATCTACTTTCTTTTTTATTTCGCTTCGTAATCAATTTAACTTGAGCGTTTGTATGATATAGGAATGTTTTCCGCTCTTGGTTCTCGGAATATCATCTACATATCGAATTTCCAAATCAATATTTCTTCCCACTTTTTCTTGAAAATTCCTGAATAATTCTTTTTCTATCGTTTCTTTTTTTGAATCGGAATTCATCACCACCCGAAGTACGACTTTACCGACCTCATGTTGCACAAATTGTATTTTTTTTACACTTGAAAAAAAACGATCATGGATTCCGAAAATGGCCGGGCCCAAAGCGAATTTTTCTCCTGATTTTGTAATCAAGTATTCCTGCGTTCGTCCTCTTACGGATTGCAAGATCGGAAAATTTCTCTTACATTGACATTTTTTATCATCATAACAAGCAACATCCATTGTTTTATAGCGGATTAACGGGATCACCTTATTAAATAAATTTGTCCCCACGATTTCACCATCTTCTCCAGCCGATGAAATTTTTTTATCATCTTCATCGACCAGTTCGATATAACTGTATTGCGGAAATGCATGATACTTTTCACTGTATTCACATTCCCCTGCAAGAACAGCCTGCTCTGACATCCCCAACCAGCTGAATACTCTCGCTTTATAGAACAGTTCAAATTCACGTCTTTGAAAGTCAAAAAGTTTCTCTGATCCCGAAAAAATCGCTTTGGGGTGAAAGTTTAAAGATAAATTCAATTCTTTCATTAATGCAGTAAACAACCACAAACTTGAAGGATACACATGAAAAAAAACTGGTCTGATTTTGTTTATCTTTTCAACCATTTTCATTATATTCTCTTTTGTCAGATGAAAAGATGAAAAAACATATGAATTTGAAGAAGATTGATATGTCCATAATTTCCCCCCGGGAACCTTATCGCCTCTCAATCTGACGACTAAATCCTTCGGATAAAAACCAACTCTCTTCCATTGATTGCTCATGAATGCTTCGGCTATAACAGACATACTGTTATCCAGATAGAAACCTAATGGCTCCCCCGTAGAACCACCCGTTGTATAATAGTTGAATTCCTCCTTTTTCCTGCCTATCGGTATGAATTGCTCACTCTCTTCTCCCAAAATCTTTTTTGTTAAAAATGGGAATTGTTCAAAATCAGTAAAGTTTTTAAAATCATGAGGTGAAGCATCTAGTTTCTTTAATACATTTCTATAATATGGAATATTATGGTATGCATATTCAAGGATTTTTTTTATTTCTTTCCACTGATAATCTTTGATTTGATCATCGCTCCACCATTGTGATTCTTCAATGAAATGATACCAATCATAGAATAACCTGGAATGAAGGAATAATTTTGGAAAAAAAAACTGCAAGGAGTCGACAATTTGTTTGATTCCAGGAGTTTTTCGGATCTTTTTAAACTTTTTCATTTTCTAATATCGAATAGTAAATATTTGTTTGTTTTTGTATTATTTTTTCTGGGTCATAATTGTCTTGGATATAATTCTTTGCATTTCTAATGAGTTCTTCTTTCAAATTCACGTTTTGAAGAATTTTTATTATCGCATCTGATAATTGTTTTATGTTCCCCTTTTCAACAAGAAGTCCACTGTAGTTGTTTTCAACCATATAGGGAATACCGTCCACGTTGTACGAAACTACCGGTACGCCAAGTGCCATACTTTCAATTATGGTCATGGGTGATGTATCAAAATACGTAGGCAACACATACACATTTGATTTTTTCATTTCCAGAAGCGCATCTTTATTTTCTAAAAATCCTAAAAATTGAACATTTTCACTTACATTCGTTTTCAATACCAATTCTTTTATATAATGGATATAACCGCTGTCCCCGAATCCTACAACTTTCAATTTGATATCCGGGATTGTTTTCTTCACTATTGCTAAAGAAAGAATCAAATCTTCAATTCCTTTGTTTTTACATATACCGGCAACATAAATCAAATCAGCATCTTTTTCTATTTTTTTTTCATACAATTCATAGGCAATTTTATTAATTGGGTGAAAATTATAATAGAAATTCGCACTTTTATTATATTTAACTATAATATCTTTTTGAGGTTTACTTCTTATAATAAAGTTATTATGTGTTCTAAGAATTTCATTTTCTATTTCTAACAATTTTCTCCTTTTCGGAGTATCATGTAATTTAATACCTGAATTATAAAACCCTTGTATATTTACTACTTTCGGATATGAATGTAATTTTAATAGCGGCAAACTATCCTCGTTTTCAGTACCGTGAGAGTTCACAATATCCGGATTAATTTTTTTAATAATTTTTATACTTCGTTTTATACAGTAATAATCGCTGATCCTCTTAAGAAGAGGAAAATACCTGAACAATCTAGTCGGAACATAATAAAACGGTATTTTTCTGCAAATGACATAAAAGGTTACGTTTTTTACTGAAAAGGTTACATTCCTGTTGACACATGATGAGGTTGTGATAAGGTGCAAATCAAAAATATCCTGTTTAATGATTTCATCCACTAAATTAGTTATCCAAGTTATGGGATGTCCTTTTTGTGTTTTTGCCTTGATGATATGTTTATAATAATTCAGATTTAATCTACATAGCCAAACAACTTTTAACCTTTTTTTCATTAATTCCATATTCCTTTCGCTTTTCCTCCCATAATCAAATAATACTGGATCGGTTGAGCTAACACCGGAATAAAGTTACAAATACAGGTCGCCAGGATGACACCACTCACGCCAAATTCCAAATACTTTGCCAAAATCACAGACAATGGGATATTCAATATAGCAATAAAAATAGAGATTCTCAATTGCACTTTTATTTTACCGATACCATTCAGGAAAGCATTAAATGGTGTACCAATTACTTGTATCAGAACAGAGATTGCAGTAAATATAGTTAACAAGCGAGGAATTTCGATCTGATTCCCTAACCATTTAGCATAAACAAAATCTGAAACTAGTATCATACTGATTATGACACATGCTAAAATCCCAGATAAGAATATTATCTTATTGGTTATTTTCCGTATCCATTTAAAGTCTCCTTTATGGTATGCATGAGCATATGCTGAAGTGAAAGGCAAGTATATCATTGAGGAAAAAAAGAGTATTATACTGAAATATTTTAAAGCGATATTATAGGTAGTTACTTCTTGAAGGCCGAACAATTGGGTTATGATGATATTGTCTGTTGTGAACAGAATAATAAACGAAATTTTTATTATAAAAAATTTTGAACTCAGAGTAGTCAAACTTTTAAAATACTTTTTTTTTATCGAATCAAGAGCCGGCCGATAGTTATAATAAATACCTTTTTTTTTGTTGTAAAAATAAAAAGAGCTGAAAAGATAAACTATCACAGGGACAAGGGTATAAATAACACCTACCATTAATAATGATTTAATCTTTGTTTGTATTAGTACTAATATCAATACTAAAATGAGTATTCTACTAATAGTATCAATTAATTCTTTAATAGCAGGTTTTTGATCTGCTATCAAGATAACTCCTAATATTTGTAGAATAAACTTCATTGCTGTGAAAATAACAACCATGAAAATAAAAATTTTCAGCTCATCATTTGATACTCGATCCGTATTAAAAATTTTCTGGTAATTCAAGAAAAAATTGGTAATAACAAAAATAAATAGTACTATCCCAATTATTACGGTTACCAAAAAGTAGGTAGTGCTTACATAAATTTTAGCCAATTCAAGCTTAGATTTGGCGAAAAATTCAGCAAGATTCACACGGAGTCCGCCGCTAAGCCCTATATCAAAAAAGACGATCCAAGAGAGAACAGAACTGATAGTTAACCACAAACCATAATAATGACTATCTAAATATTTTAAAACTACAGGTACAAGTAATAAACTGATTATGACATTAATTCCTTTTAATAGTGATGAAAGTAAGATATTCCATCGAATGCTTTGACTTTGTTCTTGTCCCTTAAAAAGAAGCGCTTTCATCCTATTAAGCATTTTTCTGCGGTCAAATCCTTTTTTGGGCAATTTGATAATACATTTCCAAATAAACAAAAGTTAAATAGTATGGAAGCAAAAAAAGACTTTTATCTGCAGCATTGAAATTAACTGCGATAAGGCTGATGATAATTGCAAAACCAACTGGATTTTTCAGTTTTCTATATATGATCTTTGCCATTCTTAATAGTTTTATATATACAAAAACAAAGAGAGAAAATCCTATGATTCCACCCTTAATGTATTCACTGAAAAAGCCATTCAGACTTCTTGCATTATGTCCATATTTCATAATCAATTCGGTTGGATAATCACTTCCAAAGCCAAAAAGAATACTTTCATCTATTGATTTTGTTAAAAAGATTGAATAGGTATCAACTCTAGATAAATAACTCTTTGATGTTAATCTTTGCCTATAAAAGTCACTGTCCTCTATTGAATCTTTTATTGTTGGTAGATAATCAGCAATAATAACAAATATTATACTTATCACTATCAAAAAAATCGGGGACGTATGCTTCCTTTTGAAAAAGATAAAGATCACAATACCAATCAGTGATATCATCCACATACCACGTGTAAAAGTAATAAAAACTGATATCAGACTCGTAATCCAGATCAGAAATCTCACTGAAGTAAATTTTTCATAAATCATGAAAAGCAGAATAATAGAAATCAGACTAGTAAAAATCCATCCCTCACCTACTTCCAAATTTGTAAATATTGATCGAATTCTATCTGTCGTACCAAAAGCTCGAATATGTAAATATTGAGGATCGACATAAGGATTTTTGGTCAGAAAAAAATTCGGTTTGATGAAAAGTTGAATTAAACCTACAGTACAAACAATAACTGAAAGGAACATAAAACCTATCTGTATTTTTGCAACATCATTTTCATTAAAGTTTATGGCATTGATCAATAGGAGAACTAAAACTAAAATTAAATTTGAAACCAACAACGTTTGGTTAACTTCGCCTAACTGGCCATACTCATTGCTTGCAGAATAAATGGTATATATCAGATAAAGAAATGCAATTGAACGTTTTTGAAAAAAGATTTTACGTTCAAAAAAGAGCAATAAAGACACCAATACCAACGGCAGCAAAAAATACCTTATTGCATTGATTGTCAGAAAAAAAACTATTGTTGGTAAAAATGTTGAAATCAGAGGGAATACCAAAAAGAAACCGAAAATAATATAATTCTTTAATAGTGACTCAAATTTTCTGGGGAGTATCATTCTTTTAATCATTGTAAGTCACCATATATAACCAAAATGCGTTTTCCCAACATTTCTTAATGCACAACTCAGAATCCACGGGGATTTCACAATTCATTAGCAGTTCTTTTGTTCTACCATCGGTTTGGGAATTAGTTCCATCACCGCACCCAGTCGAGAGCCGTATCCACCTGCTAAAATGATCAATCGTTTCACCTTTCGATTTTCACTGAAGATATCAAACTTTTTTTTATTTCCAAAGCAACCTTTTTAGAAAAAAGTATCGCTCCTTCTTCATTCAGATGAAAAGAGTCTTTATAAAGTTCTTGGTTTCCGCAGAAATTGGGATCTTCTGAGTAATCATACATGTTAATATGCTTTTTGGGTAAGATTTCCTTCAGACTACACAAAATATCATTTGTTTTTTTACTCATTGAGAAATCCGGAGAAATCACCAAAAACACATCAGTTCCATTGTTGGTAAACCCCTCAATCAACTTTTTAAAATCACTTTTTAAATGTGCATTAATCAGTCCGCCATAAAGACTATTCTTAATTTCAGAAGAATCTTTAAATAAAGAAGTATCTTTTTTTCTCATCCTACCTGGCTTCCATCCCTTCTGGTAGGGAAAGCCGTCAATACCAGGAAAAAGAAAAGGACGGAGCAGGTAGTATAAAGATGAATTGTAACGATACATATTAGATAACATATAAAAGGGCAAACGCTTGTTTTCTGTCGACAATATGGATCTGATTTCAGAGTGTTTATTCCAGAAAGGTTTTAAGAACCCGGCTCTTTCATACATGCTCCTTCTATTACTCAGGCCATCCAGATCAATATTAATGATGACTATTTTTGGGGTATACCGTTTTAATATTGCAGCTTGAATACATAACAGAAATGGGATGCTCTGCCCGCCCCTGCCTGTATTCCAGCAACTCATCTTCAACTCTTTCTCAAAAACCTCTGGGACAAAATTCTGTTCAGCCCGAGAACTCCCTATTATAATGATGTCCTCTGTTGTATGACCCAGAGAATACTTGGCTTTGAAGTATCGCCCATCACTTTGTTTTTCAAGAATATAATCCAGAACAAAACCGGATAAGAAATCAAAAACAAGCAGACAAAAAACAACAATGATGGTTTTTTTCAACATGAAGTACTAACTATTACCTTTTTTAGAATTTCTCATAAATGAACTGCCCTTGATCAAAAACACCAAACAGCAATATGCAGACAAATAGAAATCCATAATACAAAGCATTCATATCAACTGAAAAGTGTCTCTTTGACGACCTGTATTCTTCTTTGAATTCTGTGACCAATAATACAAGTAAAAAAAGAGTAATATATAGCAAAGACTCAGTTTCACCATAATAAAAACCTGAGTGGGCAGAAAGATGGGTAATGACCGTAAATGCCTGCTGCAAGGAAGTGGTATTGAAGAAAAACCAGGCAATATTGATACAAATAAAGACTACAAAAACCGAAATAAATGTAAATATGCCTTTTCTATGCCTCAATAACTTTCTGACTCTCCGCCGGACCTTTCTTATCAAATGTTCCATGACCAGAAAGAACCCCAACAAGGCCCCCCAGAAGACAAAAGTCATTTTCGGACCATGCCACAAACCACATGCAAGCATAGTGGTCATTGTGGCCAGAAAATAAATAATCATCTCTGACTTAACAAAAAAATAAGCCTCTTGTTTCAATCTGCGGTTCAGAGAGAATGACAGGGGAAGAAAAATATAATCTCTGAGCCATTCTGACAAGCTGATGTGCCATCTGCGCCAAAACTCGGACATCGTCTTGGCAAAATAGGGCCGTCTAAAATTCTCCGGCAACTCAAAGCCGAACAATTTAGCGCAGCCAATGGCAATATCTGAATAGGCAGAAAAATCACAATAAATCTGAATGGCAAACAGAAAGGTACTGAATACAACAGTCAATGCAGAATGATAAACCATGTTATCTCTGACTGCCGATACATACAATGAGATGCGATCAGCAATCACCACTTTCTTGAAAAACCCCAGCACTATCAAGGCAACACCATCTGATATTTGCCCATAATCCATGATTTTGGGTTCATTGATCTGCCCCAGAAAATCTTTGGCTTTATTGATGGGGCCAGCGGTAATGCTGGGAAAGAATAAAAAGTAAAGGGCAAGTTTCCCAAAATTCTTCTCGACAGGAAGAACACCGCGGTATACATCCACCACATAACTGATCTTCTTAAAAACAAAAAATGATATTCCCAAAGGGATAATAATCTGAAGGTCCCTGGTTTTAATAAATATGGGTAATTCACCAAAGACTAAACTTAAAAAATTTCCCAAAAAGCTGAGGTATTTAAACGCTAGCAATCCCAAAATATTGATAATAATACACAACCATAAAAGTCGCTTGGTTTGAGAAGACTTATGTTTGACAAGACAGAAACGTATGGAAATAAAATAGTCAATAAGCACAAAAGCAAGCATCAGAAATAGATATTCTACTTTCACCGATGCATAGAACATGAGACTTAAGAGCAATAAATATTTCCACTTAAATCGATCAGGAATAACCCAATATAAACCGACAGCCAGTATCAGGCAGATTAAAAAATCAATCGATTTGATGGTCATTAAGACTATTTTTCTCTAATCGCCCGTGCCGGGTTTCCAGCAACAACTGCGTGGTCTTCCAAATTGTTCAACACAACCGCCCCCATCCCCACAATGGCATAAGCTCCGATTCGGACTCTTTCGCGAATGCATGAGTTAAGGCCCAGCTGGGCCCCCTCTTCCACCCTGACCCGGGACCCGACAATGGCGTGCGAAGTCAAAGTGACGAAATCGCTGATGACGGAATCGTGGGCCATGTAGCTGTGGGGGTAGGCATGAACACAATGTCCGATTTCCACATTAACTGATGTGGCGACAAAGGGGGAAATCAGCACCCCATGCCCCAGCCTGGTGGAGGGATCAATGCAGGCCCGGGGATGAACCGCCGAAGCCATGGCCTCCAGTGGGATTTCAAGTCGTTTGAATTTCTCCACCCGTTCCAATTTATTCTTGCTGGTACAATGCAGGGTGTAGTGGATATAATAACCCTGGCGGACAAAGTCAGAGATTTCATCGGTGCCACCCAGAATAGGATACTGGCCAATAAACTCATCCGACAAATTGCTATCATTGAGAAATCCGGAAATGATCCATTCATCACTTATAGAGTTGACCGCCTCGAACACGGAGGCTGCAATCTGACCGCTGCCCGGGCCGCCGATAATCACCAGTTTTTTAAGTTGTGCCTTCATACCCAAACACCCTTCAAAGACTATTTAAGCGCAAAACAAACACGAACCGCGGGTAGGGGGTTGATTAATCAAATCCCCAGGTCCTGCTTTTGCCAGTAAGGTCTGTTTCTCTCGTTCTTCCTCTGGTCAAGCGTCACTTCTTCACCCTCTTCACCCGTCACTTCTTCTCCCTCTCCCTCCGGCTCACCACCCGTCACCAGCGGCGGCACAGCCGTTGCGAGTCACCCGTCACTTCTTTTAGGGCAACGCCCACCTTGGATATGACCATGCGCAGTTTGCCGTTGGGATCAGCCGGCAATTCGGATAAAAAAGCAAAGCTGAATGCAACCATATTACGAAACTCGTTTCGAAGCCGAGTCCCCAAGCGCTTCTCGATATCCTCTCTGTTTCCGTCCCGGCTCAGCACCAACTGGACTGTGACACGATCCAAGCTCTCCTGGATGAAACGAAAACGTTTCACATCCTCTTCCTTTTCCATGATTTCATACACGGGATGAAAGGGTTTTTTTTCTCCGCCGGGCAAGGTGAACCAGTCATCATGACGACCGATAATTCGCATGATTTTTGGGAAAGAGCCT
>Ga0105099_10001424_pt1 | contig 15021 bp, 14 predicted proteins | sample PPLLak3cmMay2015_2_FD_79138 | JGI IMG/M metagenome (GOLD analysis project Ga0105099, IMG submission 79138) | Freshwater sediment microbial communities from Prairie Pothole Lake near Jamestown, North Dakota, USA - PPLs Lake P8 Core (1) Depth... | ecosystem: Environmental > Aquatic > Freshwater >... | reverse complement strand
TATTCATTTCTGATTTCCAGAAACGTCTTCTGCTTCTTCTTACATACCAGTTTGAAAGCTGATCGATTGTGTAACTTGAAACTGCACGTGCAGCTTTTGTTACATCGTAATCATTCATTAATTGTTCATATTCTTCAACAAGTGCATTAAGCTTAGAAATTATCCAGCGATCAATTTCCGGTCTCTCTTCATAAGGGATAACGGCATCTTTAAAATTAAATCCATCTATGTTAGCATAAAGCGCAAAGAATGAATAAGTGTTAACTAACGTTCCAAAGAATTTTCTTTGTACTTCAGCTAATCCTTCTTCATCAAACAATGTTGGTCTCCAGGGCGGTGAATTTGTTACTAGATACCAGCGAGTTGCATCTGCACCATATTTATCAAACAACAGAAATGGATCAACTGTGTTACCAACTGACTTAGACATTTTCCTTCCGGTTTTGTCTAAGATCAATTCGTTAACAATTACATTCTTAAATGCAACGTTATCAAACAACATTGTAGAGATAGCGTGCAAAGTATAAAACCATCCACGCGTCTGATCAATTCCTTCACAAATATATTGTGCGGGAAAATAATTTTTTTCAAATGCTTCTTTATTTTCAAACGGATAATGATACTGAGCAAACGGCATCGCACCGGAATCAAACCAAACATCAATAACTTCCGGAGTGCGTTTATAAATCTTGCCATTCTTTTCAAAAAGTATTTTATCAACAAATGGTTTATGAAGATCAATTTTTTCTAAATCTTTTAATGAAATTCTTTTTCCATCTTCTTCGATAAATCCGTTTCTAACTTCTGCAATACTTCCAACAGCAAAAGTATCGCCGTCTTCACTTATCCAAATCGGAAATGGAGTTGCCCAAAATCGATCTCGTGAGAGAGCCCAGTCTTTATTCTCTTCAAGCCAGTTGCCAAATCTGCCGCTTCCAACTTCCGGCGGCTGCCAGTTGATTTGTTTATTAAGTTCAATCATTCTATCTGCAATAGAAGTTGTACGGATAAACCAGCTTTCACGTGCATAATAAATTACTGGAACTTCAGGATGCCTCCAGCAGAAAGGATAGGTGTGAAGTATCGTTTCTTTTCTGTAAAGTTTTCCTTCGTGTTTCAGTTTTACGATAATTCCAGCGTCAGCATCTTTAACAAACTGTCCTGCAAAATCAGTTACTTCATCTGTGAATAATCCACCCCGAGTAACAGGCTGCAGCATCGGTAAGCCGTACTTTTTAGAAACTTCATAATCATCAGCACCAAATGCTGGCGCAATGTGAACAATTCCTGAACCATCGGCAGTACTTACAAAATCACCTTCAATAACATAAAAAGCTTTTTTATCGACAGAACAATATTCCATTAACTGTTCGTATTCAATTCCTGCAAGGTCCTTGCCTTTCATCTCGGCAAGAATTTCATATTCTTTATCGATTACGGATAATCTTTCTTTTGCAAGTATCATTGTTGCATATTCTGTTTTGATTTTTACATAATCAATATCAGAACCAACAGCCAGTGCAACATTTGAAATCAATGTCCATGGAGTTGTCGTCCAAACAAGAAAATGTTCATCAGCATTCACGAGTTTAAATAAAACATAAACAGATGGATCTTTTGTTTCGCGGTAACCTAAAGCAAGTTCGTGTGAGGATAAAACAGTTTCAGATTTGGGATCTTGCGGAACGATTTTATAATCTTTGTAGATAAGTCCTTTATCAAACAAAGTTTTAAGCGCCCACCAAACTGATTCGATATAATTATTATCAAGAGTTATGTATGCGGATTTGAGATCGATCCAGTAACCCATTCTGGTTGTCATCTTTTCCCATAAATCAAGATAAGTAAAAACAGATTCGCGGCATTTCTGATTATACTTCTCAACACCGTAATCAAGCACTTCGCTTTTGTGTTTTATGCCGAGAGCTTTTTCAACTTCAATTTCAACCGGCAAACCGTGTGTATCCCAGCCGGCTTTTCTGTTAACACGAAAACCTTGTAAAGTTTTGTAACGGCAAACAAGATCCTTTAAAGTTCTTGCCATAACATGATGAATACCTGGTTTTCCATTAGCTGTCGGCGGGCCTTCATAGAATGTCCATGATTTATCTTCATCACGGGTTGAAATACTTTTTTCAAATATTTTATTTGATTGCCAGAACTTTAATACTTCTTGTTCTAACTGAGGATAACCTATTTTTTCTAAATTCTGCTTAAACATTTTAAATTACTGTAGTGTGTAAGTGGACTATAATTCTTCGTACTTTTTAATTAATTCTCGTTCTGTATGAATGAACTCTTTAAGTTCTTTTTCAATTCTCTCTTTTTTCAATATTGTATTCTTTGCAGAAAGTTCAGCATCATTAATTAATTTTTGAGATGCAACTTTGGCTTCTCTTAAAGTTAACTCAGCTTCTCTTTTTGCATCAAGCATTGTCTGCTCATACACTTTTATTTTTTCTTTAAGGATAACGCTTTCACGTTCGGAACCAAGCACTTCCTGAAGTGCCATTCCAAAAAACCCCATAGCGCCGAGCGTAATGTTTCTTAAACTGTACAGAATAATATTTTCAGTAAGTAATTCTGCTGCGGCAAAATATTCGTTAAAGAAAATAATAACGAACAGACTAACAATCGTTACTGCAATAATGATTGCAAAAACAATTTTACCTCCGTGCTGCCAGCCAAGTACACGATTGATAAACCATCCACAAGAAAAACTAAATATTGAAAGCACAAACCAAACTGCAAAATTAAGCTGACCGAAATCAAACAAATTTGTGTTTAAAAAGTTTGAGATAAATAAAAATGCAGCGAGCAACACTGCTGCGCCGTAATTAACTAATATTCTTTTAGGTGAGAATGCCATTATATTCTCTTGATTACTTCTTTCATTATTAAAGTCATTTTCGGTTCTGCTTTCATCGCTGCAGCCACGATCTCTTCCATATTCACAGGTTTCAATGTTTCAGGAAAACACTCATCTGTAATTATGCTCATTCCAAGAACTTTCATTCCCATATGATTTGCAACAATGTTTTCCGGAATTGTTGACATACCAACAACATCAGCACCAATCTCTCGTAAGAATTTATACTCAGCTTTTGTTTCAAGATTTGGTCCCGGAACAGCAACATAAACACCTTTGTGAACTTTTATATTATTTTCTTTTGCAACTTCTTCAGCAAGTTTAATCAAATCTAATGAATACGCTTCGCTCATATCTGGAAATCTGGGTCCAAGTTCATCTTCGTTTTTTCCGATAAGAGGATTATCACCAAGAAGATTTATATGATCAGACATCAACATCAAATCACCTTTGCGGTAATCAGGATTCATTCCACCGCAGGCATTTGAAACGACAAGTGTTTTTACTCCAAGAAATTTCATCACACGAACAGGATAAGTAATTTGCTGCATCGTGTAGCCTTCGTAGTAATGGAATCTTCCCTGCATCGCTACAACTTTTTGTCCGTTTATTGTTCCAAAAATTAATTTGCCATGATGCGATTCAACTGTTGATAATGGGAAATGCGGCAAATCAGCATAATCAATTTGATGTTCGATTTTGATTTCTTTTACAAGTCCGCCTAAACCTGTTCCAAGGATAATCCCAACAGGATAATTATCAGGTGCATGTTTTCTGATTACTTCTAAAGTCTCGTTTATTTTCTGGATAAGTCCGCTCATAAAATTTTATTCAATATATCGTTTATATCTATATCCATTTTGTTTGATTGTTCAATTTTCTTTCCGGTAGTTTTCTCATCACCGGCTCGTTCAACTTTTAACTCAAGTAAATTTGCCTGTGAACTAACGATTGCCTTTAGCTTTGCAAGTATTAAATCTTTTTCTTCTCTAAGATTTACAACTGCGTTGCGTATATCGTTTGTACTTTCGCGAGCTTTTTCGATTATCTGCGAAGCTTTTAATTCAACTTCTCTTATCATCAAACTTGTTTGCTTCTTAGTTGCTTCCATTGATTTGGCGGATGATTCCTGGGCACTAAGAAGAGTATCCTGCAGATTTTTTTCAATCTTTTTAAACTCATTAACCTGATCAGTTAAAGATTGTAATTCGTTTTTAAGAAATTCATTTTCATCATTCAGTCTATCAAGTTCTTCAGATAAACTTTCTAAAAAATTCTGAACTTCATCAGGATCATATCCGCGCATTTTTTTTGTAAATTCCTGTTGTCGGATTTCTATAGGAGATATTTTCATACTTGTCTCCAATCTTTTGAGTAATCTCTATCGCCAAAAATTGCACTACCGATTCTAATCATCGTTGCACCTTCTTCAATTGCAATTTCAAAATCACTGGTCATTCCCATTGATAGCTCAGTTAGATTGTAACCTTTATTGTTAATTTTATCTTTTAAATTACGCAAATCTCTAAAACTTTTCCTAATAATATTGGCATCTTCTGTTAATGGTGCCATTGTCATAAAGCCTTTAAGCTCGATGTTCTTTAGCTCTGAACATCTTTTAACCAAACTTAAAATTTCGATTTCAGTTTCAAGTCCTGATTTGGTTTCTTCTTCAGAAGTTTTCACTTCAAGCAAAATCTTTTGAACTTTACCTAGTTTTTCTGCTCGTTCATTTATCTCTTCAACAAGTTCCGATGAATCAACCGAATGAATTAGTTCGGCAGCATTTACGGCATACTTAACTTTATTTTTCTGAAGAGTTCCTATAAAATGCCAGATTATATCATTTCCAAGTTTTTCATACTTAAGTGTAAGTTCCTGTGCGCGATTTTCACCAAAATCAGTTAACCCGCAATTTTTTACTTCAATGATCGAATCCACACCAAAATATTTAGAAACAGCAATAATTTTTACTTCATCAGGTTTTCTGCCTGATCTTTTGCAAGTTTCGTCTATTTTTTGCCTTAAAATGGCAAGATTTTCAGCAATCATTTTAAAATTAGGCCGTGAATTTATCCTGATAAATGTTAAAAAACAAAGAATTTACAAGGATTTTTATAGTTCAATTAATTTATCCATTCAAATATAACCTTAAACTGAGTGAAGTGCTTAGGAATTTTAAAGGTTTTATAAGGAGTTACAGTAAGCTTTGAATTAGGATTTACGAACAGCGATTTTTGATTTTAGAGGTTAATAATCTGAAATCTGAATTCGTTAATCCTTGTTCTTAAATCTTCGAATAAAAATTTTCCCACTCTCTAAACTTTTTTTTGATAATTTCGATAATGTAACTAATAACTGGGGTGTATCCTGATTCAGTTCTTAAGCCTCAAGAACTGAAAATTTTCAGAAACAGATAAAAAGAGCTCTTCGGAGCTCTTTTTTTATTCCCGCTATTTCTCTCACAAAAACTTATAAAAATATTTTAGTAATTTTGATTGTTATTATTCACTATTTATTGGAGAAATTATGGGTTACGAATTATTAGATCAAATTAAAGCTAATGCAAAATCAAAAAACAAAACCATCATCCTTCCGGAATCTCACGATGATCGAGTTCTTAAAGCTGCAGAAATTTTAACCAAAGAAAAAATTTGCAAAGTAATTACTCTTGGCAACCCGGCAAAAGTTAATGAAGATGCAAAAAATCTTGGCGTGGATTTAACGGGAGTTGAGATTATTGATCACACAACTCATCCAAAGTTTAATGAGTTTGCAAACATCTATTATGAGTTAAGAAAGAAAAAAGGAATGACTCCTGAGCAGGCAAGCGAAGTAATCAAACGCGATCTGTTCTTTGCTGCAATGATGCTACGCGAAGGATTGGTTGATGGAAGTGTTGCCGGTTCATTCGCATCAACTGCTGATGTAATGAAAGCAGGAATACAAATAGTTGGAATGCCGCAGGGAATTTCAATCGTTTCAAGTTTCTTTTTAATGTTGTTCAAAGATAAAGCTTTCAGTTTTGCAGATTGTGCTGTTGTTCCAAATCCTGATGCAGAACAGCTTGCAGATATTGCAATCTCAACAGCAGATAATCATAAAAAATTAACCGGTGAGGAACCGCTCGTTGCAATGCTATCTTTCTCAACAAAAGGCAGCGCAACACATGAACTTGCTGACAAAGTTATTAAAGCAACAGAAATCGTAAAAACAAAAAGACCTGATCTTAATGTTGATGGTGAACTTCAGTTTGATGCGGCAATTGTTGAATCAATCGGGAAGAAAAAAGCGCCCGAAAGTAAAGTTGCAGGCAAAGCAAATGTTTTAGCTTTTCCTGATTTGAATGCCGGAAATATTGGTTACAAAATTGCTCAGCGCTGGGGCGGAGCTGAAGCTGTTGGTCCAATGGTTCAGGGTTTACAAAAACCATTTTTTGATCTCAGCCGTGGCTGCAGTGTTGATGATATTGTAAACACAGCATCAATTAATGTTTTGATGGGATAAAAAATTACACACCCCTTCTTTTCCTCCCGATAAATCGGGAGGAATTAAAAGGGGTGTGTTTGTTAAACCGTATGACAGCGCACACAATATAAATTGCTCACGCACAAATATTTTCTTAAGTTCGCTCATCAAAAAACTAATCTATAAATGAATTTAATTCTAGTTGCAATTTTTGTTTTCTTATTAAATCTGCCTTTTGGCTACTGGCGGGCTAATGTTAAGAAATATGGACTTCAATGGATCTTGGCGATACATATTCCGGTTCCATTTATTATCGCTGCAAGAATATTTTCTGACATCGGATTTGAATTATACACTTATCCAATTCTGGTAGGAGCGTTTTTTATTGGACAGATTGCTGGAAAATATTTACATACAAAAAGAAAAAGTCTTGGTCAATCTCCACTTACCTCTTGTCTTGTGATGGACATAGTCCGGAAAAATTAATTAATTAATAATTTTGAACTTTTTAAATCGCATAAGGGTTATCCCTTAAAAGAAAGAATAATATGAACAAAATAATAACACATATAGTTTATTTATCAATTATTACAGCGTCTGTTTTTCTATCAAAGACAGAAGCTTCAAATACAAGCAAGGGAAATCAAATGGATAAGAATATCAAACAAATAACAGTAAAAGACATCGATGGTAAATCCGTTAAACTTGCAGATTACAAGGGTAAAGTTTTACTGATTGTGAACGTTGCGAGTTATTGCGGTTATACAAAACAGTATGCTGGACTAGAAAAAATATATAAAGATTATAAAGATAAAGGATTTGAAATACTTGCTTTTCCCTGTAATCAATTCGGTGAGCAAGAGCCCGGCACGAATGAAGAGATAAAGAATTTCTGCTCATCAAAATTTGATGTGAGTTTTAAATTATTTGATAAGATTGATGTTAATGGAAAAGATAAATCTCCGCTTTATTCAATTCTTACAGATAACGAAGTAACCGGTAAAGCAGATATCAAATGGAATTTTGAAAAGTTTTTAATTGATAAAGACGGAAATGTCGTTGCAAGATATTCAAGCAAAGTTGAACCAACCGGAAAAGAATTAATTTCAGCGATTGAAAAAGAGTTGGTTGAATAAAACATCATGTCACACTGAGCGCAGTCGAAGTGTGACATTATTCTTTTTAATGAGTCGTCATACTTCGTCTTCGCTCAGCATGAGGTTAAACTTGTTTTTGCTGCCCCGACAAATTAAAGTTAAGTGTTCAGATGCGCGGATGCTTTTTTTTATTTTAGTTTGAGGGCAGCGATTTATTTTAAACCCATCTGTTCTTTTACCCAAAGTTTAGCATTTATAATCTGTTTATGCTCAATGTTTATAGTTGCGGAAATACGTTTGATAAGATGATCTTCATATTGATTTAGTTTTTGATCTTTGAAAATTAATTTCCAGAGACTTTCAATCAACTCAATTTTTTCTTCGTGTGTAAATGTGGTGTTTATTACTCCTGTAAACTCATAAAGACTTACACTTTCTTTTATTCTTTCTTCGGCAAGAGTCATCAGATCATTAACATAATCATCATTCAGGTTATAAGTAGATTTCATTTCTGAAATGATAAATTTTCTTTCTTCATCTGTAAACTCACCATCAGCTTTTGCAATTTCAATAAAAAGTGCACAAGCAGCAATTTCAATTTTTTGGTTATTGCTTTCAGATGATGAATTGACCATACTTGGATTAATTGAATCCTGGTTATCAGCTAATATTTTTCTCAAATAGTCAAGCATAAAATTACATCCTGTCTAATTCGCTTAAAAGATCGGGAACATCCAAAGGTTTTGTTACCATTATAAGATTTCCATCTTCATCTTTTGGCCATTGTTCAACTAATTTATCAGAATATAATTCAATGCCGTTTCCATCGGGGTCTTTAATATATATGGATTCGGAAACACCATGATCAGAAGCCCCTTGAAGCGGGTAATTGGATTCCCAAATTCGCTTAAATGCTCTTGCAAGATCTTCTCTTGATGGATACAGAATTGCAAAGTGATATAGTCCCGTATGTCCTTCAGGTGCAGGAGTAGCATTTTCACCAGCCCAGGTATTTAAACCTATATGATGATGATAATTTCCTGACGAAAGAAAAACCGCATTCTTTCCAAACCTGGCAGTAACTTGAAAGCCAAGCATGTCTCTGTAAAAAGCTAATGCTTTATCAAGATTAGCAACGGTCAAATGAACGTGTCCAATTCGTGTACGGGGATTTAGTTCGTAATCCATCAAACTCCAATATATTATAAGTGATTAACTTTTACCGGTTTAACTTTCCAGATTTTATCTGCATATTCTTTAACAGATCTATCACTGGAAAACTTTGCAACTCGTGCTACATTATAAATCGATTTTTTTGTCCAGGCTTCTTTTTTCTGATACAAATCAGCAACTTTATCCTGGGCATCTATATAAGATTGATAATCAGCGAACAACAAATAATAATCTACATTCATTAAGCCGCGAACCATATCATCAAAAATTCCAAACTCTTTTGGATTGAAAAAATTTGTTGCAATCATATCAACAACCTGCTTCAGATCAGCATTTTTTTCATAATATTCTCTTGGATTATATCCCTTAGACTTCAGCTTTACCACTTCATCAGCAAGCAAACCAAAAATAAAAATGTTATCATCACCAACTTCTTCCCTAATTTCAACGTTAGCTCCATCCATTGTTCCGATGGTAAGCGCTCCGTTGAGAGCAAACTTCATGTTGCCTGTTCCTGAAGCTTCTAACCCTGCTGTAGAAACTTGTTCAGAAAGATCAGCAGCAGGAATAATTTTTTCTGCGAGTGTTACTGAATAATTTTTTAGGAAAACAACTTTTAATTTATCTCCAACATCCGGATCATTATTTACAACATCTGCGACAGAATTAATTAATTTAATTACCATCTTAGCCTGGAAATATGCAGGTGCGGCTTTACCGCCAAATATTATAGTACGGGGAACCATTTTAATTTTAGGATTTCTTTTAATCCTGTTATAAAGGGTTATGACATGAAAAACATTAAGTAACTGTCTTTTGTATTCATGGAATCTTTTTATCTGTACATCAAACATTGAATCAGGGTTAATCTTTATATGATGTTCATTTTCAATGTAATCAATAAGAACCTGTTTGTTATTTAATTTTACTCTTTCCCAGTATTCAATAAAATCTTTGTCATTTACATATTTTTCAATCTTTACGATCTGAGCAAGATCTTTAATCCATTCCGGTCCAATTTTTTCAATCAGCAATTGAGCTAACAGTGGATTTGCAGTTACAATCCATCTTCTTGGAGTAATTCCATTTGTAACATTTATAAACTTTTTAGGATAGATTTTATTAAAGTCGGGAAAAATTCTTTTCTTCAATATTTCTGTATGAAGTGCTGCCACTCCATTAACAGCAAAACTGCCAACGATAGCCAGGTTAGCCATTCTCACACGTTTGTCTTTACCAACAGAGATGATTGAAAGCTTTTCTAGAACAGTTTGATCTTTTGAGTAATTCTCTCTTACTTCATCCAAAAATCTTCTGTTAATTTCATAGACTATTTGTAAATGTCTTGGTAGCAATTCACCAAAAATTTGTTCAGACCATTCTTCTAAAGCTTCAGGAACAACTGTATGATTTGTATAAGCAAAAGTTTTTGAAGTTATTTCCCAGGCTTTTTCCCAGCTAAGATTTTCATCGTCGATAAGTATTCGCATCAATTCAGGTATAGCAACAACAGGATGTGTATCATTTAGTTGAATACAGGTTTTTTCTGCAAACTTATCAAATGTGGTATGTCCAATTTTATACTTTCTTATAATATCCTGAAGTGTTGCTGAAACGAAAAAATACTGTTGCTTAAGTCTCAAAAATTTTCCTTCAACATAAGTGTCATTTGGATAGAGAACTTTTGAAATTGTTTCAGAATCATTTTTGCTTGCAACTGATTCGATGTAATTCCCTTTATTAAAATCAGAAAACTCAAAATCAATCGCCGCCTTAGCCTGCCATAATCGTAAGTTATTTACTGTTTGATTTTTATAGCCTGGAACCGGAACATCATAAGCTACTGCTAAAACATTCTCAGTATTAACCCACTTAAAACCAAGTTCACCATTACCTTTATCGTATGTATCTGTTTTACCATAAAACTGTACTTTGTAGGTTAGTGATCGTCTAAGTAAATCCCAGGGATTTCCATCGCGGAGCCAATTATCTGCGCGTTCAACTTGATAGCCGTTTTCAATATCCTGTTCAAAAATTCCATATTCGTATCTAATTCCGTAGCCAAATGCAGGAAGTTGAAGTGTGGCCATAGAATCAAGATAACAGGCAGCTAACCTTCCTAAGCCACCGTTGCCTAAACCCATATCATGTTCAGTTTCTGTTATCTCTTCAAGATCATATCCATCTCGATCAAGGATAACGCGGCACTCATTGTAATAATCTAAATTAATAAGTGCATTACCAAGAATTCTTCCCATCAGATATTCTAATGAAAGATAGTAAACACGCTTTGCATCTTTATCGTGATAAGCTTTTTGAGTTCTTAGCCAGCTTCTAACCATTCTATCGCGCACTGCTAATGATAATGCATGATAAGCATCCACACCGGTTGCAGTATTTTTATCCTTAACTAAAGAAAACTCAAGATGTTCTGCAAATTGATTTGAAAGTGAAAAACTTCCCGGATCTTCTTTATCTGTAAAAAAAATTGTTTCTGTTTCTTTTTTAGCCATATAAAACAAACTCCTTGAACTTTAATATCTATTAATGTTGCGCCAAATTTAGTTGCAGCGATCTTTAATACAAAATAGAAATACTTCTACACATTATTGTTTATTGATAATATTATCTTAACGCAAAAATTGGATGATAAATCTTTAAGTATTGTTATTTTTAGAGAAGTTCAAATTATTCTTTTGGAGATTTTGATGTTTAAATTTTTTCTCTCAGCAGTTCTTTTAATGAATTTAATCAGCTGTTCTTATTCTCAGGAAGCCATTAAGAATGGCAATGTAATTTTTATTCACCCAGATGGAACTGGTTTAGCAGACTGGAATGCGCTAAGATTATTAAAATCAGGGCCCGATGGAGAAATAAATTGGGATAAACTTTCCGGCATTGGTTTATATCAAGGACACATAAGAGATAAAGTTACTTCTTCATCAAACGCTGGAGCAACAATACATGCTTATGGTGTAAAAGCAGATATTGATGATTTTGGATTAATAGATGATCTGAAACCAACATCACGTTCAGGAAAAAAACTTAGCATTATGGAAGAAGCAAAACAGAACGGTATTAAAATTGGAATTATTAATTCAGGTTCTATCGAAGAACCAGGTACGGCCGTCTTTGTTTCAAGCAATTTAAAGCGATCAAACTATTTAGAGATAGCTAAAGATGTTATCCAATCTGGTGCGGATTTAATTTTTTCAGGTGGTGAAGATTTTTTTATTCCAGAAGGAACTAAAGGACGATTTTCATTAAATGGGAAAAGAAAAGATGGATTAAATCTTATCGATTGGGCAAAACAAAATGGATATACTGTTGTTTATACAAGAAATGAGTTAGCTTCAACCTCTTCCGATGTAAAAAAAATTCTTGGTGTGTTTGCTTCCCGAAGTACTTTTAACGATAAGAGCGAAGAAGTGTTGGACTCACTGGGATTACCAAACTGGATCGAAACTGCTCCTTCAGTTGCAGAGATGACTGAGTTTGCTTTGAAGTTTTTTATAAATAAAGGTCTGTTCTTCTTAGTTGTTGAAGAAGAGGGAACGGATAATTTTGGTAATAAAAATAATGCAAATGGAAAATTAAGTGCTTTAGATCGTGCAGATGATGCAATTGGATTAGTAATTGATTTTATAAAAGATAATCCAAAGACTACGCTTGTTACCGCCGCAGATAGTGAGGCTGGTGGATTAGAGATCTCTGGTTATGAGATAGACAATTTAGATATTAATAATCCATTACCGGAAAATGATAATAATGGTTCACCCATTGATGGAAGAGAAGGAACTGGGACTTTGCCTTTTGTTTCAAAACCTGATAAAAACCGTAAGGTTTTTCCTTTTGGAATAGTCTGGTCCTCTTATGGTGATCTTACAGGTTCTGTTATTGCTCGTGCACACGGATTGAATGCTGATAGAATGAACGGCAAGATTGATAACACAGATATTTACAGAATTATGTATTTAACTTTATTTGGTGTTTGGCTGGATTAATATTTTTAACAAACCCAATTTCTTTTAGGAACTTGGGTTTGTGTTTATTTAGGCTCTCTTATCCTAAATAAATTTAATGTCTGACTCGTCCTAAAAAAAGATGGGAGAAAGGGTTGGGGGTGCTTGCTTTATTTGAGCAGCAGCATCTTTTTCATTTGTATATTTGTACCTGCTACTAATTGATAAATATAAACTCCACTTGGTAAGCTCGAAGCATTCCATTCTACTTCATAACTACCTGCGGGTTTACTTTCATTAACAAGAGTTGCAACTTCATTGCCAAGCACATCATAAATTTTTAAAGTTTGATAACTACTGACTGGCAACTGCCAACTTATTTTTGTAGTTGGATTAAATGGGTTTGGGTAATTCTGCACAAGTGAAAACACAAGTGGAGTATAAAAATCATCTTCAATATTTACTGTGTTGTCTTTACCAATTCCTGTTATAACAATTTCTTTAATTCCAACATTAGAATAAACTTTTAGCATTGCACTATATTTCTTAATGCTATCTGGATGAAATTGCAATAATACTTTTTTAGATGAATATGATTCAATTGACATGTTATTTAGATCTAAAGAAAATCGTGAATCAGAGATTGTAATTGAATCAACTATTAATAATGCGCTGCCACTATTAGCAATAAAAAAATTGTTTGATGATGAAGAACTGATTAAAGTCGAATCAAAATCAACTTTATGGGGAAGAAGATTCAGCTCTGCAAAAGTTGGGCGAATATTACTTGTGGCAAAACTATAAATCCGATCGATAAATTCAGGATGATCAATAAATGGATTTCTTTTTAATTGCAATAAAGCAATCGCGTTATTTCTATTTGATTCGACTACACCAACTGTATCAAACCTATTCCATTCTCTAAAAATGTTCTCCTGTATTTGAGTAAAAAAGCTCCCGTAATTAACAGGATAACGAGTAATAAAATAAAACATAGAACGGCTAACATCACCTTTATGAACATCTCTTGGCTCAAAAACTTGTTGCCCAAGACTATTAAACCCAAGCTTGCTGCCACCAACCTGCCAGGTAATATTTGAAACCGCTTTGCCAAAAGGATAATTTGCTCGAATACTATTTGCAGTAACATCAGTAGGAAATAAATGATAAAGATCTGACTTCATCGGTTCTGCTTCACCAAAATTTGATTGCGGCCACGTATGTTCTGTATTAAAATTATACGTTGCACTTTGAGCATCGGTTCTGCTCGTGTAACCAACCGCAAGTCTTCCAGTATAAACGCATTCAAGTGTGTTTTGTGTTGCTCCTTGTCCATTAACTCTTTGGTTATCAAATTCCATAAACATTTTATCACGTGCTAAGTTATAACCGAGTGATGTATGATTGTTTACTAAAGAAGTTAAAATAGATTTTAATTCATTATCAAACTTATTAAATGTTGTTGCATCGTAGCTGTCACCATACTTACCCGAACCACTTAACTTAATTACTGAACCGACTGAGCTGTCATCACTTGTAATAAAAATTAAATCTCTATCAATTACATTTTGCATGGGGTGATACTTTATCCAAATAAGAGTGCTATCATCTGCAGGAATATTTAATAACGTATCTGACAAACTGTAAACATCTTTTAGATTTTTGATTTTGATTTCAGAGTTTATATTTTTTATGTTTTTTATATAAACAGAAAAGCTATCCACATTGCCGGAAAATGTCTGAGGAAATACAATTGAATCTGCACTAACTGAAACTTGTGCGTTCAAATTAATAGCGAATATTAGGGAAGCAAACAAAAATCTATTTAACATAATTATATTACTTTTTAGTGTATAAATCGGATTGAAATTTACAATTTTATTTTAGAATTCTTATTAAGATTCCTAAATGTTTTATAAGCTATTTCTTTATTCAGAAACAATAATCGCAGTGGCTTCAATTTCAATCAGCATATCAGGATCGATCAAGGATTTTATTTCAACCATCGTAGTAACAGGTTTGATCTCTCTAAAAAATTCGCCATGCGCTTTACCATATTCTTCCCAGCGACCAATATCAGTTACAAACATCCTTGTTCTAACAACATCTTTTAAGCTTACACCTGCTTCAATTAATGCCTTTTCAATTTTCTTCAAACAGAACTTAGTTTGAGCATATGCATCACCAATGCCTATTACTTTATCACCATCAACCGGTGCTGTGCCGGATACTTCAACAATGTTTCCAATTCTTACTGCACGCGAGTAGCCTACAATATTTTCCCATTTTACACCGGATGAAATATTAATTCTACTCATATTCTTCCTTCTAAATAATCTTTACGTTTCTTTTCAGGGAATTTTTCAATTGCATAGCGAAGCATAGTTCTTGGCATTTTTTTATAGTGTTTAACTAAAAATTCTTCTTCAACTTGCATATCACGATTACCAAT
>Ga0105099_10001423_pt1 | contig 15025 bp, 10 predicted proteins | sample PPLLak3cmMay2015_2_FD_79138 | JGI IMG/M metagenome (GOLD analysis project Ga0105099, IMG submission 79138) | Freshwater sediment microbial communities from Prairie Pothole Lake near Jamestown, North Dakota, USA - PPLs Lake P8 Core (1) Depth... | ecosystem: Environmental > Aquatic > Freshwater >... | reverse complement strand
CGATCTCGTGTTCTCCGAGGCCCAGTGCGTGGAAATCTACATCAAGATAGAATTTATAGAACGGGTTAGGACCATCTTTCGCTGTCCTCCACCAGATCCATATCTGTTTGGCGCCATTTCCTGCGACTCTTTCAAGATATAGCTTCTCCATCCATTTGTCGCTGTTGCCGCCTGAACCCTCTCCGCAGTATCCTTCTTCGACAAGCCATTCATGGACTCTCTTGTATAGGAATTCCATGCTGAAAGCATCTTTATAGTTCAGGCTGAACTGCCTTACTGTCCATGCTTTCTTGAGTTCATACGGTGGAGGCATACGAGAGGTATAAATCGCGTGTTTTTATAAACGTTTCGTCCCAAAACAGTGCCTAAACGAAAAAGGAAAAAGTTTATTTATGGTTCGGGAATACTGCGAATATAATACAAGAAATGAAAGTGTATTTTCAGGGGTAAGGTAATATGATATCTTTGAGGGATGGTAGGTACGGTAAGAGCACGATGATTGTGGGTCCAGTTCTTTCTGGGAAGACCACACACCTTGAAAGGCTTCTCAATTCTGCTGCTGGTATAATCTGGGATTCTGATAAGGATGACAGCAGGATAGTTCTTGCTAAGCACCCTCATGATGATGTGTCTAGTCCGAAGAAGATAGCTGGCTATTCTGCTTTGGAGACTGCTGACCCTGATAAGATTGCAGACCTAGTCACAAAGAAGACTGAGGCTGTAGTGATTGCAGGCATAAACTTCTTTGAAGACAGGAAGATTGTTGATCTTGTGCATGACCTCGTCATGAGCAACAGGAGAGTATACGCAACTGGCCACAATCTTGATTGGGAAGGGAAGCCATTCAATTTCATGCCTGAACTCATGGCTGTTTCTGATGATTTCATAATAACTAAAGCCCCCTGTATGGTAGAGGGCTGTCAGCTCACTGCGACAAGGAGCGAGAAAGTCAAGAGCAAAGGTGAGCGTAGATGCATAAAGCACCATTCTTTCGATGGCAGGCCAGACCATAAGCATTTCCTGATAGACCAGCTTGGAGGGTTAGAACTTTTCGTAGGAGGTATGTATGCCAGTAAGACTACGACCTGGAGCTGGAAGATGGACGAGCTTAAGGCTAAAGGTCTTGATTATGAGGTGTTCAAGTGGCTCAGTGATACCCGTTATTCAGAAAGGGGAAAGCAGTACTCTTCTTTTGATACTGGAGTGATAGGTCTTAATAATCATTCTAAGAAGATTCCTGCAGTTCTTGTCAGGGACATACATGACGTTCTGATGTACATCGAGGGCAGGACCCCCAATAAGTCTCTTAATGAGAAGATAAAGCAGAGGAGGATAGGCCACATCTTCATCGATGAAGGTCAGTTCATAAGCGGGATATATGAAGAGGTCAAGACCAGGGTATATCAAGGATTCAGATTCTACGTTTCAGGTCTCCTGAGGACATACAAGCTAGAGCCTTTCGGTGACATAGCAAAGCTACTTGCGATGGCTGATGAGATAAATGTCATGCAGGCGTACTGTGATGTGTGCGGTAGGGCAGCGTCAGACAGCCAGCGTCTTATAAAACAGCATGGTAAGTGGATGCCTTCTGATTATAGGGGAGAGAATATTGCTGTCGGGGGAAAAGAGAAGGCAGAAGAGGTGCCTGTCCGTTATGGTGCCAGGTGCAAGGACTGCATAGATATTCCCGGCATGCCAGAATCCAGATATAGCTTCCCAAGATATGATACTCCGAAGACCAAGAAGGACTGGGTAGCATCCATGAAGTGATGTTTCATTCTGCTTTTTTCAATAATTTTTTAAACCACTCCTGTTTCCTCTTTCTAAAATGTTCGTAGGCATCGTTGGCAAGCCGAGTTGCGGCAAGAGCACGTTCTTCAAGGCAGCTACGCTTGCGGATGTCGCTATAGCCAATTATCCTTTTACAACCATAAAACCGAACCATGCTGTCGCTTTCGTAAAGGTTGAATGTGTCGATAAGTTCTTCGGAAAGCAGTGCCACCCTAGAGAGGGTTTCTGCATCCACGGCTGGCGTTTTGTCCCGATAGACCTTATGGATGTAGCTGGTCTTGTGCCTGGCGCGCATACTGGCCTAGGTATGGGTAACCAGTTCCTAGACGACCTCAGGCAGGCGGATGCATTGGTACACGTCATTGATATCTCCGGAAGCGTGAATGAGAGAGGCGAGCCAGTCGAGCCATTGAGTTATGATCCTTTGAATGATGTCCTTTTCCTGGAAGAGGAGCTTGACATGTGGTATCTTGGCATAATGAAGAAAGGCTGGGAACGTTTCGCAAGGCAGGTCATGCAGGAGAAAGGGAAGATCTGTAAGGCGATAGGAAAGCAGCTTTCAGGTCTTAAAGTGACAGAAGAGATGGCTGTAGATGTGATAGACAAGCTAGGCATCGACCTTGAGAATCCGGATAAATGGACCGAGTCTGAACTGAAGAGCATAGCTGTTGAACTCAGGAAACGTACTAAGCCATTGCTTCTTGCGGCGAACAAGATAGATGTCCCTGGTGCAGAGAAGAATTTTGACCGGATAAAGGAGAGATTCCCTGGTTACACTATAATACCCTGCTCTGCAGAGTCTGAGCTCGCATTGAGGGAAGCTGCAAAGAAAGGTATAATTGATTACGTCCCTGGCGATAATAAGTTCAAGATAGTGAATGAGTCAGCGCTTAACGATAAGCAAAAAGCTGCTCTTGGATTCATCCAGAAGAATATCCTAGACAAGTTCGGTTCTACAGGCGTCCAGCAGGTCCTTGATAATTCTATTTTTACTATCTTGAAATATATCGCTGTTTTCCCTGGCGGTCTAAACAAGCTTGAGGACCAGTATGGCAACACATTGCCTGACTGCTTCCTCATCCCTGGCGGCTCTACCGCGCTTGACTTCGCGTTCAAGATCCACACCGACCTCGGAAAGAATTTCATCCGTGCTATCGACGTCAAGTCAAGGCTGACTGTCGGTAAGGAGCACAAGCTGAAGCACAGGGATGTTGTCGAGATAATTACCGGAAGATAATTTCTGTTGTTGCTTTTTCTTTTAAGCTCCACCGCTACGACGCTCGCATCGATATATTATCTTTACAGAATTTCCGAGTTTAGTATTGTCTGTTGTTACAATACCTGGGCTCGCATGTCGGTAGCGGCGGAGCTTGGATTTACCCTAACCCCGACCCCATTATATTCCCCGCTATCATGTTGAATAGTAGCATTACGCCTAGTGATATCGCGCAGTACATTATTGTGCTTCTTGTCATGTTCGTCCCGACTTCATAGTCTTCTGCGAGCTTGTCAAATCCGTTCTCTATGCCGTTCGTCAATATTGTCAGTATGTATACTATCTGCACGACGTAGAATCCTACGACTATCTGGAAGAAGAATGTCGGCATGCCGTCGCCGAATAGTTGTGTCAGGCCTGCTGCTGCTCCTCCTGCATTTGCAGCAGAGCTTTCTGCCTGGAGGTTTGACAGCTGGCTTCCGAGTTTTCCAAGTATTGTGGTGACCATTGATGTTATCCCTATGACTATCCCGGCTATTACTGGTGTCAGGAATTTTATCTGTGACTTCATGGATGATATCGAGTCTGCCATGAGGTCCTGCAGCCTCTCTTCTACGCTGTGCATCTGTTTTATGTATCGTGATACGTTTATGAGCGCCTGTGCGGCGACGAGGGGCCCTTTCTTTGCGCTTTCTACAAGGACTTTCATCGATGTTTCTATGAGGTCTGACGGGAATTGCAGCAGTGCCCCTCTTTGAGGGTCGAATATGGATTGCTCCACGTTCATTCCGAGCTTCTGTATGTTTATTGATACGAGGCCAAAGAACTGTCCTGAGTAAGTGTCAGGTATTGCCATAGCGACTTTTGAGAACGCTATCTCTGCAGGGAGTCCGTCTCCCATCCTGTTTCCGAGTTGGAAAAGTGCTGATGCGAATTCCGCTTCGAGTTTCTTTGACTGGTCCCTTATCTGTAGGACGTTCTTTGTCCTTATCCTGTAATATAGTCCTACGCTCAAGCCCACTGAGAGGGGCAGGAAGACGCTTAATATCGAGGCTCCAAGTCCGAATGGTCCGATTATCCCTTTTTCAGGGACCATCGACTCTTTGTATTCGATAAGATAGAATTTTGCATCTTCTAGCGTGTACGCGGTCACTGTCTTTATCTCCCCCCCGGTCGTGAGCGCAATGTCCCAACCAGGGTTGAGCACGTGCATCATCATCGGTATGAATGCTATGAACAGGCACACTGCCGCTGCAATGACGCTGACATATAAGGGCGGTATGAGTATCTCTGAGGGTCCTATCTTCAGTATGAAATTTCTGAATTTCTTGAGTTCTGGGTTCTTTGAGATGTCCACATTGCCGTATCCTGTGGGTCTCTTCGCAAGTATCTGTTTTCCGAGGTAATAGACTGCTGCAGGGAGTATGACATTGTATAATGTGGCCAGGTGGTACCATGATACTCCTTCCATGAAGCTTACGACGAGCGGCAATATGACCAATCCTAAGATTGGCAGGATTATTCCTAGCATGTGTAGCATGGTCATGGGTGCTTTTAGGTTCTGCGCGTAGTGGAGCATCTTCTCGAATGTCTCTTCGAGTATGACATCGAGCGCCTTGTCGAGCATCGAGACCCTTGCAGTCTCATCGCTCTCTAGGAGGCTTCCTTCTATGAGGTGCATGGATTCGATGAATTCCATGTTCCATTTCCGCCAGCTGTCAAGATACGCATCAAGGCTCTCTTTCACTGATTCATACTTCTGCGTCTCTATGTTCCATATTATCCTCTTGAAGTCGAGCGACAACGGCGGAGATAGGTGCTCTGCTGCGAAGTCTATCGCGAGTTCCAGGTTTGATGTGTGCCTCATGTACGTGACCACATAGAATATGGATAGCACCATCTGGTTAGATGCCTTCATCCTCCAGCCGTTTGCCATGAAATGCGGTGCGTTCCCCAGGGGGAGTATCATCGATCCGCCCATTATGACGAAGAATGTGGGGAAGAAGATGCCTCCGCCGGTAAGGACGAATGATATCGCTACGCCGAGGACTATGATTGCGAATGGGAGCAGGAGGGATAATGAATATGTTCCTGTGGGTGTGACATTGAGATGGCAGACGTCTATAGATTCCTGTAGCGCCTGTGCTTTTTTGGGGTCAGGCACTATCTTGAACAGTTTCTCTGCCTGGTTGCAGGCCTGTTCGTATATCGACATGTGTTTCGGCAGGTATTCCTTCTTGAACTGCGAGTACTCGCGCGTCCTTATTACGTCGACACGCTGCATCTCCTCATTGTCTGGAGTTAGCTCTACATTGATCTTGGATTTATACTTGGAGAGCAGGCTCTCCATCTCTTCTTTACCTATCTCAGGCATTATTCACCTCTTTTTTTTATGCCAAAGCTAACTCTTTGACATGATGATCGTAATCTAGCCTAACAGGCTCCAAAACTTCTCTGCGCCGTGGAGTATTATGCAGTCTGTGTAGTATTGCTTGTTCTTCATCAGGTGGTCCTTGTTGATCACAATTCTGTTCCTGAATGTTGAAAAATCGACGCCAGCTATCTTTTCAGGGACGATTATTATCACTTTGCTGTTCTTTATGAGTATCGCATGGACGTTGTCTTTCAGTTCCTCTGCCTTCTCGATTATCTTGGTAGACCAGGGGTTTTTGGTTGTCCATTCGAGTGTCTTCTTCGATTCGATCACCGAGAGATATGAAAGTGCAAGCTGGCTTTTGAGATTGAGTTGGCATACAGAGACATTGCCGACTTTCTGTATGTTTATGACTCCCTCTTTTGACAGTTTCATGATGAATGTGTGCGTGTGAGAATAAGCTACGTTGAGATTCTTCGCAAGGTCGGATATAGAATAGAATTTAGAGATATCTTTGGAGAGCAGTCCTATTATCCTGTACTTCAGTGTCGCTGCCATGTTGTTGTTAGGGGGTTAGGGGGCGCCCCAATGGAGCGCCCCAAAACTTTTGGGTTAGATTAATATCGCATGTCATGTATTTCCGCATATAAATATTTATCTATTTTTAAGATATTATTATCTTAAATGAAATAATAAATATCTTTATTAATGGTTCAATTTATCTAAATAATAGATATATTTAAATGTTGTGCTCTTTGTTTTTATCTTTATTTAAATGCGTTTATAGAACTTAAAGACGGTTTTTAGCTATTGCTTCTTTTTCTTATCAAGATATGCTTTGACCACTTGAACGGCTTGCGGTGCTGCACTGGGTCCTAGTGCGTAATATATCTTCTCAGCTTCCGGCCCCCAAGAGTACTCTCCGCGCTCTTTTCTTATCTCTTTTACCACGAATTCCTGCGTCTCAGTGCCTTTTTTGAGGTGATAGTATATTGACCTCCTGCTGACCTTGGGGAATATGTCGAGGTATATCCTGGATAGGTCATATGCATACCCCTCTCCAAGAAAGTATAGAATCTCTGCTATGTTCTTCCGTATGTGCGATCCTAAGGGTCTTCCGCGGTTCATTTTATAGAATGATGTTTCCTGTGTTTTAAATAGTTATGTCTTACATTTCTTGCAGCGCCACCACCACCGACATGCGAGCTTTAAGTTACGGACTTTCTGATTATACTAAACTCGGCAAAGCTGTCCTAACCTGACAACCGATGCGAGACGGTCGTGGTGGCGAAAGTAAGCGTTGACGTGCCGCCACAGCCGCTCGCTCTGATAGTGTAGTTAATTGTTGTTCTCGAGTACCTTTGATCAGAATTATATTTCGTAAGCTCGCCAGGGCGGTGGCGGCAATTTAACTAGTGTGGCTGAGCGAGCAGTTGCGAGCGAATGCCGCACGTTGCCTATCAAATGGGCGTAACCATTTGGTGGTTGCGGCGCTTGGATAACTTATGGCAGTGCCTTGAATCGTGTGCTTAGAAGCGTCCACTCTGCGAAAAGCAGTATTATGCCTATCACAAGGAACAGCAGCCTTGTCTGGAAGGGGACATTCTTTGATGATAGCGTCACTATCTCGTTGAATGCTGCCTGCATCTCTGCAGTGTCGCCTGCGATGAATACTTTTCCGCCGGTGTTTTCTGCTATCCTCTGCAGTGTCGGCCTGTCGATTGTAGAGAGCAGTTGCGTCAGTTCAAAGCTTCCACCTTTGTCTGTGGCCATCCCGATAGTATGTACTATGACCTTGTTGTCAAGTGCATATTTTATGCCTTCTTCGATAGGGCTTCCGACAGTGTGTTGGCCGTCAGTGAGTAGGACGATCGACATCGAACGTGTATTCTCTACCTTGAGCACGTTTACTGCGTTTATTATCCCGCCTGTTATGTCTGTCCCGCCGGTGCTGCTGACAGGTATGTCTTTTATTGCCTTTTCCACCGCATCCCTGTCTTCGCTTAGAACGCTTTCGATCTTTGATACGCCGGAGAATGTGACGACGCCGATCTTGGCATTGGCATCAAGTGAGTCGACGAATCCTATTGCTGTCTCTTTTGTAGCTTCAAGCCTGTTAGGCGTGAAATCGTCTGCTAGCATGCTGCTCGATGAATCTATCGCAAGGACATAGTTGAATTCTGAAAGTTGGCCTTCTGTCCATATTATCATGCCTGCTGCAGACATTATGAAGAACAGTATTATCAGTATCCTTACTATGAGGAGTGTTATGTTCTTAGATAGCACGACCGATCCTGTGACCCTCTTAAGGGCTTCGAAATTGGCGAACAGCACCGCTCTCCTCTTCACGTATTTCATGAGGAAGAAGTGCAAAGCTACCATTAGCGGGATACTGAACAGTAGCCACAGGAACGGCGCGTTGAGGAAGGTTATGTCTGCCATATTTATCCCATCGCCCTCTTCTTGAAGAATGTCATGAGTCTCTTGTTGAATGGCTGGTCTGTCGTTATGAACAGGGAATCTATGCCGAGATCCTCGAATTTCTTGCTCAGCTGCTGGTTCTCCTCACGTGCTATCCTTTCATAGTCCTGCTTGACTGTCTTCGTGTTTATCAGTAGGGACTCTCCTGTGTTAGGGTCTTCTACAAATACCTGGCCTACCTCTTCTGGCATGATGAGGTCTCTTTGGTCGTTAACGACGAAAGCTATAACTTCGTGTTTTGCTGCGAGTAGCTTGAGCTCTTCATACCAGTTGCCTTTGAGGCCGATGAAGTCTGATATGATTATGATTATGGATCGCCTGACCGTCTCTATGCTCAGGTCGTGTATTGCCTTAGCCAGGTCGAACTCCCCCTCATAAAGCTCAGGGCTTGTTATCGTCCTTAGCATCATGTAATATTGTTTTGTCCCTATGTTAGGCTGTATTGTCTTGACTACGCGGTTGCTGAATAGCGCCAGTCCTACCGAGTCGCCTCCTGTGAGGAGGGTGTACGAGAGGGATGCGAACATCTCTATGACGAACTCGTTTTTTAGCTTCTCTGCCGAGCCGAATGACATTGTGGAGCTGACGTCGACAAAGAAGAGTATGTTGTTGTTCTTCTCTTCGACAAGTTCTTTGACGACGAGGTATCTTGACCTCATGGATGCCTTCCAGTCGATGCTTTTTGCGTCGTCTTCTGAAGGGTTGTAGTTCCGATATCCGTGGAATTCCAGTCCTCTGCCTTTGAAGATGGACCTGAATTCTCCGCTGAGGAAACCAGAGATGCCTTTCTTAGAGAATATCTCGAGTTTCTTTATCAGAGGATTGACATTGACCTTGAACTCTTTCATTTTAGGATCACGGGACAGGTATCCTTTCAAGAATTTCCTTTATTATGTCGATCGTTGTGATCTTCTCTGCCTGTGCCTCGTAAGTGAGGAGTATCCTGTGTCGCAATATGTCATATGCGACGGTCTTGACGTCTTCAGGTATGACGTATGTCCTTCCGTTCATGAGCGCGTTTGACTTTGCAGAGATGAACAGTCCTATGGATGCTCGTGGTGATGCGCCGAATTCTATGTATGGTGCGCTCTTGAGCTTGTATTTCGCAGCATATCTTGTCGCGTCTATTATCGTGACGAGGTACTTCTCTATCTTTTGTGACAGGTAGACCTTCTTCACAGCTTCCTGTATCTCGCTTATGAGTTCTGGAGAGAATATCGGCTGTATGTCGAAATGCTCGAACTTGTGGATTGTCATGTTCTTGTTTAGGATGGTCATCTCATCGTCGATAGTCGGGTATGTCACCATGAGCTTGAAGAGGAATCTGTCGACCTGGGCTTCAGGAAGAGGATATGTTCCTAATTGTTCGAGCGGGTTCTGTGTCGCCATGACGAAGAACGGGACAGGTAACTGAAGAGTCTCGTGTCCGATAGTGACTTGTTTCTCCTGCATGCACTCAAGTAGCGCAGACTGTACCTTTGGCGGAGCCCTGTTTATCTCGTCTGCGAGTAGGAAATTCGCGAATACCGGTCCCTTGACTATGTAGAACCCTTTCTCTTTCTGGTAGGATGTCATTCCTGTGATGTCTGATGGCAGCAGGTCAGGTGTGAATTGGATCCTTGAGAATGAGCATCCCATCGTCTGGGACACTGTTCTGACCATGAGTGTCTTTGCTATCCCTGGGACTCCCTCGAACAGTATGTGGCCGTTGGCGAATATGGCCCGGAATACTCCATCAAGTATCTTCTCCTGGCCGATCACTACTTTTCCTATCTCTTCTTTTGCGGCCTTTACGTGCTCGTGGTATTCCTTTATCTTCTTCTCGAGCTCCTTGATTTCCTCTTTAGATAGCTCGTTGCCTCTTTCACTACTGCCAAAAAGCGCCATTGTGGCTTTTCACCTCTTTTTGATTTAAATACTTATAGTAGCACTTGAAAATGGTTAATCGCGTCTTTCTTTCTTGTCCTGTCATATTTCATTCTTTCTTCATCAGTTCTTTTCTCTTCGACCTTATGTGCGCCCATCCTATTATGAGTGCCATTGCGACTATCAGCGTTATTATTGATACGGTTATCATTATGAATGCTGATTCTGTCGGCATGCCGTAGACTTTTGCAGGTGCTTCTGCCTGAGGTTTTGCTTCTTTAGGGGCTATTAGGTATTTGCAGCTCTCGACAACCTGGTTCATCATCTTGTCTGCCTCGTTTATCCTGTTCTCTGCGAGCATCTGTCTTGCCTTCTTGAGGAACTCATTCAGTTCAAGGCATTCAGGGTTGTTGCTCAAGAGGTCTTCTGCAAATGTCATCTTTGTGTTGACTTGAGATGAGTTGTCCTCGGCTTTTAGGAGGGAATTCACGAAGATCTTCGCTTTCTCTGTGAAGGCAGACGTCCTTTCGGTCCCGTCCTCTGCTACAGACACTGCGTCAGCGGTGGCTTCCATGTTTATCTCATACATGCCGTAGGTCTTGTAGGATTCTATTGTGAGCGACAGGAATTCCCTCTGGTTCGGCTGCATAGTCTCGAAGTAGTCTCTTGATATCTTGATATTGACGTCCTTATTTAGCGTCGATGCCTTTAGACGCAGATTCTTCATGGTGAAGTTGCTGTTGAATATGTTTATCGGCACATCAATCGTGTTGTTTGCGTAGGTCGTCACTAGCTGCGGGGTTATGAGCCTGAATGATACCGGAGTATTCACATATTTAGGCACTTCGAACGGCACAGGGTTCGACACTGACCCTCCGCCTCCGACAGGTATTATTATCGGGGTTATGTCCTGTTGCTTGGGTGTGACGTTTATCGTTATGACATTGCTGTCTGTGATGTTGTATCCGTCATCCATGTGGAACATGAGGTACACGCTGCCGACGACAGAGCCGGTGGTGTCTATGAACGTCTTATGGCTGTTGCCGTCTATGGATATGTTTATCCCTGTGAGGTTGGTGTTGTTTGCGCTTGTGACAGTGAATGTCTTGTTGTCGTCAGTATCGGGGTCGAAGAAGTAAGTGTCTAGGTCTACCCAGCTCCTGTTGGTGTTCTGTTCCTGGACCTTGTCTGCTATCGCGTATCCTATATTCACCGTGTTTATGTTGGGAGTGTATGCGCTGTCGTTCGTGGTGAGCATGAACTTGTATTGTACGCATCTCTCGCTGGCAGATGTTATCTGGGAATTGCTTGTGTTATATGTATCTGTCTCGTTGTATGCTGCAGCTATCGTTGCAGGGCAGCTTGTCTGTGTCTGGCCTTCAGCTGTCCTTGTCTGGAACTGCAATCCGAAAGTGACGTTCGCAGGAGGTGTGGTGTTGCCGCTCCAGTTTATGGTCGTGAACTTATGGAAGAAGTTCGTCTCTGCAGTATCAAGCACGCTCGACTCGAATATTCCGCTCGGCCTGTATCCGAATCCTGTGTCAAATAGCGTGACTCCACTATCTCCGGAAAGTATTGTGACGTTCGTCTTCGTGAGGCCTGCATTGAAGTGCGTGTAGTTGTACTGCCTTATCTGTCCGTACCATCCTATCCTGTTGACGTTGGATACATTCACTGTCCAGTTGATGATTGTTGAAGTGTTTGACCTGTCAAGTACGAACACAGTGACGTTCTTCCATCCTGCAGATGAGAAGTCTGTCGTGTAGTTGAAGTATGATTGGTTGGCTCCGCTCTTGTTCGTGCCGTTGACCGCCCACTGGTATCTTATAGAATCTCCATAATCTATATCTATCGCTGTGACATCGAACATCATCGATGAGTTCTCTGTCATGTTGACATAGTATGTTATATTCGGAGAGTAGTTCAATATTATTGGCGCGTCATTTACGTTGAAGACTTCGAATCTTATGGTGGACGTGTTGGTCCTGCCTGTCGTGTCGTCTACGGTTATATTTGCGTAGTAGACTCCCACGTGCGAGTTGTTCGCCGTGAAATTCACCATTGCAGTTGTTCCGTCATAGTTTGATATTTCAAAGACAGGAAGTATCCCTGAGTATATTGTGTCATTCGAAGCATTCGTGAAATTTATGAATGTCCTTGCGAATGTCAGGAGGTTCTCGAATATCAGCGGGTTTCCTGTGAACTGGTTTGTCCCGTATTCTTCATCGGATGCATAGAGCAGTATGTCTGTGTAGTTCTTCTCATATATCGAGCTGTTCCAGACAGTCATGTTTGTAGTGTAGTTGAGGATGCTTGTTATGTTCCACTGTGTCGTGTTGATGTAATTTGTGCGGTTGACATAATAATCTTCAATAGCAGGATTGAAGAATGGGAAATCATTGTAGCTGCCTATCGTGAGGTTCATTAGTGTCGATACATTGAATTCTCCGTCACCAACGGTTATGTTTATGATGTGCGTTCCTGTGTGGTTTGTTGTCGGGATGAAGCTTATCAAACCAGTATTGCTGATGTTGAATATTGTCGTGTTGGTGTAGAATATCGGTGTGTCTTGCGGGTCAGGGTCTGTCGCATTCAACTGGTAGGTGAAGAGGAAATCTTCTGTACCGTTCTGGTCGGGTATCGGCTGCAGCGTAGGCGGTGAGTTGTATGTCACGTTGAAGAGCACAAGTTGCCAGTCATACCTTCCAGATGTATCATTGATTGTTATGTTGACCCAATGCGGCCCTATGTCTGAATCTGTAGGTGTGAAATTTATGAATCCTATCGCGTTTGAGGTGTCTCCTGACTGGACTATGTCAAAAAGGCTTGTGTTCTCGCCGAAGCTTTCCATGTTGCTGTTTTCGTCGCTTGCATATATTGTAAGGTTGAAAGTCAGGTTGACCTTCATGCGTTGGTTGGGTATGAATGTCAGGACAGGGGTATACTCAACATATAATACGTGTATTACGAATGATTCTATGTCTGCGGCGCCTTTCGTGTCGTTTGCGTATATTGTCACGCTCCAGTCGCCTACATCTGCCTGTAGTGGTGTGAACTGCATGAATCCTGTCGCGTTGAGCCTCGAGCTGTTTGTCATAGTGATGTTGAAATCCTGCGGATTGACAGTCTTATTGCTTGTCGAATGGAACTGTATGGTGTCCCCTGGGTCGATGTCTGTGGCATTGAATGCTATGTATGTCAGGTTCCCCTGTGTCGTGTAGATATCAGGCAGCGGAGTCCCTCCGATTATCGGTGCAGAGTTGTTTATTATTGTCAGGTTGAATATCATCGTGGTGTTTATGATGCCGTCGCTGACATTTATCTCTATGGAATAATTGCCTATGTTTGATGGAGGGGAGGTCATGGCTATGAATCCTGAAGATGGGTTTATGTTGAATAGCGTGGTGTTGTCATAGTAGATGAGCGTTGTCCCCAGGTCAGGGTCTGATGCTATTATCTGCAGCTGGTAGAGCGTGTCTGCATAGGCTGTCTGGTTTTGTACCTGTTGTATGGTCGGGGCATCGTTAGTTCCTGTGAAGTTTATCCTCACCTCATTGCTCAGCGTGAAGTTATAGCCATCATAGCATCTGAATCGGACTATGTTGTATCCGTCAAAGTCAGGATCAGGTATTATCGATACATTGTTGGGTTCTGTCTCGTTGATCAATATCGTCACATTGTTGCCCTGTATGAAGACTGCGTCGTATTGCATGGGGTAATCATCTATGTCTAGGTCGTAGAAGTAGTCGTTGAGATTTATTATGTTGAAGCTGGGTGTGTCTTCTGACATAGATATATTCGATATGTTCTGGCTCAATATCGGAGCCCTGTTCTCGTTTGTGACATTGACTTCCCAGGTGAGGTTTGCTGCTGAGCTTTGGTTGTCTGTTACATTTATTGTTATGTAATGTATTCCTGCCGATAGGTAGTCTGGTGTGTAGTTGGCTATGTTGTCTGTGTAATTGAGCAGTGTCAGGTTTATCTGTCCGTCTATCATCCAGGTGTAGTTGAGCGCATCGCCCCATTTTATGTCTATGTCTGTGGCGCTGACATTGAATCCTATCCATGCGCCCTCTTTCTCTGATATGTTTACGAACTCGAGAGGGTAGTTGGATGTTATGTTTGGAGGGTCGTTTATGTTTATTATGACCCATGTGATTATGGCGAAAGTTCCATTTCCTGTATCTAATTCTTTCACTATCGCCCAGCTGTTCGCATATGTGCCGACCTGGTCATTATCCGGTGTGAAATTCATTATGCCTGTGAATATGTCTATATTATTTGAGAATGGCGGAGTGTCTATCGTGAAGTTATACGGGTCTGCCTGGTCGTCTGTAGCGTTGAAGTCGTAAAGGCAGGTTGAGTTCTGGTAGCAGGTTATTACAGATGGCGGCATAGGTGTGAAGTATGGAGCAGAGCCTATGGCTGTCACAGTAAGAGCGTTTATCGCCAGCATCAAAGCTAGCAGGATGATTGCCCTATTTTCGCGTACTCCTTTCTCTTGCATGTTATTCCTCTATGATCATTATGACGTTCTGGTAATGGTAGTTCCCAGAATCATCTTTTATTATGACCCACACGTTATGTTTTCCGATGTCTTCGTGTTCAGGTGTGAATTCGATGATTCCATCTTCGGTTATATCGAAAATGGCCGTGTCATCCCTGAATATTACATCATCTCTGTTCGCATCGACCTTGAAACGGTATTTCTCACCCACTTTTGCGATGAAGTTAGGTATCTTCTCGAAACTCAGGCTTTGTCCTGCGCTAGAGCCAGATATCTGGTTTTCTGATTCGAATGTCTCGAGTGTGCTGTACCCTGTGATTCTCCCGTCGAACATCAGGAGAGCTATGACTAGAGCTATCACTCCTATGGTAGCTATCGCGAAATCGCGTATCGCTCTTTTTTTCTCTTTCCTTAGCCTTTCAAGCTCGTCTTCTATACTCATGTTCATTTTTCATTCCGTATCTTTCACTTCTTTATCCTCTTCATGGCTTCGTGTATGCTAAGGCCGCCCGCGCTGCCTTCTGTCTCGCTTATCTTCTCAAGGTCATGTTCTGATATGTTTATCTTTGTCTTCTTCTTGGCCTCTATCTCTGTGACGAGCTTCTCAGTTATCACTTTGACCTGTTCGACAAGCGTCTTTATCTCTTCTTTTTCAACTGTCTCTCCGCCATATTTTATCTGGTATAGCTCTTCGAACAGTATCTCTGTCGCTTTTTTGAGGATGGTTGGCATCCTGTGCTTGTCAAGCTCCTTCATGAGTTCATCGTTAGTGAAGGCATATCTTATTAGG
>Ga0105099_10001422_pt1 | contig 15034 bp, 14 predicted proteins | sample PPLLak3cmMay2015_2_FD_79138 | JGI IMG/M metagenome (GOLD analysis project Ga0105099, IMG submission 79138) | Freshwater sediment microbial communities from Prairie Pothole Lake near Jamestown, North Dakota, USA - PPLs Lake P8 Core (1) Depth... | ecosystem: Environmental > Aquatic > Freshwater >... | reverse complement strand
TTCAGCGCGTTGCGCACGGCTGGAACCGGCCCCAGCCCCATGTAAGCGGGGTCCAGGGCACCGGCGGCGAACGCTTTGATCTTGGCGTACGGCGTTAGTCCCATCCGCTTGGCCTCTTCCGCGCTCATCATCAGAACCGCGGCCGCTCCGTCGTTGATGCCCGACGCATTACCGGCGGTGACCGAGCCGTCCGGTTTGAAGGCCGGCCGGAGCTTGGCCATCTTTTCGATACTGGTATCCATCGGCCGTTCGTCGGTACTGAAAACGATGTCGCCCCTGCGGTCCTTGATGACCACCGGAACGATCTCCTCGCTGAAGAAGCCTCCCGTTATAGCGGCGCGCGCACGCTGATGACTCAACACGCCGAGTTCATCCTGTTCGGCCCGGCTGATCTTGTATAGCCCGGCGATGTTTTCAGCCGTGACTCCCATGTGATAGCCGTAGAAAATCTCGTAAAGGCCGTCGAAGACCATCAGGTCCAGCACGTCGCCTCTGCCGGTGAGCTCCATCCGGTAACCCCAACGGGCCTTGGGCATCGCCATGGGTGCCAGGCTCATGTTCTCCATCCCGCCCGCCACCACCACGTCGGCCTGTCCGGTCATGATCGCGGAGGCACCCAAGGCGATGGCCTTCAGCCCGGAGCCGCAGACTTTGTTGATGGACATCGCCGGGGTCTCTTTGCAAAGCCCAGCGCGAATAACGGCCTGGCGTGCCGGGTTCTGCCCCTGGGAGGCCTGCAGCACGTTGCCCATGATGACCTCATCGACGGCTACCGGTTGCGCGTCGCCGCTCCAGGCGCCGGATTTCTTTTCCAAGTCGATCAGGCCCTGTTCCTTGAGCGCGTCCGGAGCGGCAGCCTTCATCGCCGGACTGACCGCCGGACGAACGTTGGCTCGCTGGAGGGCTTCTCGGATTACCAGGGCGGCCAGATCAATCGCCGGAACATCCTTTAGGGCGCCGCCGAATCCTCCGATGGCCGTTCTCGCACCGCTGACAATCACTGCCTCTCTCATCGCTTTTCCTTCCTGCCGGAGCGCTTTCGTTCTCTGCTGCCGGCTGTTGGCTAAATGGTTGGTCGAAAGTTCGAATTACTTATTTTTATTTGAAAAAAATACGTCCTCGGACTACGGATCGCTTATATCATACCCGCCGCGGCGGGGTCAACGCGCTTGGCTTCTCTCCATCACGCACCACCGTCTCCGGCCTTGCGCCGTAGCTGACGCCAGCGTTCCAGACGCTCCTTGACCGTCTTCTCGTAGCCTCGGTCGGACGGATGATAGAAAACACGGCCCTTCAGTTCCTCCGGCAGATAGTCCTGCGGCGCGTAGGCGTCCTTGAAATCATGGGCGTATCGATAGCCGCGGCCGTAACCGAGGTTCTTCATGAGCGCCGTCGGGGCGTTGCGGATGGGCAAAGGCACCGGCAGCGATCCGGCTGAGGCGACCGTCTTCTGAACGTCGCCGTAGGCGCGGTAGATGCTGTTGCTCTTGGGAGCCGTGGCAAGATAAACGGCGGCCTGGGCCAGGGCCAGCTCCCCCTCGGGGGCGCCCAAGAAACGGTAGGCCTCCATGGCATCCATCGCCACCCCCAGAGCCGAGGGATCAGCATTGCCGATATCCTCGGAGGCAAACCGCACCATCCGCCGGGCGATGTAGAACGGGTCTTCACCGGCAGCCAACATGCGCGCGAGCCAGTAGAGGGCGGCATCCGGATCGCTGCCGCGCAGACTTTTGTGCAGCGCGGAAATCAGATTGTAATGCGCTTCCCCGGCTTTGTCGTAGATCAATGCCTTTTTCTGTAAAGCCTGCTGCACATGGGCGGGCGTGATGCACACCGGCGCCTCCGTTCCGGTCTGCGCCAGAGACGCGGCAGCTTCCAGACAGTTCAAGGCCGAGCGGGCATCACCGTCGGCGAGACGCACGATCGCGGCCAGCGCCTCATCTTCCAGAACCAATCGCAGCCGGCCGAGCCCGCGCTCCTCGTCGTTCATCGCCCGGCTGACGATGGCGGCCAGATCCTCTTCGGTCAAACGATTCAGGGTCATCACCCGGCAGCGGGACAACAGGGGGGCGATCACCTCGAAAGACGGATTTTCGGTGGTGGCGCCGATCAGCGTGATCAGTCCGCTTTCTACATGATGGAGGAAAGCATCCTGCTGGGCTTTGTTGAAGCGGTGGATTTCATCAACGAAAAGCACCGTGCGCCGACGGTGCAGCCGTTGTTGCTCATGCGCGGTTTCGATCACGGCCCGGATTTCCTTGACACCGGACAGCACGGCTGAAAAATGCACGAAATGCGCGCGGGTGTCGGCGGCGATGATTTGCGCCAGGGTGGTTTTGCCGCAGCCCGGAGGCCCCCACAGGATCATCGAAAAGACGCGGTCCTGTTCCGCGGCCAAACGGATCAGCGAACCCTCTCCGACCGCCTGCCGCTGGCCGATGAACTCAGCCAGTCGCCGGGGCCGCATGCGCTCGGCCAGGGGCCGCCGTCCTTCACTGTCCTTTTGGCTGTGGTAGTCGAAAAGGTCCATGGATCCAATCCGCACGGGGGACTGAGTGCGGCGCACGGGCAAGCCAGAAGGTCATGGCGGGCATCCGCGCCTCGGTCATCATTTCCCCGTGGCTCAGTCCTTGCTCTGACGGCGTTCCCGTTCCCGGAAGACCAAGCGTATGGGGGTCTTGTCCAGACCGGTCTGCTCGCGGATCTGGTTGAGCAGATAGCGCTTGTAAGAGAAGTGCACCGCTTCGGGGTGGTTCACGAAAAACAGGATCGTCGGCGGTTTGGCCTGGACCTGAGCGGTGTAATAGAATTTCACCGGCCGGCCGCGATGCAACGGCGGGGCGTTTTTCTGCATCGCAGTATCGAGGATACGGTTCAACTGCCCGGTTCCAATCCGTTGCTCGAACTGGTGATAGACGGCGTCCACCAGGTTGAATATTTGGTTCACCCTCCGGCCGGTATGGGCAGACACGGTCAGAGCCGGGGCAAAGCTCAGAAACTTGGCCTTCACCCGCAGTTCGTCGATCATTTTTTTTTCGGGAACGCCGCCCTTCGCAACCAGGTCCCACTTGTTGATCGCCAGCACACAGCCGCAGCCCCGCTCGAAGGCATAGCCGGCGATGGCGACGTCCTGGTCGGTGATGCCCTCACCGGCATCCAGCACCACCACGGCCACGTCGCAGCGCTCCAGGCTGCGCAGCGCCTTGATGACCGAAAACTTTTCGAGCTTCTCAGACACCCGCCCCTTGCGGCGGATGCCGGCAGTATCGATGAGCAAATAGGATTGGTGCTTGCGGCGATAGACGGTGTCGATGGCATCGCGAGTGGTCCCGGGCCGTGGGCTCACCACCAGGCGATTTTCGCCAAGAATGCGGTTGATCAGCGAAGATTTGCCCACGTTCGGTCGTCCGACAACAGCCAGACCGATCAGGGTCTGGCTGTCCTCCGAAGACGCCGGCGCCTCAGACCGCGGCAGGGCGGCCACGAGGTCGTCGAGGAAATCGTTCAGTCCAAAGCGATGTTCGGCCGAGACCGGATACAAGGTCGCAAGCCCCAACCGGTAAAAATCTGCTAGCAGCACCTCTTTTTCGGGACTGTCGATCTTGTTCACCGCATAGAAAACGGGTTTGCGCACACCCCGAAGGCTGTCTAGAATGTCCCGGTCAAACGGTGAAAGCCCCCCTTTGCCGTCCAAAACGAACACGATGAGGTCGGCTTCGTTCATCGCCTGATGGATCTGAAAGCGGATTTCGTCGGAGAACTCGTCGACATCGGCGAATCCTCCCGTGTCGACGACGGTAAAGTCAATCCCGTTCCAATTCGCGCTGCCGTAATGCCGGTCGCGGGTCACCCCCGGCAGGTCGTCCACCAGGGCGTCTTGGGTCCGGGTCAGCCGGTTGAAGAGAGTCGATTTGCCGACATTCGGCCGGCCTAAAATGGCGACGATGGGATTCATGGGTTTAGGCGAATACGCTGCTGAAATCAGCCCGGCGACTCCAGCACGAACATGGACGGGGTGATCGGGATGTCGGCCCAGTATTTCTCGACCACCAACTGGACCAGGGCTTTGGTCTGATGATTGCTGATCACCAGTCGGCTGGGCACCCGATAGCCGTCGATCCGCTGCATTTCGAGGAAATTGGCCTGGAAGACCATGTTGCCGGAAACGTCGTAGACTTCGATCTGTCGAACCTCGGTCTTGCCTTCATCCAGAAAAATTTTCTGGTGCACGCCCCAGATTCGATCCAGCAGGAGCACATAGCCGTTTCCGGACGCAACCGGTTGCAGCCGCGCCCTGCGGTGTTCGCGGATCGGTATTCGCCCGCGCAGGAGCGCGATGATGTCACTGGACTGAATCGGGATGGACAGCAGCTGATCGAAGTCCGGATCGCTGGAACGGATCTTCTTGATTGGCAGCCCCGGTGCCTGGCCGTCCTGGTAGTAAAGCCATTCGCCGTCGCTGGCCATGCGTACGGCCGGAAAGCCCGACGCAAATAGCACCACGCTGAGCCTCAACGGTTCGGAGCCGATCCAGGCCACACGATCATCCATCTGGACCTTGCCGTCTCTTCTGATCGTCAACCGCCCGATGCCTTTGAAGTTCTTGAGTTTTTCGTTCGTCTCTTGCAGCCGCACTAAGACCGCTCGGGCTTCCGGGCTGTCAACGGCGGCGGAAGGGGCTTCCGCAGACTCGGGCAACATCGCGCAGCCGGCCGGCATCAAACCCGCGAGAATCAACATCCCCAACAATGTCGATCGCATCATGAAGTGGTCCATAAATCCAATTATGCTCATCAGCCCCTCGCCACCGCCCTATTTGAGCTGCCGGATTTTTCTCTGCAGCTCTTCCTTCTCTTTAATTTTTTCGATGTCCGGGTCTTTTTCTTTCCCGCGTTTGCTCATGGCCTTCTGATAGTATTTGAGGGCGTTCGGCTTATCGTTCAATTTTAGGTAAGCATCCCCCACGTGCTCCAGGATGACGGGGTCCTCCGGGACGATCTCAGATGCTTTTTTTAGGAAATGCAGGGCTTTTTGATAATCGCCTTTTTTGTAGTAAACCCATCCCAGGCTGTCGGTGATGAATCCGTCGTCCGGCTTGTATTTAAGGGCCTCCAATATCAGCTGCTCGGCTTCGTCCAGATTCTGACCGAGATCGGCGTAAGTATAGCCCAGGTAGTTGAGCGCGCTGGCATTTTGGGGGTCGAGGGCGATTACGCGGCGCATCGCCTCAATCGAGGGTACTTTCTTCTTTTGTTTGTCATAGACGACCCCCAGCCGGAAAAGATAGCGGGAATTGTCGGGGTCTTGGTCCAATGCCTGCCTGAGTTGGTTTTCGGCTTCGTCATATTGGCCTAACTCTTCGTAAATCGATGCGAGGTAGTACTTGAATTCGGCATTTCCCGGGTGCTGTTGGACCATCGCCTGGAGTTGCTCGATCGCCTCTTGGGCTTTGCCCTGCTCCTGCAGGATAAAAGCGATGTGAACCACCGCATCCTGGTAAAACCGCGATTCCGGTGTTACTCGATGGAATTCGGGCAGGGCTTCGGCGTTCTTCTTGAGGCCGAACAGGCTGAATCCCTTGAGGTGATGCAAATCCGGACTGTCGGGTGCGGCTTTTAGCATTCCGTTGATCAGATACAGCGCGTCATCGAAGCGCTTGGCGTCGACATACACCTGAATCACCTGCAGGAGGACTTCGAATTCGCTGCGGCTGCGTTCGCCGAGACGCTTGAGAATCTCCTCGGATTCGGATCTCATCCCGGCCTGGCGGTAGTAAAGCGCCAAGTCGAGAAACGCGCGGCTGTTTTCCGGATCACGGTCGAGGATCTCCCGATTGAGCTTCAGAACCTCTGCGCCCCGCCCCTGTTCGCGTGCCAGCTTGAGCAGTTCGAACAGCGAGTCCAAACTCTCCGGATCCGTTTCCGCGCTCCGCCGGAAGGCGGTTACGGCCAGCGCCGGTTTTCCCTTGCCGAGATAGACTCGGCCCAGCAGGAAATGACCGGCATAGGATTTCGGGAATTTCTCCACCAGCTTCTCCAGCACGCGTTGCGCGGCATCCAGCTGGTTGCTCTCCAGGTACAATCCGCCGAGGAGTGAATAAATTTTCTCCTGGGAAGGATCGATCCTGATCACTTTTTCGTAAACACGGATGGCGGCATCATTTTGTTTGCGGAGCTGCTGAATGCCGCCATAAAGGATCAGCCCCTTGATGTCGTCGGGTTGCTTGGCCAGCAATTCGTCGAGCACCTCAAGAGCCTTGCCCTCCTCTTTGTTCTGGAGAAATAGGGTCGCCAGCTCGCGACGCAAATAAGATGAATCCGGGTCGATTTCGATGGCCTTTTGGAGCCATATGATCGCTTTGTCGCTGTGCCCGGACCGGCGCTCTTTCTGGGTCGCCAAAAAATAGAAATATTCGTTTTCCGGTTTTTCGTATACGGGGCGAGCCTCTTCTGTCGCCTGAGGCGCTTCACCGCCGGCCGGGGCTACCGTTCCGGTCGGGACGGTGCACGCGGAAGACATGACCATAAACCAAATCGCGACCACGGCTGCCATTCGCGGGTGTTTCATCGGAAGATTTCCTGGTGGCTGGGCGAGGAGAGTCACGTGGACGGCAGCGTCACTCCATGCCGGTGTCTTCTGCATAGGATGCAAAGTCGGGGATTTCGCGCTTGAAAAATTCCCGCATTTTCCGGATGATATTCTTCTCGACCTGCCGAACCCGTTCCCGCGATATTCCATAGCGGTCGCCGATTTCCTGCAAGGTGACCGGATTGTCGGAAAAAATCCGAAGCTCGAAGATCTCGATCTCCCGCGACGTCATCTTCTTGCGGAACTCGCTGATCTTGTTGTGCAGCAACAACTCGATCTCCTTCTTCGAGACCTGCTCCTCCACCGACTCGTTGTCGGTGCTGAGAAATTCGATGCGCTCGGTTTCTGAATCGTTCTTAAGGGGCGCATCCAGAGAAACGTCCCAGCTGTCCAAGCGTTGATCCATGTCAACGATTTCACGCTCGGAGACGCCGAGCCGCTCGGAGAGCAGTTTGGGCTTTGGGTCGAATCCCTGGTCGATCAAGTGCTGCTTCTCTTTTTTCAGTTTGAAGAACAGTTTGCGCTGCCCCTGGGTCGTCCCGATTTTTACCAGACGCCAGTTGTCCATAATGAATTTCAGGATGTAGGCCTTAATCCAAAAAGACGCATAGTAGGAAAATTTGACGTTCTTGTATGGGTCGAATTTCCTGACGGCCTGCATAAGACCGATGTTGCCTTCTTGAATTAGATCCAACAGGTTCTGCATCCAAACCCTTTGAAATTCAAGGGCAATTTTTACTACCAGTCTGAGGTTGGCGGTGACCAGCGCGTAAGCCGCATCCTTGTCGCCCTGCTCTTTGACTCGCAGGCCGTACGCACGCTCCTCTTCACGGGTGAGCAGGCGGTATTTGCTGATCTCGGAAAGATAGCGCTGCAGCGGATCGAACTTGACCAGCGCTTTGTCAGATCCATCCGATTTGTCGTTCTTCGCGATTTTTTGCGATTTCTTCGCCTTGGCGCTTTGCGCCTCGAGAGCTTCGTCCAAGGGACTTTCACCTGCGTCAGGATCGGCAGCTGCCACCGTAGCTTTTCCCCGGATGCTGCCTAAGTCCCGAGCCGGCTTCCCCCGCTTGGCAGTCTTCCCGTCCTTGGCTGTATTTTCGGCCTTGTTTATCGGCTGCGCTTCGTTGGCCAAGGCCGCCCTTTGGGGCTGTAAGGTTTTGCTCGCCTTCTCCGGCTGTCCGACTTTGGAAGGCCCTGGTTTCCGCAGCTGCTTGGTCTTGCCGGCCGGAGCTTGCGCCGGGACCGATTTTCGGGAACTTTTTCCCTTCAGCGCCTTTTTCAGAGCAGGTGGCTTGGTCGCCGACTTTGTTTTTTTCGTAGCTTCTGCTTTTTTAGTTCTGGCTTGTGCTTTCATTTCACTGCTCAACTAGTGGACAACCTTCGGAAAAATCAAAAAAGTGACCGTGCCGCCCAGCGGATCGCTATGGACAGCCAATCGTGCATATGATAGGAAAAATCGTTGTGCGCCTGTAGCTCAGCTGGATAGAGCAACGGACTTCTAATCCGTAGGCCGGGGGTTCGAATCCCTCCAGGCGCGCCATCGGGCAAGTCCTATGATCGCAAACTTTAAACAGCTTGTGCCAATCCATAAATATACACGAGCCGCAGGAAAGATCAATCACAATTTCACGCTTGCACAGCGGGTGCGGCCGGCTTAGGCGCCTCTCCGCCTGAGCAACTGCCACCGGAGCGCCTTTTGCGACATGTCCTCTCTTATCCAACTGCTTAAGCTGGCAGCCGTGCTCGCAGCGGCGGCTTTTCTCGGCAACTGGTTTCTCGCCGAATTCAAGAAGGCCCGTCGTCTGAACCTGCCGTGGTATGCCGCCTACCTTTCGCCACCGGGGCTGCTCATCTTGGCCGCCCTGCTGGTGCCTTTGCTTTATTGGCTGGCACGCCCGTGACCGGTCAAGCGGTTGGATGGGTCGGGGTTGTTCTGCAGCGATATCCATGAGCGGATCATGATCCGATCCTCCTTCTCGTAATAAAACACTCCATCCAGATAGAGCCGGCTCCATCGGACTTGATACATCCCATCCAATTCGCGTCGAAAACCATCTCTCCTGAAGCATCGCCCGATCCAACACGGCCAAGCATAACTGCTTCGGCCGGCCCGCGCAACCTAACGGGGTTGTAGAAACACCTATCGGACCGTCAGCCGCGGCGCACGGCGTTTTGGAAAGCGCAGCATATTCGAAGAGAGGTGAGCATTTCCAAAAGCCGTGCAACCAAGGATCACAGCCTGAGACGCCGTTTTCAACAGCCTGTTACGCGCGGTTCAAGTCCGGACCAGAAAGGGCCGATACCTTTTTGTGCACCAGAGCAACTCCTAACTCATTCGCCGGCTATCTAAATGGAGGGAATATGCTTGCCAACAATTCGGTTTTCTTGGAAAATCTTGAATGGTTCGATGAAACCGGAATAAATCTGGTTCACCGCCTCCCTCAGGAAGGCTCGGGTGAAATCAAATGGGGCGCTCAGCTGACCGTACGCGAAAGCCAGGCAGCAGTCTTTTTCTATAAAGGCAAGGCCGTGGGCATCTTCGGACCCGGCCGGCACACCCTGAAGACCGCCAACATCCCCATCCTCACCAAAATCGCCAGCATCCCCTGGGCGCTGAACAGTCCCTTGCGGGCCGAGGTGTACTTCGTCAATCTGAAGGTATTCACCAACCTCAAGTGGGGCACCCGGGATCCTGTGGCCTACAAGGATTCCGAGCTCGGTTTGGTCCGTCTGCGCGCCTACGGCGTTTTCAACCTCCAGGTCGTGCAGCCCGCACTCTTCATCAACCGCCTGGTCGGGACCCAAGGCATTTATAACACGGGCGAAATCGAAGAATACTTCAATCGGGTGATCGTCTCCCGCTTCAATGACTACATGGGCCAGACGCTGGATTCGCTCATCAATCTGCCGGCCAAATACGATGAACTCTCCCAGGGGCTCAACCGCCGTCTGGAGGAAGACTTCGGGCATTTCGGCGTCCGGTTGACGCATCTCTACATCAACGCCATCACCCCGCCGCCGGAGGTTCAAAAGGCCATTGACGACCGCAGCCGCATGGGCGTTTTCAAGGACATGGAAAAACTCATGCAAATGAAGGCGGCGATGGCAATGGAAAAATCATCGGAAAGCGAGGGAGGAGCTTCATCGGGCATGGGTACCAGCCTGGGGCTGATGCTGCCGGCCATGTTCGCCCAGTATTTCAATTCCTCCAGGGCGGCCGGCTCTAAGCCCGAGGCCGCAGAGAATTCGGTCTGCCCGGACTGCCGCAGCGGCGTGCCGGTGGATGCGAAGTTCTGTCCCCAATGCGGGCACCAGGTGGTGGTCTTCACCCAGTGCATCCGCTGCGGCAAGAACCTCGCGCCGAACTCGAAGTTCTGCTCCCGCTGCGGATTAAGCGTGCAAAGTTCCCAACCGCAGAACCTGTGCAAGAACTGCGGTGCAGAAAATCTCCCGGAATCGATTTTCTGCAACGGCTGCGGCGAAAAGCTGTGACGACGTTTCGAATCGACTACCAATGCCCGCAGTGCGGGGCGCCGGCCAACCTGGAGGAAACCGACCGGCTGTTCGCCTGCCCGTTTTGCCGAGTCCGGTCATTTCTGTTGACGCGGGACTACTTCCGCTATGTGCTGCCCGCCAAAAATCCGGCCGGCAAGGAACTGTTTTATCTCCCCTACTGGCGCTTCAAGGGCACCCTGCTCTTCAGCCTGCCGTCGGGAAACGACCACAAATTCCTGGATGTAAACCAGTGCGCCGCCGACGCCCCGGGGATGCCGTCAACGCTTGGCCTGCGGGCCCAGGCCATGAAGCTCAAATTTCTTTCGCAGGACCTGGCCGGCCGTTTCGTTGCGCCGACCCACTCGTTTTCCGAAACCTTCACGGCATTTCAAACGCGCTTCAGCCAAACGCTTCCCAAACCGATTCTCTACAGTGCCCATCTGGGAGAGTCCATGGGGTTGCTCTATTCCCCGTTTTACGCCAAGGGCCGGCTCTACGATGCCGTCCTGGATACGCCGCTCGGCAGCGCCATCGCGCCGGGAGCTTTTTCCGACAAGGGGTTCAAAGACGAAAAACCGGATTGGCATCTGAACTTCGTCCCGGCGCTCTGCCCGGACTGTGGCTGGGACCTGGAGGGGCAACGAACGGCCCTGGTGCTGCATTGTCGGAACTGCGGGTCGTCCTGGTATCCTTCCGGTGAAATACTGACGCGGGTACCATCCGATTGCCTGCAAGACGCCGAGGCGGGCCCGTATTACCTGCCATTCTGGCAGATTACCTGCGAGATCTCGGATATCGCCCTGAAAACCTTTGGCGACCTGGTAAAAGTCGCCAACCTGCCAAAAATCGTCGACCGGTCGCTGGGCGCGCGGGATTTTTGTTTCTGGACACCGGCCTTCAAGCTGCGCGCCCCGGCATTCATGCGACTGGCGGAAAGCTTCACGCTCACCCAGGCACAGGATCTGCTAGTCCCGGCCCTGCCGCCCGAACGCCATCACGCGGTAACGTTGCCGGTGGAGGAAGCCTGCGAAAGCCTGAAAGTGGTGCTGGCCGGTTTTTTAAAGCCGCGCCGCCGGATATCCGAATTGCTCACCCGCATCGTCGTCAACCCCACCCACTTCCGCCTGGCCTACCTTCCCTTCCGCGAGGACCGGCACGACTACATCCAGGTTCAAACCGGGCTGGCGGTCAACAAGAACCTGTTGAGCCTTTCAGGCAATCTATAGCTCCTCTCTCCTGCGATGAGCCTCCAAGCATCAGAGGCCGGCCATTTTCTTGACGCGCAGCATTCCTGGACTCTGGTGCATGTACATCAACGGGGAAGAGCAGCCCATGGCGATGAAATACTTCTCAATGATGTCGAACAAAACGGGGTGGTCCGGCCAGGTGAATGTCCTGCGCCACCGCTCGAGCTCGAGCCATTCGGATTCAGTTTCCGGATGATGGCGAAACACTTTGGCTTTTGCCGGCTCACACAGAAACATCTGGCAGACGATGGGCTTGATCCTCCATCGGCAGCCGGCGCGGCCGAGATAAACGCACTTGAATCCACTGGCTTCTTGACGCAAGACGCCGGCCAGTCCATCGATTTCACCCTCTTCTGAAAAAAGCAGGTTGACAACGACGTCGGCGAAAAAGGTAATGATGCCCTCCCGGGAGCAGCAGGCGCTGAGCCGGCTCTGATAGCAGGCTTGGTCACAAAGGCTTCCGAAATGCACCTCCAGAAAACGGTCCACGCGCCGGCGGAATTCGATATAGTCCGCGGCCATCATCCGCAGCTTGTCTCTTTCGCCGCTGGGCAGCGCCTTTAAAAACATCCGCACGAGCGATAAGGTCTCAAGTTGTTCGAACTGGTAGTCGCTCACTCTATTCACTCGGCTTGATGCTGGGATGACCACACTCCAAGCTGCTTATCGCCGGCCTTGGCGGTCCTAAATTGCGTTGAGTTGGATTTTAATATAGCACATCGATACAGCACCTGCCAGCACATCAACTGACAATCACGGCTGGAATGGGCCAGGCAAGCCGATGCGCTGTTGCGAACATACATTTCGGGACCGCCATGCCCGCATCTTCCGGTTTCTATATTGCTACGCACCCAGTGAAAGGTTGAAGTGGATGGAATTTGAGAACAAAAAGGGCGGCCCCAAACGAATTTATGAAGTCGCCCTGGCAGCGTACTAACTTCGGGTAATAGATAAAAAAAATAGCTTAAACCTTTTGTTTTATCATATAATATCTATTCGCACCTAACCTCTTCTTTGAATTCATCGTACTTGGCTTCCAGCTTCACTTTGCAGGGACCGTTCCGGTATTCCTTTTTCCATTCACCGTGCCACTGAGCACCCATGCCGTCCTTGCACTTGATCTCCCGCTTGAACTCCCCGCGCTTGGATTCGATTTTTTCACATGGCACGCGGCCCATCCCAATACTCCTCTTTGTAGTCGCCTTGCCATCACCGGCCCTTCCCACTCTGCTCTTTCCAATCATCCCCAAGAGCATTAGTTGCGATCCCAATGCAGAAGATCACGAAAATCCCCAGAGTAGACCAAGGTCTCATGTCATCACCTTACCGCCCACTCATACCAAAACTGAACGCCGAACCCGCATCGGCAACCGACATCCCGAAAAAGTAACCGCTCGGCGCCGGAGCCGCATAATAGGCAGGCGCCGGATAATAGTGCCGCTCCACGACAACGGGGCGATAATGGTGCTGGACATAAACGGGTCTCGGCGGCGCGTAGCGGTAATGGTGATGTACCCTGTGCTTGTAGTGGCCGTAATCATGACCGTGTTTGCCTCTGCCATTTTTCCAGCTATCTGCAAAAGAAACGCCAGCGCCGAAAAAGATCACAACAGCCGCGATTGTTAATATTTTCATTATGTTGCTTTTCATGGTGTCCTCCTCTTTCCTTCGGATTTACCCCGATTAGACGAGGCAGGGAGTAGGAGGGTTTACATGTCGGAACCGGCGGTCGCCAAAGACCAAAATAATTCGCCAAACGTGCTGAAGCTTCGTCAATGCGGAATGGTGCTTCAGCCTGTTGCAAAAGCATTGTCACTTCATCGAATGTACTTGTATGATGCTGGGGTTGGATGCTCCTGGAGATTGGGATAGTGCGCATCTGGGGTATTTTTGTGCTTAGAAATTCTATCCCGAATCTTTTGTCGGATGTGTAGTCATCAAAATCATTTATAAATTCTTGAGTCAGTTCGCCGAGATGCAATTCATACATTCCCACAACGAGGGGGACATTACGATAAAACCTTTCGCCAACCCTAATTTCCAGTTCAATCCCGCCTTTTTTTTCGATGCCGTCGAGAATCTCTGTTAGTTTTTCTGGAGATTCAACTAAATGACCGACTCTTTCCAATACGGTTTCGAGCGGTTCAAGCTTGTAGGTCAAACATGTAGCGATCTCAGCCTCTTTAGGTGAGAAAATATGTTTCAAAATTATTAACTCAGATCCATTTTTTGTCGCCGGAAACCCTATTGCCTGACCGTCTATATGCCGCTGCAGATCGATATAGATTTTTTCACTCTTTTCCATATTACATCTGATTTTTTTGAGCACTGGGCGGTAGAAGAGTCATTATTTGGCTGTAATAGACAACTCTGTAGATTCCCTACTCTCTCCAGAATTGGTGACTGAAGTAACTACAAAATAATAAACTTTCTCTCGTTTAAGCCCCTTAATTGTATACGGGCTCGTGACATTGGCGATTTTCTTACCATTTTGCTTGGTAACTCCAGGTGATTCACCACAATAAATATTGTATGAAACCGCATTTGGCACGTTATCCCAAAAGAAAGTTGCTTGGCCTTCAGGCAGTTGCTCCTTTGAAGCTTGGCCTTCTACATTCTGTCTTTTTTCTGCGATATCGCCAAAATTCAACATGCCGGCTTTATCCGTAACCGTATATGATTTTTCCGTCAGAATATTACTCTCACCAGACTCACCAACAACGGTTATAGCAAAATAATATGTCTTACCAGGATCTAAATCGATTAAATTAATTGGGTTTGGTGCACTGGGAATTTTATAACTATTCCATTGTGTCACTCCTGCGGTTCTAGAAAAGTAAATGTTATACGAAATGGCACCTGGAACATTGTTCCAAGATATAGTAATTTTGCCATAATCAATTTTACTTGTTGTAATTATTTTTGTCTCTGCGCAGCCAACAAATGATATCATGCACAGCGGACCAAATACAAAATATAAAGCCATAGATAAGAGGATTCGGCCGGCTCTGTGGTTCATGATCATAGCCTCCATAAACAATAAATCTTTAAAGATCCAAACCGCGTAGTATGTATGTGTCATTACACGGAGCGCCGGAGTGGCTGAAATTTCGCGGTCAGGTTTGGATGACACGGGATTCAACACGCTTCCCCAACATTCAGCGGTACACCAGCACGGGAATCCTGGAATGCGTCAGCACTTTCTGAGTCTCACTGCCGATCAAAAGCGCTTTAACGCCTCTCCGGCCGTGAGAGGCCATCATGATGAGGTCGCAGCCCTTCTGCTCGGCCACCTGGATGATGACTTCGTAGGGAGAATCGCTCCTCTCATAAACGACGTCGCACTCAACTCCGGCTTTTTTGGCTCCTTTTTCAATCGCCGCCAGGTAAGTTTCCGCCAGTTCCTTCCAGGGCTGGGTGGTCTGCGCAAACGCTTCCCCGGGAATCACCATATCGTAGAAAAGCATTTGCTGCAGGGGCATCACGCAAAGGCCTGTTACTTTTGAACCGATGCTCTTGGCGAAACGAATCCCCTGTTGAATCGCCGCTGCGGATAATTCCGAGCCGTCCGTCGGCAGTAGAATGTGCTTAAACATTTTGACCTCCTTATGGTTTCCAATATGTTCAGTGATACACCAGAGCCGGATGGAAAAAAATCAAATAAAATTGAGCCAAAGAAAAGAGATGATATCACAAGATTG
>Ga0105099_10001420_pt1 | contig 15045 bp, 10 predicted proteins | sample PPLLak3cmMay2015_2_FD_79138 | JGI IMG/M metagenome (GOLD analysis project Ga0105099, IMG submission 79138) | Freshwater sediment microbial communities from Prairie Pothole Lake near Jamestown, North Dakota, USA - PPLs Lake P8 Core (1) Depth... | ecosystem: Environmental > Aquatic > Freshwater >... | reverse complement strand
TTTTTCCAGCAGAAACGCCGCAGATAGAGCCGCGACCTATTTTCTGTCTTAACAATGAGTTCGAAGGCATTTAGATCCATGTGCACCATTATAATCTGGTGCAAAATCTTTTATAATCACCAATAATAAATATTCTAATATTTAGAATATTTATGAATAATGCAGGTTATTTTTTCTTCAGAAGCTCCTTGACCGCCGCTTCGATCTGCTGGTCGCGGCCGGCCGACATCACGTCGGGATCGTTCTTGACCTTGATGTCGGGCTCGAGCTGGTTGTTCTCGCACAGCTTACCGTCGGGCGTCCGCCAGCCGCCCTGGGGAATGCCGAAGTAGATTGTGGGATCGATCAGGGTCTCCCACCAGACGAACGTGCCGGTGCCGGGAACCGGCATCCCCAGCGTTTGCCCGATCCCCTTGATCTTGTATTCGACGGGGAAGAGGTGGGCGTCCGAATAATTGCACTCGCCCATCACGACGATCGAGGGCTTGATCCACTTGTTGTAGGGCTCGTAGCCGACGAGCTGGCCGCGGGGCACGATGTCGAAGACTTTCTTCCCGTTAAGGAAATCGGCCAGCTGATCGTGGAGGCTGCCGCCGCCGTTGAAGCGGGTGTCGACGATCAAAGCGTCTTTTTCCATGCTCAGCCCGAGGACTTCTTCGATGACCGTCCGATAGCTCGTGTCGTTCATGCTCCGGACATGGACGTAACCGATCCGTCCGCCGGACAACCGGTCGACTTCGGCCCGGCGGGCCAGGACCCAGCGCCGGTAGAGCAGGGCGTTTTCCTCGCCGAGGGATATCGGTTTGACGGCTTCCTCCCAGCGCTTTTGGGCCGCCGGGTCGTGGATGGAAAGGAGGGTCGGCTGGCCGGCTTTCCGGTTGAGCAGGGCGTAATGATCGACCGTTCCTTCGAGCGTCCGGCCGTCGATTTTCTCGATGATATGGCCCGCCCGGATCTTGAGGTTGGCCTTGTCCAGGGGCCCTCCGGTCAGGATTTCGGCGACTTTCAAGCCGTTTCCGGCATGATCGTAATCCAGGAACAGCCCGAGCGAGGCGGTCGCGTCGGCCGTGGCCTGGCGGGCGGGCGAGTATCCGCTACCGGTATGCGACCCGTTCAGCTCGCCCAGCATCTCGCTGGCCATCTCGGCGTAGTCGTAGTTGTTGTTGATATGGGGAAGGAACTTTTTATAGATCGGATAATAGAAATCCCAGTCCGTGCCGTGGAGGTCTGAGACCAGGAACTTCTGCTTGATCTGCCGCCACATATGGTCGAACATGTAGGTCTTTTCGGCGGACGCGTCGAGGACCATCTCGCCCGAAACGGAAATCCCTTCGGCTTTGCCGCTTTCCGGGTCGATTTTGCTCAGCCGCCCGTCGGCCAGGAGAAAGAGCGTCTTGCCGTCGGCGGAAAGCTCCATCCCGGCCGATCCGGCTCCCAGCTTGGCCAGCATTTTCGTATCCCGGGTCCGCAGCTCGGTCACCCACAGGTCGAAGCCCCGCTCGAACCGGGCCAGATAAAAGAGCTTATCGCCCGTTTTGCTCAGCGCCGCGTCGGCGAGGCTCGACGAATGGATGGTGAAGCGGGCCTTGCGCTGGTCCAATCCGTCGAACTCGATCGTGATCTCTTTTTTCGGTTCGTCTTTTTTTGCTTCCGCGGCTTTGGGATCCTTGGGCTTGTCTTTCTCTTCTTTCGCTTTGTCTTCTTTCGCCTTGTCCTCCATCTCCTTCAACAGGGCGAAATCGGCTTTGGAGAGGCGGAAGCGGTCATAGGCTTCCCGGGTGAAGAACAGGCCGTAAACGTCGTAAGAGGCCGGGCCCCCGTCGGTGTTGACGAGCCCGTCCCGGGTGGTGGCCCAGTACATCATCTGTCCGTCCATGCCCCATCGGGCCGCGACGTTGTCGAATCCGCTTTTGGTCAGGTTGATGACCTGGCCTTTGCCGTCGCTCGCGATCAATCCGACCTGGGGCGTGAACAGGCGGACGACGCCGTACTGGACGAGGAACCACTTTCCATCCGGGCTCCAGCGATAGCTCTGGTCGCCGTCCGCGTAAGAATAGTTATGCTCGGCCGGAAGGATCATCCGGCTTTGCTTCGAGGCCAGATTGACGACTTTGAGGGCGACCCGGTTTTCAAGGAAGGCGACGTCCTTGCCGTCGGGCGAGAACTCGGGCTGGAATTCCTCGGCCGCGGTGGCGATCACCGGTTCTTCCTTCAGGGCCGTCGCGGCGTAAAAATACGGCTCTTCCTTGCGAACGATCGCGGTCGTATAGACGTTCCAATTGTTGTCCCGCTCGGCGGCGTAGACGAGCGTCCGGCCGTCGGGGCTGAAGCTCACGCTCCGCTCCTGGTACGGGGTATTCGTGATCCGCTTGGCCGGCCCGCCTTCCGTCGAGACGACGAAGATCTCGCCGCGGAAAACGAAGGCGATCTCCTTGCCGTTCGGAGAGGGGCGCATTTCGGTGAAGCCGCCCCCGACCGGCAGTATCCGCTCGAGCGTTCGCCGGCCGTCCTGGGCGATGCGGACGTCCAGCTTCCGGGGAGCCGCGTCACCGGCTTTGGTGTAGATTTCTCCGTCGTAACCGAAACAGAGAACGCCGTTGTCGGAGCGGGACAGGAACCGGACCGGATTCTTGGTGAAGGAGGTCAAGGCGGTCGTGGTCGACGGCTTGCGGAGAGAGCTTTTAAAGACATTGAACGAACCGCTCCGCTCGCTCAGGAAATAAAAATCGTCGCCGTTTCTGTCGAAAACCGGATTGCGGTCTTCGTACTCGGATGTCGTGATTTGGGTATTTTTCCTCGTTTTCAGGTCGTAAACCCAGAGATCGCGGGTTTCCGATGAGGTGTGGTGCTTGCGCCATTCGTCCTCGAAGCCTTTTTGATCGTGGTAGAGAATCTTGTCCCCGGCCGGATTCACCACAGCCGAAATCGCCGGCTGGGTCAGGACGAGGGCCGCTTCTCCGCCCTTGACTGAAACGCTGTAGAGCTCCGGGAACGTCCCGGAGGGGAATTGAATGTTGGAGACGGCATCCTGGCGAAGGGAAGCGAAGAGAATGCGCTTGTCGTCGGCCGTGAAGCTGCTGGGAATATCGGCCGCGGAATGAAAGGTCAGGCGGAGGGCCTCTCCGCCCGTTGCCGGCATGAGATAGATATCGAAGTTGCCGGAGCGGTCGGAGGCGAAGGCGATGGATTTGCCGTCGTGGCTCCAGACGGGGGAGTAATCATAGGCCTCGCCGATGGTCAGGGGTGTGGCCGCTCCGCCGGCGGCCGGGACTTTAAAAATATCGCCCATGGAACAGAAGAGAACGGTTTGGCCGTCGGGGGAAATGGCCGGATAACGCAGCCACAGGGGATTGTCCTGGGCCGGGAGCGGAGCCGATCCGATGAGCGAAACAGCGAGGATGGTAAATAGAATCAACGATTTGCCATAGGAGCAAGAAGAGCGGGGTGAGTGGGCGGGAAAATGCATAAAAATCCTCCTCGATGATGTCGTCAGATTATAATACGAAAACGGGAACAAAGATGTTGGCCTCGAAATTATGAACCTTTGGAACAGTCCGAGCGACTTGACTTTGGGGCGAATTCCCGAGACGTCTCGGGAATGGCGTCCGTGTTCGGACCGGGAGTAAAATGAGATGATTTCGGCGGCGGGATGCGGGATCGTTCGACGGCCGTCCGGATTTCCGATAACCGCCGCCCTGGCCCGAAGAAAGGATCAGAATACGATCATGGCGGACGATCAAACGGCCGAGCGGAGGCTTTTGGACCGGATCGCGGCCGGAGAAACGGAAGCCCTTCGGTCCCTTTACCTGATCCACAGCTCTCGTCTCTACGCCCACGCCTTCCGGATTTCGGGAAATCCGGCTTCCGCCGAGGACATCGTCCAGGAAAGCCTGCTAGCGGTTTGGCGGGACGCCGGCCGGTTCCGTGGCGAGGGGAAAGTTCTCGCCTGGCTGCTCGGCATCGTCCATCATAAAGCCGTGACGGCCGTCCGCGGCCGGCGGATATTTTCTCTCGAGAGGGAAGCCGGCGTGCTCCTTTCGACCGCTCCTCCTCCCGAAGAAACCGCGCTCGGCAACGAGCGGAAAGCCTTGCTCAAGGCCGGCCTCGACCGGCTCTCCCCAAAACATCGGCTCGTCCTCGACCTCATTTTTTTTCAAGGCTTAAGTCTGGCCGAAGCGGCCGCGGTTTGCGGTTGTCCCGTCGGGACGATTAAAAGCCGGTTGAACCAGGCCAAATCGGGCCTGCGGGGGATCTTGGACAAGGCTGAATCCTGGGAGAATATCTGATGAAGGATCATCAACGCTGGGGCGACCTCCTTCCGTTCTATTGTTCCGGGGAGATTGCGAGGGAGGATCGGATCCGCCTGGAAGCCCATCTCGCGGATTGCCCGCTTTGCCGGGCCGATGTCGAATTCTGGCAGTCTGTCGCCGCCGAAACCAGGGCCCAAGCCGAACGCTTGGTTCCTGGTCCGGCCTCCCTGGACCGGGCCTTAGCTCGAATCTCTCTCCCCACGGGACGCTCTCATCGGCCCCGGCTCCGCTTCGCTTTCGGCCTCCTCCGCGGCCAAGCCGTCGTCCTGCGGACGGAAATATGGATCTCGACGGCGATCCTGATGGGCTTATGTTTCGCCGCCTCCCTCGTTACGGAAAGCCCGGCCATGATCCGTTTGTTCGCGCCCTTTATTGCGGCCGCGAGTCTGGCCGTCATCGGCGGCCCTCAAAACGACCCGGCCTTCGAGCTTTCCCGATCGACGCCCGTCTCGCCGGGAAAAATCATCCTGACCCGGGCCACCCTGGTCTTCGGATATAACGTCGTTCTGGCCATCGCGGCCGCGGCTTTCTTCGGTACCCTGATTCCTGGGGAAACCCTTCCTGACCTAATCCGGGACGGCTTGGGACCGATGTCCTTCCTCTCAGCCCTGGCTCTTTTCCTCTCGCTCTGGATCGGCACGGCTAACGCCGTGACCGTCGCCGCTTTGATCTGGATCTTCAGAATCATTCCGGGCGGCCTTTTCCAGAGAATCGGCGAAGCGCTCGGGGCTCCCGGGCTGGGGGCGTCGGCCGCGGATTTGCGTTCCTTCTGGCTGCAGCCGGTTATTTTAATCGCGTCGGCCGCTCTTCTGACCCTGGCCGCGGTTTGGAAAGCCGACCGCCAGGGGCTTGACAACTCTCACGAATGGGGAAATCCTTCATGACCCGCCTTGCCGGAATCTTTTTCTGCGAATACCGGATGATGATCAGCCGTCGCGGGCCTTGGCTGGCCTATGCCGGGGTCTTTGCTTTCCATTCCCTGACGATTATTGGAATAGGCCGTCTCTCCGCATCTCCCTTCACCGGTCTCGGACCATGGCGAGCGGCCGGGGAAATCCTTTATGTTCTCAATCTTTTCACTCCGTTGATCGCAGGGATTGCCGCTGCCGACCGGTTGATCCGCGATAACAGCCTGGGCGTCCGGGAGCTCCAAAGAAGCGCTCCCCCGAAGCCGGAAGTCCTGATGGCGGGCAAGTTTGCCGGCGTGCTGGCCGCAGCTCTGACGCCGAACCTGCTTTTTATCCTGGGTGTCGCCGTCTGGACGATTCTGAACGGCGTTCAAAAGGCGGCTTTTCTACCCGCGATTCTGACGGGTTTTGCCGCCATCACCGTTCCGGCGTTCGCTTTCGTCGTCGCCTTCTCCCTGGCTTGTCCTCTTCTTATGCCGGTCCGGATCTACCAGGTCCTTTTCACCGGCTATTGGTTTTGGGCGAATTATCTCCCGCCTGACGTTTTCCCGACTCTCAATGGGACGCTGCTGACTCCGGGCGGAATCTTCGCTCTCCATGGCTTTTTCGGGGGACGTGTCGGCGCGGCGAAAGGGATGATCTTTGGCCCGTGGAGGCGGTCCTCAATCTTTTCATCCTGTTTGCCTCAACCTTCGCCGTACTGGCTTTGGCCTCCCGGTTCCAGGCCCGGAGGGAGAAGGAAGCATGAAAATCTTCCGAATCGGCCAAGCCCTGCTGCCGGCGGCGTTCTGGGCCCTCTTTGCCTTGCTGACGCTTTTTTTCAATTTAAATTCACACTGGATCGATTCGGCCCGCGGATTTTTAGGCGCGATCCTGCCTCTTTTGGGAGGAATCTCGGCCGCTTATGCCGTCCTCGACGATCCGGCCCTGGAAATCCTTTTTGCCACGCCTCTCCGAGCCGGACGGTTCTTGGCCGAGAGAATTGTCCCCCCCTTTCTGATCATCATCGGGGCGGCCATCAGCTTTCAAATTTTTCTTTTTCTTCTCGGTCTTGACCTGGGCCTTCTGGGAGGAACGGTTTCCTTCCAATTCACCTGGCTTGTCCCAACCTTGGCCTTGACCGGGCTGGGTGCGGCCGTATCCCTGGCCGCCCGTAATTGCGCCGGCGGAGCTTTGGCTGTCGGAGCCGTATGGATCATCCAGTTGATTGCCCGGGGCTGGTTTCTTTCGCAGGAGGGCGCCGGAGTGTTTCTCCTGTTCCTGGGGATTTTTCGTCCGTCGGATTCCCGGCTCACCGCCAACCGGATCGTGTGTTCGATTTTGGCCGCGGCCCTGCTTTTCACCGCGGCGGTCCTTCTGAAAAAACAGGAACGCTACATCTGATGACTCATCAAGGATGAAGACGATGATCGAAATTAATGCGCTGATCAAAAAGTACGGCCGGGGAAGCCGGACCGTCACCGCCGTCGACGGGCTCGATCTCGAGATCGGCCGGGGGATGTTCGGCCTCCTCGGCCCCAATGGGGCGGGAAAAACGACCCTGATGCGCATTTTAGCGGGTATCGTCCGCCCCACGGGCGGGAGGGCGATCGTCGATGGGCATGACCTTTCGACGGAGGAGGGCCGGCAGGCCGTTAAATACTTCCTGGGCTATCTCCCCCAGGAGCTCGGGCTCTATCCCGATTTGACCGCCAGGCGATTTGTCGACTACCTGGCTCTCCTGAAAGGGGTAGACCCCTCGATCCGCGGCCGGAGGGTCGGAGAGATGCTCGAGGCGACGGGCTTGAGCGCCGACGCCGACCGGAGGATCAAGGAATTTTCCGGCGGGATGAAGCGCCGGGTCGGAATCGCCCAGGCCTTGGTCAACAATCCCCGCCTCCTGATCGTGGACGAGCCGACGGCCGGCCTCGATCCCGAGGAGCGAATCCGGTTTCGGAACCTTCTCGTCGACTTGGCCAGGGACCGGGCGGTCATCCTGTCCACTCATATCGTGGAAGATATCGGGCAGACGTGCCGGACGATGGCCGTGTTATCCAAGGGGAAGCTTCTCTTCCACGGCAGTCCCCAGGAATTGACAGCCGCCGCCGAAGGAAAGGTTTGGACCGTTCTCGCTCCCGATGGCCGGAAACCGGATGGGGGAACGGTGGTGGTTTCGATGCTCCATCTGGCCGAGGGAATTCAATACCGCCTCGTCGGCCACCGGCCGGAGGCTTTCAGCGAAATCCAACCGGCCGCGCCCGGCCTTGAAGACGGCTATGTCCGCTTGATGCAGAATTCGGAGGCGTAAGCGCGCTTCAGCCGATCTCGGGATCGAAATTCTCGACCAACCAAACGTCGGATTGATTTTTATGGACGGCAAAGAAGAATTTTTTCCCGTCGGGAGTCATGGATACGGAAAATGTTCCCGGGACGCCCTGTTCCCGGTCGACTGCCAGGCTGAGGACGGATTTTTCCGTGCCGGAAGCAACCTCGACCGCGACGACGGTAAATTGCGGTGATCTTCCGTTGATGGCCAGAACCCATCGGCCGTCAGATGTCCAGCCGACCGGGAGCAGATCGCCCGCCCGAAGAAGCCTTTGGGATATGTCTTCCTGCGAGATCAACCAGAGCCCGCGCCCCTCCCTCCGGTTCCAAAATACAGCAACGTTTTTGCCGTTCGGGGAGACACGTGGATTGAAGACGTTGCCGATGGCATCTTTCAAGAGCGCCGCGGATTGAGCCGTTCGGGGATCAAATACGCCGCAATTGGTGTTGCCTTCCATTTGATAGAGAATTCGAGCGCCCGGCTGCCAGGAGAGGGAATTGCCCCATAGCCGGTCCGCCTTCAGGGGTTGGGGATTTTCTCCCCGGCTGCCGACTTTCCAGAGGCGCGGCTTCCCTCCTTCCAATGATATAAACGCGATCTCCCGGCCGTCGGGAGACCAAGCGGGTGCGTAATTCGTGGAATTCAGGAACGTGATCTGGCGTTGCGATTCGCCGTCGAGCGACATGACAAACACTTCGGATATCCGGCCTTCGCCGCGGGTGAAGGCGATGGACCGGCCGTCCGGGGAAACACTGGGGAAGTCATGCGTGCGCGTCCCCGTCGTCAGGGCTCTGGACTTGACTTTCGGGGCCGGCGGCGCTTCATCGAGCCAGGCTGCCCAGAGATTGGAAATCGCCTGTTTCCGGGAGTACGCGAGCTTTTTGCCGTCTTCGGAGAGGCTCAAGGAGCCTCCCGCCGGCAGACCCGTTAGGACGAGGGTCGGCGGTCCTTCCGGAGATCCGGTCTTGGGGGAGATCGCGATTTTCCAGAGGTCGGTCGTCGGCCCTTGATTTTGAAAATAATAGACGGCCGGTTGTTTTGAAGACCATCGCGGCGGCCCGACTTCGGAGGAGGTTTCAAGGATTTTCTTCTGTCCTCCTTTGTCCGGACTGATGGTCCAGAGGACATAACGGCGATTTGCATCGATAGTCCGGAATACGATCCAGCGGCCGTCGGGAGACCAGTCCATTTCTCCGATCTGGGAGAACGTACCTTGGAGGGGGATCGACCGCGCCTCGCTCGTCGATTTTTCCGTGATCAGGATTTCATTTCCGCGGATATGGGCGAACCGCGTCCCTTCGGATCCCCAGGCGACCTGGCGAAGCGATCCGAACGAGCGGGCTTCGCCGCCAAGCCGGGGGATAACCTGGAAATCAAAAGCCTTTTCCCGGTCGGAAAGAGAAAGAAAGGAAAGCTCTGCGCCTCCCGGGAGCCAACGCAGCGACGAGATCCTGTAGGATTCCGCCACTTTGATGGGCAGTCCGCCGGACAGGTCCTGGACCATCACTTGTTGGCGGTCGGCGGCGGTGTTTTCAAGATAGGCGACAAATTTCCCGTCCGGCGAAAGGGCCGGGAAATCCGTATTTCCGATGAACGTGATTTGCTTATGAACAGGCGTGCCCGTCCTCTCGGCGGCCGGCCGGAAGGGGAGGAAGACGGCGAGAAGGAGAATTCCGGCCAGGCCGATGATGCCGGCCGCCGGGAAAGCCCATTTTTTCAAGCGGACCGTAACGCGGCCGCTTTTCCGCGTCGTCGGTTTCTTCCGGGGCGAGGGCCGCTCGAGAGTGGACAGGGATTTCTGGATCCGGTCCATGTCGGCTGCGAGATCCTCGGCCTTTTGGTAACGCCGGTCCCTGTCTTTTTCTAAGCATTTAAGAATCATCGCGCTCAGCTCCCGGCCGATCTGGGGGTTGAGCTTGCGGGGATCAGGAGGCCGCTCATTTTTTTGCTTGTACGCGATGCTCAAGGCGGTGTCGCCTTCGAACGGCACACGGCCGGTGAGCATTTCGAACATAACGACGCCCAGCGCATAAATGTCCGCCCGCTGGTCGGTTCCCTCGCTTCCGATCTGCTCGGGGGACATGTACTCCGGCGTCCCGATGATCAGGCCCGTTCCGGTCATGCTCCGATCCTTCAATCCCAAGGCGATCCCGAAATCCATGACATGGGCGCAGCCGTCCAGGTCGATCATGACGTTCTGGGGCTTCAGATCCCGGTGAACAATGCCTTGGCGGTGGGCTTCGGCCAGTCCGTTGGCGACCTCCCGGGCGATCCGGACGGCCCGGCCCGGGCTGAGGGGGCCGACCCGGCGGATCGTGGTCCGGAGGTCTTCGCCGGCGATGTATTCCATGGTGATGAAGAACAGGCCGTCGGCTTCGTTAAGGTCGAACATCCGGCAAACATTGCGGTGGGCGATCCGGCGGGCCAGCTTGAGCTCATTGCGGAACCTCTCGATCGTAGTCTTATCGGAGGCGATTGCCGGGCTGAGGATCTTCAAGGCCACCTTCTCCCGGACGTTCATGTCCATGGCCTTGTAAACGCGGCCCATCCCCCCCTCTCCCAGTTCCTCGATGACATGGAAACGGCCGGCGAAGATGGCCCCGATCTCAAGCTCCCGGGACGGCGGGATGGTGAGGGTTGAAGCGGGATTGCTTCCGGCTGAAAAGGGGAGCGGCGTCGCGCACTTTTTGCAGTATGTGCTATCGTCCGTGTTATCCGAATGGCAGATGGGACAGATCATGCTGTGTTTTGCCCTTCTTCTCGTTCGGCCGAAGAATACTAACCTTGCCGGAGGGATGTCAACTCGAGGAAAAATATCCGCTGTAAGTCATACGTCCGGAACGGGGATTTGGTTACAGGCCTCCCTATTGTTTGTCGACGCTGGGCAAAGCGTCCGTCGCCGGGCGGCCGCGGCGTGGGCGGCCAGGCCTTCGGCTTCGGCCAGTCGCTCCGTCGCGGGGATGAGCGTCCCCGCTCCTTTCGGGGAGAGCCGTAATGTCGTCTGAAATTTCATGAAGTCGCGGACTCCCAGCCCCGAGGCAAAGCGGGCGGCGCAACCCGTCGGAAGGATGTGGTTTGTTCCGGCCGTATAGTCGCCGAAGACTTCCGCGGCTTCGGCCCCCATGAACATCGCCCCGAAATTCCGAAACCGGCCCGAGAACGAGAGCGCCCGGTCCCCTTGTAATTCGAGATGTTCGGGCGCCCGGCGGTTGACGACCTCCGCGGCCTCCTCGAGCGTCTCTAAGACGACGATGAATCCACGCTCGTCCAGGGACCGTCGGGCAATCGTCGGATCCGGAAGCCGGCCGATTTGCCGATCGATCGCTCCGCGGACTGTTTCGGCAAACGCCTGCGAATCCGTCAACAGGACGGCGGCGGCCTCCGGGTCGTGCTCGGCCTGGGCCAGGAGGTCGGCCGCGATGAATTCGGGATCGGCCTCGACTCCGGCAACGATCAGGACTTCGCTCGGCCCGGCCGGAAGGTCGATCCCCGCCTCGCCGAAGATTTCGAGCTTGGCTGCCGTGACGAAACGGTTCCCCGGCCCGACGATTTTGTCGACCCGGGGAACGCTTTCCGTTCCGAAGGCCATCGCCGCGATCGCTTGGGGTCCGCCCACAGCGTAGATTTCGTCCAATCCCAGCAGACCAGCCGCGCCGCGAATCGTCGGGTGGACCGATCCGTCGGCATGCGGCGGGGAACAAATGGCGATTTCCCGCACACCTGCCGCCTGGGCCGGGATTGCCCCCATGAGGAGCGAGGAAACCAATGGGTGACGGCCGCCGGGAACATAGACACCGACCCGGTCGATGGGGCTCGCTTGCTGGCCGCAAATGACGCCGGGCGATGTTTCGACCTCGAACGCGCGGATTTCGGATTTTTGGGCGTCGGCGAACGCCCGGATGTTCCGGGCAGAAAAACGAAGGGCGTCCCGGAGGGAAGGGTCGAGGGCCCGGACGGCTTCGGCGATCGCGTCTTTCGACACCAGCGCCGGATCGGGGGCGGCCCCGTCCAATAGATAGGAATAATGCCGGACGGCCGCGTCCCCATCCCGTTTGACGTCCTCGACGATCCGGCGGACGCCGGGGATCTCTTCCCTCAGCAAGCCGGCGAAAAAATCGCCGGGCAGGTCTTGTTTCCGGATGATGTTCATGCGCGTCTCCTGCGTTCGAGTTCCTTCAACACATCGTTCCAGGCGACTCCGGCCCGGACCATCTTGACCAGGGTGAAATAGAGGACATCAGCCGCCTCCCAGACGACGTCTTTCGGCTCGCGGGCTTCGATGAGCTCTTCCGCTTCCTCCCGGATTTTTTCCTCCAGCGCTTTTTCGTCCAGAGAGGCGGTATAGGACTGGGGGCGATGGTTATGAATCCGGTCGGCCAGAACCGACTCCAGCGCTCCGATCGAAAAGCGCTGAGTCCCGAAACATGTATAAGTTTCCCGATGGCAGGCCGGGCCCCTCGGCTGGACGGTGGCCAGAACGGTATCCGAATCGCAATCGACCCGGATTCGGACAAGATAAAGGTAATGACCCGACGTTTCGCCCTTAAGCCAAAGGCGGTCCCGGGAGCGGGAATGGAAATGCATTCGCCCGTCGGCAAGCGTCCGCTCCAGGGATTCCCGATCGCTCCAGGCCAGCATCAGGACCTGGCCGTTCTCATCCTGGACGATGGTTGGAACCAGGCCCCGGCTCCACTTGAGAGCGCTGATAAATGCATCGGCGGTTTTAACCTGTCCGGTATAGAGGGCCATCCCGAGTTGGACGTTGAGCCCGGCTCGAGACAGCCGCTCGATGTCTTCAAGGGAACCGGCTCCGCCGGCGGCCGTGATTTGGTTCCGGGTTTGACCGGCCAGAGCGATGGCCCGCTCGACGGGCAGGCCGCCCATCGTCCCTTCTTTTTCGACGAACGTGCAGAGAAACTCCCGGCAAAAGGGCTCGCATCCGGCCAAAGCGTTCTCCACTCGCAAGCCCGTGCGTTCGGTCCAGCCGCGGCTGAGGACCTCTCCGTCCCAGGTGTCGAGGGCGACGATGACCCGGCTCCGGCCGACGGCCGCCGCCAAATCCTTAAGAAAGGCGGTCTCGACACCCTGAGGTCCGAGTGTGGCGGTGCCGATGATGATTTTCTCCGCCCCGCCGGCCACGGCGTTGCGGGCGGCTTCGACGGTCCTCAGGCCGCCGCCGACCCGGCATTCAGCCGTCCGGCAAAGATCGCGGATGACCGCGGTATTCGAGCCGCGCCCCAGGGCGGCGTCAAGGTCGATGACGGCGATCTCGCCGGTGCGGTCAAATTCCCGGGCCAAAGCCGCAGGATTTTCCCGTTCCAAAATCAAATCCCGGCCGTGCTTCAATTGAACGGCTTTCCCGTTCATTAAATCGATCGAGGGGATGATCATCGAATAAAGACTCCTTTCGTCCGAAGATGCGCTTTAAATTCTTGTATCGTCCTCCGGCCGTCATGGAGGACGGAAGCCAGCAGAATCGCGTCCGCTCGGCCGCAGTTAACGGCATTCCAAGCGTGGGCCGGTGTGTTCCCGCCCCCGGAGGCAATCACCGGGATCGTCACGGCGTCCCTGACCCGCCGGATGAGCTCGAGGTCGTATCCCGCGGCGGTTCCGTCGCGATCGATGGAATTCAGGAGGATTTCGCCGGCCCCGGCCTCCTCGGCCTGCCGGGCCCAGGTCACGGCGTCAAGGGTCCGCATGCGCCGGCCGCCGTGCGTGGTGACGGTCCAGTTTCCGTCATTCGCTTTTGCATCGACCGAGACGACGAGGCACTGACGGCCGAAGCGGCCGGCCGCTTCTCCGAGCAAGTCCGGGTTTTCCACGGCCGCCGTGCCGAGCGAGACCTTGTCGGCCCCGGCCATCAGGGCTTCCCGGATGTCTTCGACCGAGCGCAGGCCGCCGCCGACGGTCAAGGGGATAAAGATCTCCTGCGAGACGCGTTTGACGATTTCGAGAAGCGTCCGGCGGCTTTTCCAGGTTGCCCCGACATCCAGGAGGCAGAGCTCGTCGGCGCCGTGTTCGCCATAATGGCGGGCCCGCTCCACCGGCTCGCCCGCGTCCCGGAGATTTTCGAACCGGACGCCTTTGACGACCCGGCCGTCATCCATGTCGAGGCAGGGAATAATCCGGACGGCCGGCATCGGATTTTCCGGTTTCGGATCGAGGGTCCGAACGAGTTTCCGGGGCTGTTTCCGGTTCGCGCCGGTTGTGGCGAGACGTCCTTCCGCCCAACGGGCCAGAAATTCGAGCCCGGCGGGTCCGCTTTTTTCCGGATGGAACTGGACGCCCAGGACAAGCCCGCGTCCGACGGCGGCCGGAAAGGTCGAGTCGCCGAACCGGGATATGGCGATGATATCCTTCCGGTCTTCGGGCCGGGGGGCAAACTCATGAACGTAATAATAGAATCCCGGGCAAACCGCCCTTTCGTCGGCCGGGCCGGTCGGGAGGACCGTGTTCCATCCCATATGAAGGCGGCGCGGTCCGCGGAGCTTGACGACGCGGCCGCCGAGAATTCCCAGGCCCGGACTCCGGCCTTCGTCTTCCTCGCTGCCTTCAAAGAGAAGCTGCATCCCCAGGCAAATGCCGAGAAGCGGTCGTCCCGATGCGGCCCACGTCACGAGGGCGTCGAACAGCCCGGTGGCTTTGAGCTGGTCAGAGGCCTCCCCGAATTGCCCGACGCCCGGAAGGATCATCCGGTCGACTCCCGCGAGGTCCGCGGGACCGCCGACGGTTTTCGTCGCCCAGCCGACCCGTTCCAGGGCTGTTCGGACCGAAAACATATTTCCCGCGCCGTAATCGACGAGGCCGATCATGACGGCTCCTTGACGCTGGACGGAATTCCCTCCATCCGCTCGTCGATCGCGCAGGCATCGCGAAGGGCTCGAGCGAACGCTTTGAACAAAGCTTCGATTTTGTGGTGGTCCGACCGGCCATAGTTCGTCCTGAGATGGATCGCGGCCCCGAGATTGGCGGAAAAGGCGGCGAAAAAATCCTCGAAAAGGCCGTTGTCGAGATCGCCCAAGCGTCGGCCTTTGAATCGGGGTTCCCAGCGGAGAAAAGGACGGCCGGAAAGGTCAATGGCGGCCGAGGCCAGAGTTTCGTCCATCGGAACTTGAGCCCAGCCGATTCTCCGGATTCCTTTTTTATCGCCGATGGCTTCCCTGATGGCCAGTCCCAGGACGATTCCCGCGTCCTCGACCGAATGGTGGGCGTCGACTTCGAGGTCGCCGGAGATTTTCATTTGAAGGTCGACGGCGGCGTGGCGGGCGAGGGTCTCGAGCATGTGCTTGAAGAAGCCGAGCGTCGTTTCGACGTCCGCCTTTCCCCGGCCGTCGAGGTCGAGAGCCAGCGAGATGTCCGTTTCTTTCGTTTTTCGGGAGATCGATGCGGTTCTCATAAATAGTCCTCCAGCGCGGATCCAAGATCGTCGATCAGGCGGTTTGCGCCGGCTTCCGTCATCCGGCGGCGCCAGTCGGACCGGCAATCGAGCCCCGGCGGACAAACGGCCGCGGCCGGAAGGCCG
>Ga0105099_10001419_pt1 | contig 15048 bp, 13 predicted proteins | sample PPLLak3cmMay2015_2_FD_79138 | JGI IMG/M metagenome (GOLD analysis project Ga0105099, IMG submission 79138) | Freshwater sediment microbial communities from Prairie Pothole Lake near Jamestown, North Dakota, USA - PPLs Lake P8 Core (1) Depth... | ecosystem: Environmental > Aquatic > Freshwater >... | reverse complement strand
GCTGTCCTACATCATCGCCAAGATCATCGACACCTGGTATTGGGCTGCCGTGACGGCGCCGTCCGTGGGCCTCACCTTGATGGATTTCTACTCCAATAACCCCGGTTCGGCTTACGGAATTTGGATCCTCATCGCCGAAGTGGTCATCTGCGGCGTGCTGCCGGCGCTCATGCTGGTCTCCGCTGGGGTGCGGCGCAGCCCGGCGCTGCTTTTCCTCGCTGTGACCCTGGCGGTGATCGGCGCCTGCTTGAACCGCTGGGTCATGGTGCTGCAGACCCAGGCGGTGCCGGTGCTAAACTTCCAAGGCTGGTTCACCTACTTTCCAAGCTGGCAGGAAGTCGCCACGACGATTCTGCCGGTGGCCTACGGCATTATCATGATTGCACTTTCCTATCGCTACCTGCCGATTTTCCCGCAGGAGCAGGAACTGAATCCGATTGAAGGAGGCAAGTGATGTTTCCCTTCAGTTTTGAATGGATCTGGGATATGAGCCACATGGTCTTCCACGGAGGCCTATGGTATGCATTGTCCATCATCGGGATGGGGATGACGTATTGCGTCATTAAAGCGGCTTACGATACCGCCAAGGGAAAGGGCGGCCATCACGGCCACGGGCATCACTGATTTACACGGCCAAACGAAGCCGCAGCGCTCCTCCTGCCAACTGCGGCGGGGGGAGCGCTTTTTTCATTAGCGAAATATCCAAATGGACAAAATCGTTATTCAAGGCGGGCGGCGGCTGGAAGGTACCGTACGCATCAGCGGATCGAAGAACGCCGCCCTGCCGATTCTCTTCGCTTCCCTTCTCACCGAGGGGGTCAATACCTTTTCGAACGTTCCCCGGCTGAGGGACATCGACAGCACTCTGCTGCTGCTCTCCCGGCTTGGCGTGCGCGTGGAGGCCGATGGGGCATCCATTCGGATCGACGCCAGCGGGCTCGCCTGCCACGAAGCGCCATACGACCTGGTGCGCAAAATGCGGGCCTCCGTATTAGTCCTGGGACCGCTGATCGCCCGGCTGAAGCGTGCGCGGGTGTCGCTGCCTGGAGGCTGCGCGATCGGCGCGCGTCCGATCAATCTGCATTTGAAGGGCTTGGCCGCTCTGGGGGCCGAGATTGTGCTCGAACACGGGTATGTCACGGCCTCCGCGCAGCGGTTGAGGGGGGCGGAGATTTACTTTGATATCGTCACCGTCACCGGGACGGAGAACATCATGATGGCGGCGGCCCTGGCCGAGGGCACCACGGTGCTGCGGAACGCGGCGTGCGAACCGGAGGTGGTGGCTCTGGCCGAGGTCCTTAACCGTATGGGGGCGGACATTTCCGGCGTCGGGACTCCGGAGATCACCATCCGCGGCGTGGAGTCGCTCAGGCCGGTCTCGGCCGAGATCATTCCGGACCGGATCGAAACGGGCACCTTTCTGGTGGCGGCCGCCCTCACGGGCGGCCACGTCACCATCACCCACTGCGAGCCGAAGCACGTCGGTGCCACCTTGGACAAACTGCGGCAGGCCGGGACCCGGATTGAGGTCCAGGACCAAACCCTTACGGTCACAGGGCCCAAGCGAATCGTCAGTGTCGACATCAAGACCCAGCCTTATCCCGGCTTCGCGACCGACATGCAGGCCCAGTTCATGGTGCTGATGAGCGTTGCCGAGGGGGTCAGCGTTATCTCCGAGAGTATTTTCGAGAACCGGTTCATCCATGTGAGCGAACTGCGGCGCATGGGGGCCGACATTCGGGTGTCCGGGAACACTGCTACAGTCAGAGGCGTGCCGCATCTCTCGGGCGCCCCGGTGATGGCGACCGACCTGCGGGCCAGCGCCTGTCTGGTGCTGGCCGGGCTGGTGGCCGACAACACCACCGAGGTGCACCGGGTGTATCACCTGGATCGCGGCTACGAGTTGATGGAGGACAAGTTCGCCGCATTGGGCGCCGCCATCCGCCGTCTCAAGTGACGGGAGAATTTTCCCGCCACCGGCGGGGAAAACTCATTGGAAAACCACCCAAAGTCTCTGTCGCTTTCCTGGAGTCTGTTTTTATCTCTCGTCAAGTAAGTGGGTGAGTTCGGATCGGTGTTTACGCCGGGAACCCAGCAGGCCGAAGGATTCTATCGTCGTCCGGTCATCCCCCTGACCGTTGCCTTGACGGCGGGAATCGCGCTAGGCTCCGCGCTTCCGGGAGCCGGGGCATGGGCGTGGGCCGTGGCTACCGCTTGCGTGGTTGCCATTGCGGGCTGTCTGATTCGACGCAAAGCGGCCCTCATCTATCCGCTGGCGCTCTTTATCGCTATCGGATATCTCTCCTTGCAGCCCTGGATGCAGCCGCGTTTTCCGCCGAACCACGTGAGTCATTTTGTCAACTCCGGTCCGTGGCGAATCGTCGGCGTGGTGGATAACCGGCCGTTGGAATTTGAAAGCCGGAGTCAATTCGTCCTGCGGGCCGAATGCCTCGAGAACGGCTCGGAAACCCATGCGGTGACCGGCCTTCTGCGCATCACTGCGATCGGAGCGACCCCATCTCTGCAGCAAGGGGACCGTATCGCCCTCAGCAGCCGGATTGGCCCCATCCGCAATTTCAACAACCCAGGAGGGTTTGATTTCAAACGCAGCATGGCCTTCCGGCAGATCTACGGCAGCGCCTTCATCCGCGGAGAGGGACTTGAACTGCTCGAATCCCCGGCGGCGTCCGGTATCTGGGGGGTGATCGAACCCGTGCGCTCCGCCGTTGCCCGGCTGATCGACCAGGCGGGCCTCGGGCCGGAGGCCGCCGTGCTCAAGGCTCTCATCATCGGCGACTCGTCGGGAGTGGCACCCGATATCCGCCAGGCGTTCACGCGCACGGGGACCAGCCACATCCTGGCCATTTCGGGCCTGCATATCTCGATCGTCGCCTCCATCGCCTTCGCGCTCTTCCGGTGGCTGCTGAGTTGGATGCCTCTCATGCTCAGACATGCCTGGACGCGCAAGGGCGCGGCGGTGCTGACACTGATCCCGATCACCCTCTATGCCCTCGTCGCCGGTTTTTCGCCCTCCACCCAACGCGCGCTCATCATGGTCGCGCTCTTTCTTCTGGCCTTTCTGGCGGAGCGCGAAGGCGACCTCCTGAACACCCTGGCGCTGGCCGCGCTGGTCATTCTGTGTGTTCGGCCGGCCGCCCTCTTTTCGATTTCGTTTCAACTATCGTTCGCAGCGGTTCTGGCCATCGTCTATGGGTTTGAGCGCCTTCGGGCAACGCCCGCGGCTGCTTCGTCCGAATTCAAGGACCGGATGGTGCAGATTCGACACGGTCTGCTGGCATTCTTCGGGGTGTCGTTGCTGGCGACCTGGGGGACACTGCCGCTTGGGATGTACTATTTCAACAGCGTGTCCTTCATCGGCCTGCTGGCGAACTGCGTTGCCATTCCGTTGATGGGCTATCTGGCTGTAGGTGTTGGATTAATCGGTGTGCTGCTTGCGGCATTGAGCGTTCCGGCGGCCGTTGCGTGTTTCCAGATCAGCGGTTTCATGGTTTCGCATGCTATGGCGATCATGGAATGGATGGCAGGGTTTTCCTTCGCCGCCGTCCGGACGGTGAGCCCCTCGCCGGCGGAAATCGCGCTGTTTTACCTCTTGAGCTGGGCCGCGTTCTATTTAGTAACTGGTCCAAGCTCAGCCATCTTGTTTTCGAATACCGGCCGCCGAAGCGGCAGAACTACAGCCGGTTGGAGGCCGCTGTCAGCGGCAGCTGAATGGCTGCGCGGTTTGCGATTTCAGTCAATTTGGCGCGCCAGTCGAAGCCGGAAAGCGGTGTGGGTCGTTCTCGCATTTGGCCTGATCGGTGCGGGTTTCGATGCCGCCTATTGGATTTACCAGCGTTTCGGGCGGCAGGACTTACGCGTGACCGTGATCGACGTGGGTCAGGGCAGCGCCTTACTGGTCGAGTTTCCCGGCGGTGGCACCGCCCTGGTCGACGGCGGCGGGTTCGCGGATTCCGCAGCCTTTGACACTGGCGAGCGCGTGGTCGCTCCGTTTCTGTGGCGCCGGAAAATTGCTTCCATCGACACTTTGGTTCTCACGCACCCCAACAGCGATCATGCGAACGGCTTGGTCTTCATCGCCGACCATTTCCATGTGCGCAGCCTGTGGACCAACGGAGAATCCCGGCCGATTGCGGGGTATGGGGCATTGATGCAGACGGCCGCCCGCTGCGGCATTGAAATGCCCGCTTTCGCCGAGCTTCCCCGCCTAGCGATGATCCACGGGGTGCGGGTGGAGATGCTTTATCCGCCGGTCGATTTCCTGGAACGCAGCAGGACCGAAAGCTGGCGCCAGAACGAAAACAACAACAGCTTGGTGATTCGGGTGTCTTTAGGTGAGGTCTCGGTTCTGATCCCGGGGGATATCATGCGGGCCGCGGAAAAGGAGCTCGTCGCCCTGGCCGGGGACCGGTTAAGGAGCACGGTGTTGATCGCACCGCATCACGGCAGCCGGTCTTCCAGTTCGGAGGAATTCATCCGGGCCGTGTCGCCGAAAGCAGTGCTGATTTCCTGCGCAGACCGCATCGGATCCGGGATTCCCCACTCACAGGTCCTGCAGCGGTATGAGTCCGCCCGCGCAAGAGTTTACCGAACGGATCAGCAAGGCGCTGTGCAACTGACGACAGATGGTCATCAAGTTGAGATCAGGCCTTTTCTGGAATCGAATTGAAACCGCTTTACCGATGAGGGGCTCTGCGCAGAAAAAAAGGCCCACGGCAGCGCCGCGGGCCTTTTTTTAGCTCGGTTCAAATCAGAAGTCGATCTGCCATTTGGCGCCGGCGTACCAGTCGTAGCCCTCGTCGTCGCCGGCGTCGTCGTCCATGAAGTCCTGGTAGCCCACCTCCGGGATGATGTAGACGCCCGGGGCCAGGGTTACCACCGCCTGCACATAGCCCTGCCAGAAGTCATCCTCGTCGGAGCCGGGCGTGTCGGGGTCGTCGTTGCGGTAGCCGGCCCCGGCTTCAAATTTCAAGTTGCTGGTGGCGGCAAAGCCGGCCACCACCCCGAGCATGTAGCTCGTGGCGTCGTTGGTGCCGCCGTTGCTGTTCTTCAGGGTAGCCTGGCTGGAGGTGACGTCATTGTAGCCGTTTTTCCAGTTGGCGTTGCTCCAGTTCTGGCCGTAGGCGCCTTCGGCTATCAGATAGAAGGCCCCGAGGTTGGCTTTGACATTCAGCCCGCCCACGTAGGAGACGATGTCGGTGCTGTCGTCGAGCGTACCGGCGGCCCGGGTAGCAGATGTGTCGGAAATCTCGAAGTAGTTGAAGCCGCCGAACGGAGTGATCTGGAAATTACTCAGTTTGAGTGCATAGCGGGCCTCGACCTTGGGAAGGTTGTAGTCCGGGTCGCTGTCGGCCGGGAACTGGCCCGCCGAGGTCGACAGGGGATTCGTCAGCAGGGCCAGCTCCAAACCGCCGAGGATCAGGGTCAGCCCGCCCGGGCGCCGGCCGTGGAAAGCCCCGCTGCCCTCCATGTCGTCGTCATTGTTGAACACCTGGTTGGAGAACAGCTGACTGACCGGGGAGTAGTCCTTGCCGACTTTGAGTGCGGCCTTGTCCGAGAAATGCCAGAGGCCGAACGCGCGGCGGGTGGCGACGTCGAGGTCGCCGCCGTCGGTGCCCTTCAGAGCTAGCTCCACATACCCGTCAACCTTGTCGGCTTTGACCTTCGCGCCCAGGCGGGAGTTGGTCTGAAAATCCCAGATCATCCCCCAGTCGTCGTCTTCGCCGTTCACGGGAGCGTCGCCGAAGTCCGTGTACTTGTAGAAGGTGGACATGCGCGCACTGCCGAAGAACGACCAGTCGGCGGCCATGGCCGGAACCGCTAACAACGTGACGGCTAGGACTGCAATAAGTTTCTTCATCGGAAGGCTCCTCCTTGGTTTGATACGGGATCAGATAGGCTTTAATATCCTAAGATTTTCCAAGAAATCAAGTGTAAATTTTGTTAAATGAAACTCATGAATCTTTGAAGCGGGGAGGGGCCAGTGACAACGCCTGCCAAGTTCGGAACGCTCACCTGGGTGCTTATCGCCGTTATCCATTTCGGTTTGAGCAATCTGATTCTGCCGCTGACGGTGATGGTGGCGCAGGAGGGCGCGGGTGCACCCGAAGGACCGGGCACTGCGGTCATGCTTCTGGTACGCGCGACGAAATTGCTCCATTTCCCATTGGTCACGCTGGCCCTTTATTCGCGGGAATGGTTCCCCGGCAGCTGGGTCTACCTGCCCATGGCGGTGAACAGCGCGATCTGGGCTTTAGGGATTTGTCTGCTGATCCGGTTTTTTCGGAAAGCCGGTTGAGGGCTTGAGACCGCAGGGGAGCTAATCGATCGCGGCCAACACCCTGAAGCCCTCTTTGGTGAGGGCCTTCTTGATGATGGCGGTATTGCAGGCGGCCAGACGGAAATGGAACACCCGCTTGCGCGCTTTTTCCAGGGTCATGATGACGTTGATGACATCGCCGCCGTTGTCGTTGATGATTTGCAAGACTTTTTTGAGGGATTCGGGTTTGTTGCCAGCGGCGACATCCAGGCGTGAGGTGGAAGAAAGGATCCCCATCATGTCGATGAAGGCACGCAGCATGTCGGTCTCGGTGATGATTCCGACCAGCCGGCCGTTCTTGGTCACCGGAAGGCCGCCGATTTTGTGCTTGTAGATGATCTGTGCCGCTGATTCGATATCGTCGTCCGGCGCCACGATAAATGGGTCGGTGATCATGAGGTCTTTCAGATCGACGTCGCCCAGCATGGAAGGAATGAGGCCCTGTTTGAGATCGGCCAGCGTCACCAGGCCTTCCAGCTTGCGGCCCTTGGAAACCACCGGCAGGTGGCGGATGTGGTTGGCCTTCATCAGCTCGATCGCGTCGCTGATGGAAGCGTGGGCGGTGATGGCGATGGGATTGGGGATCATTAAATCGCGAATCTTCATCTCGCACCCCTAATGGCTTCGGGAAACGTCTGATCGTGGCGTTGCTTTCTGCTCCTCCTTACAACGATTCTGTTTCGTTTGGCAACAAAAAAGGAAATCGGATCGCGGCGGCTCGTGGCTGGGGCTGACGGACCCTGCCGAATTTTATTTCGGTCTGGATCGCAGCGGGACAGGTAGGCCTATTTCAACAGGCACGACGGGGGATATGACTGCAGAGCGGCTCTTCGGACAGGTAGTCTCCGCTGGCCTCGAAGGCGCGCGCGCGACAGCCGCCGCAGACGCGCTTGAACTCGCATCGGCCGCATTTGCCTTTCAGACGGTCGTAGTCGCGCAGGGCCGTGAAAACCTCCGCGTGTTTCCAGATGTGGGCAAAAGACGCCTGGCGCACATTTCCGCAGAGGGTGGCCAGAAATCCGCAGGGCTGCACGTCGCCGACGTGGGAGACGAAGCAGAAGCCAATGCCGCCGAGACAGCCGCGGGTGACGGCGTCCAATCCGTGGGTCTGGAAGGACACCGGCGAGCCGTCTTGGGCGGAGCGTTGCCTCATGATGCGGTAGTAGTGCGGGGCGCAGGTGGCTTTCAACTCCAGAGAAGTCTTGCCGCGCTGGTCGTAGAACCAGTTCAGGGTGCGTTCGTACTCTTCGGCGGTGATGGCCTGGTCCACGATGTACTTCCCGCGGCCGGTGGGAACCAGAAGAAAGATGTGATGCGCAACCGCCCCGAGATCGACCGCCAGCTGCTGGATCTTCGGGATTTGGTCGAGATTGAGCTGGGTGACGGTGGTATTGATCTGGAAAGGTATACCAGCGCTCCGGATGTAAGCGAGGCCGCGCAGGGCGCCGTCGAAGGCGCCCGGCACCTTTCGGAATTCATCGTGTGTGTCGGCCGTGGCGCCGTCCAGGCTGATGCTCAGCCTCTGGATGCCGGCTTCGGCCAAGCGGCGGGTGATATCCTCCGTGATCAGCGTGCCGTTGGGGGCCATCACCATGCGCAGACCCAACCGGGTCCCGTAGTGCGCCAGGTCAAAGATATCCGATCGCAGCAACGGTTCTCCGCCCGTGAGGATCACGATGGGCTTTCCCACCTCGGCGATCTGGTCGAGCAGCCGGAAGCCCTCCGGCGTGTCGAGTTCGCCTTCGTAGGGCCCCCGCGTAGCCGACGCCCGGCAGTGGACGCAGGACAGATTGCAATTGCGGGTGGTCTCCCAGGCGACCAGACGTAGGGCCGAGGCCTCACCGGCGCCTGTCTGGGTATGAGCCGAAGCAGAATTCGACGGGTGATGGTTCATAACACGCTTGTTTAAAGAATCGCATGGGCGGCGAAGCTGGAAGCTTGAACGGTCGGTGGTTCGACGGCCGCCGGGCAACGCTTCACGTCTATCCGTTTATGACGTTTGCCGCGTCAGCGGCAAAATAGGTGATGATGAGATCAGCACCTGCGCGCTTGATCGCCGTCAGCGTCTCCATCATGACCCGCGGGCCGTCCAGCCAGCCCATCTGTTCGGCGGCCTTGATCATGGAAAACTCGCCGCTGACATTGTAAGCCGCCACGGGCAGGTCGAACTCCTGGCGCACGCGGTGGATGATGTCCAGATACGCCAGCGCCGGTTTCACCATAATGATGTCCGCGCCCTCCTCGACGTCCAGGGTGACCTCACGGATGGCTTCCAGGGCGTTGGCCGGGTCCATTTGATAGGTGCGGCGGTCGCCGAATTTCGGAGCGGAATCGGCCGCGGCGCGGAAGGGGCCGTAATAGGCCGAGCAGTATTTCGCCGAATAGGCCATGATCGGAACGTGGCTGAAACGGCTTTCGTCCAGGGCTTCGCGGATCTCCGCCACCCGGCCGTCCATCATGTCGGAAGGCGCCACCATGTCGGCTCCGGCCCTGGCGTGCGAGAGCGCCGTGCGGGCGATCAAGTCAAGGGAGGCGTCATTTTCGATGCAGCCGTCCTCCACGCAGCCGCAATGCCCGTGGTCGGTGTACTGGCACAGGCAAACATCGGTGACCACCGCCAGGTCGGGCAGCGCATCCTTGAGCGCGCGGGTGGCGCGCTGGACGATGCCGTCGTCGGCGTACGCCGCGGTGCCCAGCGGGTCCTTCTGGTCCGGTACCCCGAAGAGGATCACGGCCGGAATGCCGAGTTGATGGGCACTGCGGGCGGTCTGCACCAGGTGGTCGACGGAGAGTTGAAAATGCCCGGGCATGGAGGCGATCGGGTTTCGGACATTTTTTCCGCCGATGGCGAACAGCGGCAGAATCAGATCGTCCACCGTCAGGACGGTTTCACGAATCATGCGCCGAAAGGCCTCACTCTGGCGCATGCGCCGCGGGCGGTAGTCGGGGAATAGCATTGTTTGTCCTTACCTTACAAAGGTTTGATCGTTTTTATTATACCAGAATTTGAGCGGCTACCGAAGGTCTCGTTTAAGGTTTAAAGGGGAAGGTTTAAAGTTAAGGCCAAGAACATCAGCTTTTCTGCCTTCCACCTTCCACCTTAAACGTTCAACTTTAAACTTTAAACCTGTTCACAATTTACCGGCGGTTGCGTCAACGCAATCTCCTCGTCGGTGAGGTAGCAGGCGGGATCCGGCGCCCAGACATCGCCGGAGACGGCTTCGGCCCGCACGCGGAAGTTGCCTCCGCAGATGTCCAGCCAACGGCATTCGGCGCAGCGTCCCGTAACATGCTTTTTCTTGTCCTTGAGCTTGGCCATGAGCGGGTTGGAGGTGTCCGTCCAGATCTCGGAGAAGGGCCGTTCCCTTACGTTGCCGAAGCTGTAATGGCGCCAGAACTGATCGGCGTGAACCGCTCCGTCCCAGCTCACGCATCCGATGCCGCGGCCGGAGTTGTTGCCCTCGTTCCACTTCAGCAGCTCCATGATCTCTTTGGCGCGTTCGGGGTCTTCTTTCAGCATCCGCAGGTAGATGTACGGGCCGTCGGCATGGTTGTCGACCGTCAGCACCTCTTTGGGTTTGCCCATCTCGTGCAGCCGTCGGGTGTTAGCGATGATGAGGTCCAGTGTCTTGCGGCTGTCCTCGAGGCTCAAGTCTTCCTTGACCAGCTCCGAGCCCCGGCCGGCGTATACCAGGTGGTAGAAACACACCCGCGGGATGTTCATCTCTTCGATCAATTTGAAGATGCTGGGGATTTCCAGGACGTTGAAGCGGTTGATGGTAAAGCGCAGCCCGACCTTGATGCCGGCCGCCTGGCAGTTGCGGATCCCGTCCAGGGCCCCGCGAAAGGCCCCAGGCACGGCGCGGAAACGGTCGTTGACCTCCTGCATGCCGTCCAAACTGATGCCGACGTAGGACAGTCCGATCTCTTTAAGGGTTCGGGCCATGGAAGCCGTGATCAGCGTGCCGTTGGTGGATATGACCGCCCGCATCCCCTTGCCGACGGCATACGCAGCGAGCTCCGGCAGATCCTTGCGCGCCAGCGGCTCCCCTCCGGAAAACAGCACCACCGGAACGCCGAATGCGGCGAGGTCATCTATCAGGACTTTGCCCTGTTCGGTTGTGAGCTCATCGGCACCCGCCTCCTCCCTGGCATGAGCGTAGCAGTGCACGCAGCGCAGGTTGCAGCGGCGGGTCACGTTCCAGACGACCACCGGTTTCTTATCGGCCGAAAATTGCAAAAGATGGGACGGCAGCTGGGACGAGTGGCGCCCGTAGCGAAGGGCATCGGACGGTTCGACGGTGCCGCAGTAAAGCTTGGATATTCCGATCATGGCTCATCCTTGAGCGGAGCGGGTGTCGCGGTGATCATTGAGCGGATGTATTCCTCGGGATTGATAAGGGCGTTGCGGCTGATGAAAAAGCGGTTGCGTCCCGTCTTTTCACGAACGAGCTTCAGGCCGTGTTCGAAGTGGGCGTTCAGCCGCGGGTAGACGTCCTTGAGCTCTAGGGTCGATTCCACGATCATTTCCATGAGGAAGTCGATGGCGTCCTCCTCGAGCACGATGTTGATGTCGTGGTTCTTGAAAAAGTACAGCTCGACGTTCTTGATCTCGTCGCAGCAGCTCTTGATCTGCCGGAGGGCGCTGCCGGTATCCAGCACATGCTTGACGTAGTAGCTCGCCACGATGTCGATGCGGGCGGGGGTCATGGTGAGGTTGAATTTTTCGGAAATCCCCCTGCGGTTGGCCTGAAGATAGGTCTTGATGGATGCCTTTTCCTCATCCGCCAGGCGCTCAAAGACCTTGCGCCAGTATGGATCTTCAGGAGCCGACCGCATGCGTTGCAGCACCCCGATGGGATCGGCCAGGGCCTCCATCGTGACGCCGAACTGTTTCACGTCAGTGGAGGGCAGCGTACGTTCGAAATGCAGCAAGGATTTCTCGATCACGCTGACGAGCCCGCGGGCGCCGGTGTTTTCGGCAAAGGCCAGTTCGGCCATGCGACGCAGAAACGCATCTTCGAACTTGATCCGGATGCCGTAGGCGCTGAAATCGAGCTTCTTGCCGAGAACGATCGGGTTGTTCGGATTTTTGAGAATCTGATAAAGATCCTCCTGCCCGAGGGGATCGAAGACTGCCTTGACCGGGATCCGGCCCACGAACTCGCTTTCGAACCCGAATTCGATCAGGTCCTCGGCCTTGACGTGCTGCAGGGTATCGATCTCTTCCCGGGCGCTGGCGATGTGCGCTCCGAACCCGATCCCCTGCCGGCTCAGGCGGCGTTGAATGATCGGGACCAGGTCGGTGAAGGCACCGCTCATGATGAACAGTACGTTTTTGGTGTTCACCGCCACTCTTTCGCGTTTTCCGGTTTTTCGAAACCGTTCGATTTCCTGCATCATCGAGATCGGATCGTGGGGCACCTTCAGGTCGACGTCGGTTTCCTCCATGGGTTTGAGCAGCGCACGTTGGACACCCGTGCGCGAGACATCGGCGCCGATCAGGTTCCTCGCGGAAGCGATTTTGTCGATTTCGTCGATGTAGATGATCCCGTGCTGGGCCAGTTCGATGTCGTCATTGGCCTCCCGCACCAGGTCCCGCACCAGATCCTCCACGTCGCCGCCTACATAACCGGTTTCGCTGAATTTGGTGGCATCGCCCTTGACGAAGGGCACTCCCAGCTTGGCGGCGATGAGCTTGATGATATAGGTCTTGCCGACGCCGGTCGGCCCGATCATCAGAACGTTGTTCTTGATCCCACCCGCCACTTCATCGAGTCGGACCGGGTCTTCCTGAACGCGGCGGATGCGGTTGAAATGGGTGCAGATCTTGGTGGCTAGAATTGCCTTGGCTTGGTCCTGTTTTACGACGTACTGGTCCAGGTAGGCGATCAAGTCCTCCGGTTTCAAATTGAATTTGATCTTCTTTTTCTCCCGGGCCTTCTCCTTGGGCTTGCCGGTGACGGCCTCCTGGGTCAAAACCATGGGTGACAACAGCTTCACCTGCCCACCGAACTTTTTGGACAGAAATTCGCCGATTTCCTTCTCAAGTTCTTTGGGGTCCGGAATTTTTTCGTTTCGTGTGTTCATGGTTGCAAACTATAACCATAGCCCCGATAAAATGCAACCGCGCACGGCCCGCCTCGGGATCGTCCTGCGCCGGACCCGGCCCTAAAAACGAGAAAGCCGTCGTATGAGGCGTGGGGTGAGAATTGGGTTGAGAGGAAGGTCGTACGGGTGGTCGACAAAGAAATTCTACGCTTGCCGCTTACTCCCGATCACCGACAGGGGTTTCGCGATCACGGCAGCTCTGGCAAAATTTTCGTGGAATGCCTCTGCCTATCCAGCGCATCTTCATGGCGTGCATTTTGCCGCAGCCAGGACAGAGGCACTCCACTTTCGATTTGCCGAAACCTTCGACTTCGGACAATTCATCAAATTCGTGGTCAGCGTCCTCTAAAGGTTCCTTTTTATGCTTTGGGAAAGTATCCGTCTTAGGCCTTGCCATATGGAAACCCCACCACTCGAAATCCAAAAGGAACATAACCATATTTTATTAAGAATCAAGGAGTTGGAATATCAGATGAACTGAGTTAGGTCGTAAAAATTAGATCGCACTTTCAGGTGTTCGTTGCTGGGCTCTCCTCTGGCTCACGAATGCTGAACAGCCACCATCTCAATCCTTCCTTTGCGCTTCCAGGCTTCGGCCATGGGCGGAATTCTAAAGGGCAATTCATACAAAAATAAGGACCTACTCAAGCTAATTCACGGCATCCTTGAAAGCCTTGCCTGGCACAAACTTGGGGGCGTTGGAGGCGCTGATCTGGATTTCTGCTCCAGTCTGCGGGTTGCGGCCTGTGCGGGCTTGACGCTTGACCACCTTGAAGTTCCCGAATCCAACCAGGTTGACCGCATCCCCTTTTTTCAGCGTGTTGACGATCGACTCAAAAACGCAATCCACCGCGGCCTGCGCTTCGGTCTTGCTGCTGACGACGTTTGCCACTTCGTTGACCAGATCCGTCTTGTTCATGAATTTCCCCTTTCTTCACGTTAAGGTATGAGTTGGAAACCATCTGGAATGAACAGGATGTCCCATTCCCGATTGATCGAGGGTCCTCTCCTAAATGTTATCGCGGCAGTTTTGACAGTATTTCCTGGGCATACCTCTACCGATCCAATGAAAGTTCAAAAAGTGCTTTTTGTCACATTTTGGGCATATGCACTCCACCTTCGATTTGTCGCAGTCGACATCCATCTCGAAATCATCGTCGGGGTTCTCTATGGGCTCTTCATGCTTTCTGGACGCGTTTCGCTTCCCTGATGACATATTAAAAACTCCGCCAAGTACGAAATTACAGTAAACGAAACGGGCGTCCCCCAAATCATGAGAGATCGCCCGGGAATTGCGGCAAAATGTTCAGAAGTGGATGGGGTTCGAATTGGATGAAGGCAGCCGGGACAACCGCTCAACCTCCTGGCAACCGCTCCCACCCTTTTCCCGGGATCACGGATTTTCCCGTTCCCCGGCTGAAACTCTAGTATCTGGCACCAAGCCTGTCAAGTGCCTGAGAAGTTTTTACCGTCCACTCATACCGAAACTAAACGCCGACCCAGCATCTGCAACCGACATCCCGAAGAAGAACCCGCTCGGCGCCGGAGTTGCATAATACGTCGGCGCCGGATAATAGTGCCGCTCCACTACAACCGGCCGATAATGACGTTCAACGTAAACCGGTCTGGGAGGCGCCTAGTTGAATTTAATCCGGTTAGACGGGGCAATGGGCAGGAGGGTTTACATGGGGTTCAGCGAGTGCATGGAACCGGAAAGGCCAGGACCGTTGACACCGATCCCTGCAAGACCCACCTTTTGAAAGGATTGAAGAGATGGTTGCAACTGCCGAGAGTCACCCACTATCCGCTTTCGACATCACGACCCTCTCGTGATCCGGGGTGGTCAGTTTCCCCGCCTTTTAGCTGGCCACCTCTTTTTCTACCATCCCCGGGCAGAGGGCTTGTTAATGTGCGGCCGGTTTGCACGGTACAGTCTATCACGGGAGCTTGAACGCTACTTTAACGCCCATCCGCCTGCTTTCGAGATTTTGCCCAACTACAACGTGGCTCCCTCTCAGGAAATACCGGTCATTGTTATCCACCAGAACGAGAGGCGCATCCAGAAGCGCCACTGGGGCTTGGTGCCCTTCTGGGCCAAGGATATCTCCATCGGCTCCAGAATGATCAATGCACGTGCGGAAACCTTGGCATCCAAACCCGCCTTCAGGGCCGCTTTGAAGCATCGTCGGTGCCTGGTACCCGCGAATGGGTACTATGAGTGGAAGGGCAAGGCAGGCAACAAGCAGCCTTACTTTTTATGCCTACCTTCCGGCGAGCCCTTGGCATTTGCGGGCCTGTACGAAACTTGGGAGGATAAAGAAACGCCCCCGGAGGCCGGCCCCTACAAGTCCTGCACGATCATCACAACGGACGCCAGCGATTCGGTCAAGGATATCCACAACCGGATGCCGTTGATCCTGAAACCGGAGGCTTATGATGAATGGCTTGATCCCGGAAACAAGGAGCCTGCCATAATTGAGGAGATGCTGAAAACCGCGTACGTGAAGGAACTGAAACGCTATCCCGTATCCAAGCGGGTCAATCGAGTGGGAAACAATTCGAAGGAATGCATGGAACCGGTGAATGAGAATGGTGATTAG